>Ga0209810_1003288_pt1 | contig 17250 bp, 15 predicted proteins | sample Coa_R1_7_FD_187159 | JGI IMG/M metagenome (GOLD analysis project Ga0209810, IMG submission 187159) | Surface soil microbial communities from Centralia Pennsylvania, which are recovering from an underground coalmine fire - Coalmine... | ecosystem: Environmental > Terrestrial > Soil > Unclassified...
CCGGCGGGGCGTATCTATTACTTTGATCCACAGGGCCAGACCTATACAAACGGGCAATATGTGATCGTCGAGACGGTGCGCGGGATCGAGGCCGGAAGAGTCGTGATCGCCTCAAAGAAGGTCGCGGAAAGCGATCTCAGCGACCCGCTCAAGCCGGTGCTGCGCCTGGCAAGCGAAGATGAACTGCGCATGATGCTCTCCTTCAAAAGCAAGGAGAAAGATGCGCTGGTACGCTGCGCCGAGCGCGTGGCCGAACACCGCCTGCCCATGAAGCTGGTGGAGGCTGAATATACCTTCGACGGCAGCCGCCTGACCTTTTATTTTACGGCGGATGAGCGCGTCGACTTTCGCGCCCTGGTGCGCGACCTGGCAGCCCAGTTTCGCACGCGCATCGAACTGCGCCAGATAGGCGCGCGCGACCAGGCCAAGCTGCAGGGCGGGCTGGGGCCGTGTGGCAAAACGCTCTGTTGTAGCTCGTGGATCGCTGATTTTGGCGTCATCTCGATTAAGATGGCAAAGGAGCAGGGACTGCCGCTCAACCCGGCGAAAATCTCCGGCGTCTGCGGGCGTTTGCTCTGCTGCCTCTCATATGAAAACGAAAATTACATTCAGGCGAAGCAGTCCATGCCGCATATCGGCGCGATGCTCAACACGCCGAGTGGCCCCGGCAAGGTTGTCTCGATCAACGTGCCGAAAAATTCGGTCGAGGTCATGCTGGAAAGCGGCGTCACCATCCAGATACCGGTTAATTACGAGACGGATGGCGGCACAAAGACGAAAGGCTGCACCGCCTGTAGCGTTAAAAACGGGAGCGGCGGCTGCGCCTGCGGGAAAAGCTCCTGCACCTGCGGCAGCAAGAGCGAGGGCGGCGGGGCATGCGGCTGCGGGACCCAGGGCGGTGGTTGCGGCTCCTGCAGTGCCAAACGCAAACCGGGCCAGCAAGCTGACTTTGAGACAGTATAGCAGAGCAAAGCGAAAGAAAAACACAACGCGCGCAAGAGGCTACACGAAATGCCAGGTATTCCCGGCATTTCTGAGCATAAAGCTATTTCTCTATCACATTCTGTTTGAGAGGGAGGCAGAGCAGGTATGCCAGAACCCCGGAAACCGAGACCGACGTCGCCCCCACAGGGGCAGGCACAGGCACAGGAGATCGATCCCGCCATCCTGGAGGCGTTCCTTGAAGCAGCCAACGACCCGGCGCCCGACGAAGAGGCAGGCGTGGCTACCAGTCGCATGGAAGCCCTGCGCCTGCTGGCCCGGCAATTTTCGTTCATTCTCATCCCATTGCTATTCGCCATTGTCACATTTTTGCTCACTTTGCTCTTTTTTGCCATACACCGGAACTCGCCGCCCGTTGAACTCCTGGCAATGGGCCTGATTACGCTGGCAGTGGCCATCTTGCAAGGCATGATGCTCTACTATTCCGGTTCCAACAGCGGGCTGCGGTTTATCTGCTTGCTGGTTGGCTTCGTTCTCTTCCCGCCGATCCCCTTCTTCGTGCCTGGGGGCGCGCTGGCAAGCTTAATCACGCTTGTTGTCATGGCCCTCGTCTGTGGAAGCATTGTCTGGTTCTGCAAAGCCCTGGTACCGGATGGCTCCGTTGGCATCGTCTACTCCTTTGGCAAATACCAGCGCACCCTTGAGCCGGGCGCGAACTTCCTGCCTCCCTGGGAACGCATGAAGCATGTCGTCGATACACGCGAGACGCAGTGGACATGCCCCGTACAGACCATCCACATGTCGCCTACCGCAGACCTCTCACTGGCGGCAACGATTTCTTATCAGGTTATCCCCGAAGAGGCCCACCTGGCCGTACTACAGGTCAACAAATGGGAGCAACAACTGCATGACCGTTTCCGCGCTGACCTGCAAGCCGTTGCGACCGAATTCAGGCCGGAAGATTTCTACCCCTGGCAGCAAAAATCTGCCGCGTCGGCACGGTCGCAGCCTGGCGATGAGGGCGGCAATGGCGCCGCAAAAGGGAAAGCGCCCGTCTGGAGCCGTATGAACACGCGCCTGTTCCAGTTGATACGCGATCAGGTCGCCCCCTGGGGCGTGGAAATTAACTGGGTAAGCATTCACGACGTAACCCCTTTGCCGCGTGGCGACATTCAGACAGCAGCAAAAGGGACGGCAGGAACGGCGCCAACAAATCCCTCGCCATCCTCACGTCCCGGCCCATCGCAGGCTGCCGCCTCCATTCCTTCCAGGCAGAACAGCGCACCCACAAAGCCGCCCGCGCAACCGACGGCAAAAGCAACACCGCCTCCGACCGCGCCAGCCGAACCGGCAGTGGTAGCCACGAACAACAAGAAGTTTGATACACTCATTAACTTATACAATGAAGTACGGGTCGGCCACATCACTGACCCGGAGACGATTCGACGTATTGCGAGTCGCTTTGATGATATCGCACAGAATCCCGCAGAAAGCCAGGCTTTCCCTTTTAATGCGGCGCAGGCTGCCCGTACCCTGTCTGCCCGCGCTCAGCATTACGAGGAGCAGATCAGCGCCAGCGCCGAATTCTCCCCGTTCAACGCCGGGAGAAACGACGCATACGACGAGGACGATACTGCCAGCACCTATGTCCCTGACGACGCATACGATCCATATGATCCATACGACGATGAGGATGAGGACGACGATATTATCGGTGACTTGAGCGGGCAGACCGCACCGGATACGTTGCATCAGCCACCACCTGATGATGATCTCACGGCTGGTGGCTAGTCTGCCCCTCTTGCAGCACGTCCTCAAGAGCCTGTTTGAGCTGCCTGTATGTGTTCTCAAGGAAATCAGGCATGACTTTTACCTCGGCGAGGATGGGCATAAAGTTGGTGTCGCCGTTCCAGCGCGGCACGACATGCAGGTGGACGTGATCGGCGAAGCCTGCCCCGGCCACCTTGCCCTGGTTGATGCCCATGTTGAAGCCATCTGGATTCATCGCCTTGCGCAGGATACGCAGGGCCAGTTGCGCCTGCGCCATCAGCTCGGCCAGCGTCTGCGCGTCAAGCTGTTCGATGGAGCCGACATGCTGGTAGGGCGCCACCATCAGGTGGCCGTTGTTGTAGGGATAGAGGTTCAGTAACATGAAACAGCGTTCGCCGCGATAGAGAAGATAATTCTCCGCGTCACGCTGTTCTGCCGGTTTTGCGCAAAAAATGCACGTCTGCGATTGTGGTGTTTTCGGTGCGATATAGTTCATGCGCCAGGGCGCCCAGAGATGTTCCATAGGGATAGTATAGCACACGCGGCACTATACGTCATGGTGGCCTGAAGCTGTCGTAGTGGAATCTTCCGGGAGTGGAAGCCACTGCTCCGCCCAGGCGTGGATGGTCTCAACGACCGGTCTCAGGGCGCGTCCCTTCTCCGTCAACTGGTACTCCACTCGCACAGGGATGTGCGGGTACACGACACGCTCGATGATATTCTCGGCCTCAAGCTCGCGCAGCCGATCGCTCAGCACGCGGTCGGAAAGCCCTTCCACCGCCGAGGTTAGCTCACAAAAGCGTTTGGGGCCGGTCATGAGTGTATCCAGCAGCAAGCCAGTCCAACGCTTGCCCAGCAACTGGATAGCATGCTCATAGCGCGGACACATCCGGTATTCCTGCGCCGACGCAGTCTCTGCTCTCTCTTTTGGCCTCGTTGCCATAATTTGCCTGCCATTCCCGGTCATAACCAGACCGCTCTCTCTCACAAGACGAAATTACACTCATCTCTATCACTATAACATTATGTACAGTACAGTATACCATGTTTCTCACTCTAACGCAAGCGATGTTTCTTACAAAAAATTAGTAAATGGTCTGTTTAACAGATCCATGTTCTCTGGTTCCCACTTTATTATATCCCATCAGAAAGCGCGGAATCCCTTCTCATGGGCCTGTAGACAGAGTATTTCCACTATGATATACTCTCGTCAGAATTATTTTGCAGAGGTTTTCGTATGGCAAAAGTTGTAGATCATCTGATGAAAATTCTGGCGAAAGCGAACCGCCAGCACCTGGTCTCGCTCGTCCTGCCGGGCGCGACCTACGTCAGTGAACTTGCCACTGGATTGGAGATTCAGAGCAGGGCAATCGAACCGGACATATTGTATAATATCATCTGGGCAGACCAGGAAGGTATCTTGCACGTTGAATTGCAACGGCGTCACGATAGCGAGATGGGCAAACGGGCATGGCAGTACAATTCTGTGACCAGCTTCCTCACGCAGAAACCTGTCTGGACCTCTGTCGTGTACTTGATGAAGGATCACGGCATCGTAGAACCGCCATATCGGCACATCCTGCCTGATGGCAGTGTCTCGCATATCTTCTTTTATCAAAACATCAAGCTCTGGGAGTTGCCCAGAGAACTATTCAAAAAGCCGGGACTGGAAGGGCTGCTGCCACTGTCCACGCTCACCAGCGGTGGGGCACAGCGAGCCGTCGTTGAAGAGATGATTGCCGATTTGCAGGCAACACAGAAGCAAGATTTATTACCACTGGCTTTTGCGTTTGCCGCGCTCGTCTTTGAAAATACCGATGACCGGGAGTGGCTTAAAAGGAGGTTTGAATTGTTGCACGACATCGTTGAGGAATCCTGGGCATACCAGGAGATGGTGCGGGAAGCTGCTACAAGAAGTCTCTTGCAAGGCATTGAGCAAGGACTTGAGCAAGGACTTGAGCAAGGACTTAAACAGGGGCTGCAACAGGGGCTGCAACAGGGGCTGCAACAGGGGCTGCAACAGGGTCGCCAGCAAGGCGTTCAGGAAAGTACGCGGAAAATGTTGGCCCAGTACATCGAGCTACATTTTCCCACTCTTCTGCCTGTTCTGGAGCGAGAAACCTATAGCATTAGCGACCCTGAGACGTTGCAGCAGCTACTCGTTGATCTGTTCAAGTCGCACACGGTAGAGGATGCGCAGAATCTGATCATGCGTGTGCGCGATCAGGCGAAGTAGGCAAGAAGAGGCAAGGGGATACAGGGCGTCGTGTTTGTGCTGCCCTCGCTCTTGCCTCTTCTTGCCTTGCCCGTTGGTCACTCGTGGACGGTTTCGCTGTGCCATTCACAGCTGGCGGGGATGGCCTGTTTGAGCGTTTCCGCCAGCGCGTCGAGATCGGTCACGTCGTCGCGGTAGACGGCCCAGGCCTTCGTCTTTTCGCCGGGTGCGCGCGGCTGTCGGTAGACGGTGATGCTGATACGTTTGCCGTTGGGGAAAAATTCCTCTTTGATGCGCGTCAGGTCAGCCCAGGCAATAGAGATCACTTCTCCGTTGCGATTCCGTTTGACCAGCGCGTCCGCTTCCAGTGCAATGGTGAAGGGAACCGGGGCAATGATGCGCAGGTACAGCACAAAGCCGAGAATAAACAGGATGGCGACAATCGTGCTGCCCACTGCCGAGGCTCCCTGGTGAACGGCGATCAACACCACCAGCGAGACCAGTATCAGCACCCCGATTATGGTCACGACGCGCTTGAACAGGCTCAAGCCCGGACCCACAAAGACCCGCACCTGCTCAGATGGCTGCTCCTGATTCTGGCCCTGTGCCAGAGACGATTCCATAGCAATCTCCCACTCTAAACCTGTTCTCTGCTGCTATTGTAGCAACAGGGAGACAACAATGCAAGTAGCCTTCAGGCCACCCGTCTCAGGCCAGCCGTCTCAGATCACCCGTCTCAGATCACCCGTCTCAGGCCAGCCGTCTCAAGCCAGCCGTCTCAGGCCAGCCGTCTCAGGCCACCCGCAAGAGGTGGCCCTACTATACACGAGTCATGCGGGCGCGCTGTATATAGTAGGGCCACCTCTTGCGGGTGGCCTGGGGAGTGGGTCGTATATAGTAGGGCCACCTCTTGCGGCTGGCCTGGGGACACTCTGTCGGTCGAAACGAAGACATGCATCCTATTGTACTTTGCGTAGCAACAGCAATATGCTATAATTATGCCGCCGTCTCAATGGGGTCTGTCCTGTATTCAGGCAGGGATGGCGTAGAGTATCTAAGCGAACGAATTCGTACACGTCCTTATAGCGAGGTAGAATGGAGAGGGACGGGCGCCAATCGATGGGCGAGTGTTTGCGCAATCACATCGTGAAGAGGAGACGGTGATCGTGTCTACAGAACAGACTGTTGAAACCAGAGACGAAATTTCGGGGACGCAAAAGGCAGTGGAAACGCGCAGAATAACGGGGCCATTGCTGGCGACACAGGGATATGTCGTTGGCATTGAGATCAGCGGCAGCGGGTCGCGCCAGTCGGTCGCGCTGGCCGACCTGCAAGGCAATATTTTACAGCGTGTGCGCCGCCCACTTGATTACATCCCGGATGCCGCTACCGTGCTATCACTGCTGGATGAGATGCTTGACGAGGTGCTGGCCAGCGTGCGCGCGGAGCGTGTTCTCGGCGGCAGTGGCGGGCGTATCCTGCGCGTGGGCGTGGCCGTCGGCGGGCTGGTAGACACGCGTACCGGTGTGGTGCAGACACTCCACCACGCGCACGGATGGGACTATTTTCCCCTTCAGGACATTTTAGCTGAACGGCTTGCTATACCTTGTATAATAGATAACAATGCCAACGCTGCCGCGCTGGCGGAAGCGCAGTATGGCGCGGGAACCTCGGTCGACGGTGGAACCCGTAAAGCGGGCAAAGGGCTACTCTATGTCGGATTAGGGCGTGGGATCGGCGGCGGCCTTGTGCTGGATGGCAAGATTTATCATGGCATCAGCGGCACAGCCGGAGAGATCGGGCATATGCTGGTCAAAGAGGACGGGCCAAAGTGTTCCTGCGGCGGCTACGGCCATCTGGAAGCCATCGCCTCAGCACAGGCCATTGTGCGTACCATGATCGGTCTCTCGGTCGAATATCCTGAGACGGTGCAGGCCATTCGTCAGGTCACCGGCGGCAGGGCCGAACGCATCACCGCCGCGCAGGTATTTTCGCTTGCGGCACAGGGCGATGCCGTAGCGCAGCGCGTGGTAGACGATGTATGTACCAATCTGGGAATTGCCCTGGCAAATATCGTTCATTTCATTAATCCTGGTATTATTATTCTGGGTGGACAGGTAGCGCAGGCCGGTGACCTGCTGCTGCAACCGTTGCAAAAGCGCGTCCGGCAGCTGTGTATGCCGGGCGTCCGGCAATCGGTGCAGATTGTCCAGGGCAAACTTGGGTCAGAAGCAGGTATTACCGGGGCAATCACGCTCGCCCTGCAGGATCTTTAGGAAATTTATGAGGCAAATCGTGGAAACCAGCCGCATCATCAGTGACCGCTACCTGCTGCAACGCAAGATCAAGCAGGGGCAGATTTGTACTGTCTATCAGGGAACCGATCAACGCCTGCAGCGAAGCGTCGCCATTAAAGTTGTACCCGCAACATACGTCCCTGTCTACAAAGCGGCGATCCGCCTTACCGCACAGTTTTCCCACCCAAATATCATTGGCCTCTATGACACCGTCTCTGAAGGGGACACCCTCTATCTCATAGAGGAATATGTCGCGGGAGACGATTTTGCTACGCTGCTCACCATGCAGCTCTCGCCTTACGAGGTAGCAGACCTGGGCAGCCAGTTGTGCCAGGCGCTGCTCTATGCCTATCTGCACCCGCTGCGCCGCGCCTCTCATGGCGATCTCACGCCCGCCTCCGTCATACGCGACCGCAGGGGGGTCGTGCATGTCAATAATTTTGCCTTGCCGTCCGATATTTCCTATTTCACTACGTGGAGCGCGCTCGGTGGCCCTGCCGACGATGCTTCCGTTGTGGCCGACCGCGCTTTGCCCTGGGGGCAGTATAGTGATGGGCGACAGGCTGATGACACCCGCGCCGTCGGCCTGCTGCTCTACCAGTTGCTGGCCAGCCGTCCCAGCGGCACGCTCGCTGTTGAGCCGCCGCCAGATGGCCGCCTGCGCTTCACCCGCAATACGCCCCCGCAGCTGTGCGAGCTGGTCGCCCGCGCGGTCGCCCGCCAGCACCCGCAGCACATCAATACCGCCGAGGTTCTCTATACCGAACTGCGCACCCTGGCCGATGCGTTAGAGCCTGCGCCACCGGTAGAACTGGTCAGTTCCTACGCGCAGGAACCGGTCAGGCAGTTTCGACCGCCCTCTGCCACCGGAAAGCTCGTTACGCCCCTGCCGACCAGAGAGAACGCGCCGGTTGGCCTCGCCGCCTACCAGGACAACCCCAATCTGGCGGGCATTCAGCCTGTTGCGCCTGCCGCGCCCACCGTCGCCGACGGCTCGCTCAAGCTGGCGACGGTGCGCCAGGCCGCTATCTACCCGCAGCCGGGAGAGCCGACCATCACGCGCCGCCTCTCGCCGGGTGCGCTCATTCTCCTCTGCCTGCTCATCTTCGCCCTCTTCTTTATCGTAGGCTACTTCGGCGGCCATCTGCTCTTCCCACAGTAACCGCGCAAATAACGAATTGACGGGTTCTGTGTCCATCAGCATACCCACGAGTTTTGTGCCTATCAGGATGTCCAGCGTTGCGTATCGCGCCGCCGGTATTTCGCCATCACCTCTGAAAATGCCTCATCGAGGTCGATGTCGAGGGAGTTTGCCAGCGAGGCCAGGATGAAGAGAATATCGCCCATCTCCCCGGCAACGGCGCCTTCCTGCTCTCCGGCTTTTTTCGGCTTCTCGCCATAGCGGTGGTTGATCTCGCGTGCCAGTTCGCCAACCTCTTCCGTTAAACGGGCCAGGCTGGAAAGCGGCGTCCAGTAATGACTTTGCCACTCGTCTTTAATCAGGGATTCTACCTCTTGCTGCATCTCGCGCAGTGTGCGCATCTTGATCCTCCGCTCTCTATACACCCGCTACCGGCTCATCCATGCCGGATACCATGTAGGCGCGGACAAGATGGTCGCTGTTCCAGGCATAGCCGACGCGGCCAAGTCGATCAACCAGAATCAGGCCGCCTTTGCCCTCCGCTCTCGCGCCCAGCACGGCAATCGCGGCCTCCGCAGCCGCCTGAGCGGTATCGCCTCGCGCCACAAAATCGGCGGCGCGCTTCGCGATCAGCAGGCGTATAAAGTCCTCGCCCTGACCGGTGCAGGAGATAGCGGCGTTCTCATCGGCGTAGAAGCCGCAGCCCACCAGCGGCGAATCGCCCACGCGGCCCGGATATTTGTTACGAATGCCTCCGGTAGAGGTGGCTGCCGCCAGGTTGCCATACATATCCAGGGCAGCGGCGCCCACCGTGCCATGCTTCTCCTCGCTTTCCGCTTCCCGACTTCCGGCCTTTGTCCCCTTTGCCGCCTGACTGACAGAAACCGAACCGATAACATGGCGCACATAGCGTGGCTCATCTTGCTCGTCCTGCTCCTGCTCTGCGTGGCGCTCCGCATCCTGCGCGGCCTTCCAGTTATTGTATTGTCGCTCCGTAATCAGCTCTTCAGCCGCGCAGAGGGCTATGCCCTGCTCGGTCGCGAACTTCTGCGCGCCCCGACCCACGAGCAGCACGTGCGGGCTTTCCAGCACCTTACGCGCCAGCGAGATGGGGTTCTTGATGCACTCCACGCTGGCCACCGCGCCGACGTTGAGCGTGTGACCCTCCATTATCCCGGCATCCATCTCGACCGTCCCGGCGGCGGTCAGCGTCGAACCGGTGCCGGCATTAAAATTGGGATTATCTTCCAGCGCCCGCACGGCAGCTTCAACCGCGTCCAGGGCCGTTCCTCCGGCCTGCAACACGCGCCAGCCAATCAGCGCGGCCTCCCTGCAACCCTCCTGCCCCGGCTCCAGTCGCTCCCCGGCAATCGTTCCCGCGCCACCATGAACAATAATCGCAAACGGCATCTAAGCGTCTCCTTCTGTGACGATATCCCATTGAAAACCGCGCCCCTATGGCATGACATGGGAGAGAGCGCACCCTCAAATGTAGCCTTATTGTACCACGTGAGAATATGTTATTCAGCAGTCGGTGGATGCGCTCGCAGGGCCAGCCAGAGGCCGATCATGACGACGGTGAGGATAATGACGTAGGGGAGCAGAACCCAGAGGCCAAACTGCTGCGCCAGGTTGCCTGCCAGCCAGGGGAAGAAGGCCACACCCACGCTACCCATGCTGGAAAGGAAGCCGATGGCGCTGGCAAGGATACGGCCTGACACCAGTTCAGAGGTCAACGAAATGGTGGTGGGGAAGATTGGCCCCAGGCAGAAGCCGGTGAAGCAGAGGCCAACGGCGGAAACCGCTTCCGCAGGCACCAGCCAGACCAGCAACACGCCCGCAATGACGCCCAGCAGGCAGCCCTCGATGAGCCGCTTCCTGCCCACGCGCTGCGCCACATGCCCCAGGAAAATACGGCCCAGCGTCAGGCCCAGCCAGTAGCCGCTGACCACCCAGCCGGAGAGCAGCGTCGGCCCACCACGCGCCTCAGTCAGAAAACTATAACTCCAGCTGCCCAGGCTCACCTCGGTGCCGGTATAGAAGACAAGAAAGAGGGCGGCGATCCAGACGACGCGCAGCTTGAGGGCGTCGAACAGAACATTACTTACCGCCAGATTTGCCTGCACGCCTTCCGGCTCCGCCGCGTGCCGGTTCTTGAAGACGAGACCGACGCCGATCAGCACGATCAGGCTCATGCCAATCCAGACGTAGTAGACATGATTCCAGTCCACACGCAGGGCCAGCAGGCCCGAAGCCACAATCGGGCCGAGCAGCGCGCCCGCGCCATAGAAAGCGTGCAGATAATTGAGCAGCGCGGTGTTGCGCGGCAGCCCGGCAATGTAGGCGTTCAGCCCGGCATCGATCACTGCCACACCAAAACCAAGCGGCAGCAACATAGCCACAAAAACGAGGAAGGGCGGCGCGAGGCTGATAATACACATGGAGAGCAGGATAAACGCGGTTCCTAGCATCAAATAGCGGCGCGGCCCCAGCTTTGCCACCAGCAGGCCGCTATTGAGGGCAGAGATGAGAAACCCCAGCGTCGCGCTCAGAAAGACCAGGCCAATCGTCCCTTTATTGACGCTGTAATGGAACATCATACTCGGCAACAGCACCCCCACAGCCCCATCATTGGCCCCGATCAGAATAAAGGCAAAGAAAGAAAGGGCAATTTGCAGGCGCGGGCGCGGCTCGTCGACCCCGCTGGCCTGCTTTTCGTTGGTAAGAGCTTTCATGAGCCTCCGATGATTCTAGCCCTCTGGCTCTGTCATGCTGAGTGGAGCGAAGCATCTTCGACAACCCACCAACACAACGGCAAACGAGACGGGCCGATTCTCTGTCATGCTTCGCTTCACTCAGCATGACAGAGCTTGAAGGTATGCTTATGGCGTTTCGTTTGAGATAGCTCCATGATACAAGCTCGAAGGCGAAGTTGCAAATAGATTGACAAGTTCGGCATTTCCCTGTACCCTGAACATACGATATGTTGTCGGGGCAATCCCTGTCAGTGGGGTTGTCTGCCCCCTTGATGCTATGAGGAAACTCGTCATGAGTATGAGCCACAATCAGACAACTGGCGCGCTCGGGCCGCTGAGCGGTATACGCATTCTCGATCTCTCACGTTTGCTTCCCGGAGCTTACGCCTCGCAGATGCTGGCCGATTTTGGCGCGGATGTCATCAAAATCGAGGAGCCGGGCAGCGGCGATTATGGTCGCTCGATGCCGCCGCACGGCCCCGGCGGCATGAGCCTCTATTTCCTGGCAATCAACCGCAACAAACGCAGCGTGACGCTGAACCTCAAGACGGCGGCGGGGCGCGAAGTCTTCCTGCGCCTGGCGAGCAGGGCCGATGTCGTGCTGGAAAGTTTTCGTCCCGGCGTGCTGGAACGCCTGGGACTGGGATATGAGCAACTGAAAGAGGTCAATCCCGGCCTGGTTTACTGCGCCATCACCGGCTACGGGCAGGACGGCCCCTACCGCCTGCGCGCCGGGCATGATCTCAACTACGCCGGATACGCCGGGCTGCTGCACTACAATCGCGGCAGCAATGGCGAACCGGCCATGCCGCCGACGCAGCTGGGCGATCTGGCAGGCGGTAGCTATATGGCCGTGACCGGCATCCTGGCAGCCCTCGTCGGGCGCAACCAGACGGGTGAGGGTCGCATGATCGATGTCTCGATGACCGAAGGCGTGATGTCGCTGCTGCCGCTCATCTCCGCCACCTATCTCAACACCGACCACGCGCCGCAGCCAGGCTATTCTCCCCTTGATGGCGGCCTGCCCTGCTACAATATTTACGAGACCAGAGACGGCAAGCACGTCACGCTGGCCGCGCTCGAATATAAATTCTGGCACACCTTCTGCACGCGCATCGGCCACCTGGAACTCTTGCCCTTCCACCTGCCCGCCGGTCCCGAAGAGCGCGAGCGGGCGATGGAGATGCTACGCGCCATCTTCAAAACGCGCACGCGCGACGAGTGGATGGCCGAACTGGCCGATATTGATGCCTGCGTTGGCCCCGTCTACACCCTCGACGAGGCGCTCAACGACGAACACGCCCGCGCTCGCGGCGTCAGCGTTGCCAGCAGCCCCGACGAGCAGGGCCGAAAATTCCGCACCCTGCGCAGCTTCCCGCGCATCTCCGGCGTCGATGATGAGCAGCGATACCCGCCGCCGCGCCTGGGCGAACATACCGACGAACTGCTGCGCGAAGCGGGCTACAGCGATGAAGAGATTGAGCAATTGAAGGCAGGAGGGGCAATTTGAGCAAGCAGCGCCATCCCCGCGTTGAGCAGGCCGAGGCCCTCATGCAGCAGTACCTGGACGATCTGCAGGCCATCGTCAACATCGACTCCGGCACCTACACCAGAGCAGGCGTCAATCGCGTCGGCGCGTACCTGCGGGAACGCTTCCAGGCGTGCGGCTTCTCCACCGCCATCGACCGACAGGAGGAATACGGCGACCACCTGATCGCCACGCACACCGGCAGCGCCCCGGACGGCCCGCGCCTGCTGCTCATCGGCCACATGGACACCGTTTTCTCTGAGGGCGAGGCGCAGAAGCGGCCCTTCGCTATCAAGCAGCGCAACGGCATGCGCATCGCCACCGGCCCCGGCGTTCTCGACATGAAATCCGGCATCCTCATCGGCCTCTACGGCCTGCGCCTGCTCATCGAGCGGCAGCAGGCCAGTTACCGCCAGGTTACCTTCGTCTGCAACAGCGACGAAGAGGTTGGCTCGCCGAGCAGCAAGCCGCTGATTCAGGAACTGGCGAAAGACGCCGACGCCGTGCTTGTGCTGGAGCCGGGCCGCGCCGAAAACACCATCGTCTCCTCTCGCAAAGGCTGCGGACAGTACCGCGTCGAGGTACATGGCCTTTCCGCCCACGCCGGGGTCGAGCCGCAGAAGGGCCGCAACGCCATTCTGGAACTCTCCTATCAGGTGCAGAAGATGCAGGCCATCAACGGCACCATCCCCGGCGCTACGCTCAACGTCGGCATCATTCGCGGCGGCGAGCGCACCAATGTCGTTCCCGACTACGCCTACTTCGAGATGGATGCCCGCGTCAGCAGCATGGAGAGCATCGCGGCCTTAGAAGCGGCCATCCAGAAAGCGGCCTCGAAAACCGTCCTGTCAGGCACAAAAATCGTTGTCAGCGGCGGCTTTATCTGCCAGCCCTTCGAGCGTAACGCGGGCAATGCCCGGCTCGTGCAACTGGCGCAGGCGGCGGGCAAAGAACTGGGCATGAACATCCAGGATGTGGGCAGCGGCGGTGCTTCAGACGCCAACACCAGCGCCGCCATGGGCATTCCCACCCTCGACGGCCTCGGCGCGGGCGGCGGACTCGCCCACAACCCCGACGAGTACATCGAACTCGACTACCTGCCCGAACGCATCGCCCTGCTGGCCGGGCTGATCGAGCAGATCGGGGAGCATCAGTAACCGATTGTTAGCAAGCAAGAGGTTGCCTTTGCCGACATCGACGTTGCATAATAACAGAAAAAACCTTCTCAACATGGGTGCAAGACAACATGAAATCTGGCAAACAACGTATTTCCGGGTTACCAACGAACGATGTCACAGAACTGGGGGCCTATGCGCAGCGATTACAGTTAGAGGCGGAGGCGCGAGGGGAGAGACTGCCGCCGCCGGTTCGCCTGCAAATCGGTGAGCCGGATTTTCGCACGCCGGAGCATATCCGGCTCGCCGCCATTGAGTCCATTCAGCACGAGCCGCAGACATATGGCCCTGCCGCTGGCTGGCCCTGGCTGCGCGCCTTGCTGGCGGAGAAGGTAGGGCGCGTCGATGGCTATAGCGTCGGGCCGGAAAATACCGCCATCGGCATGGGCGGCACGGGCGCAATCATGGCAACGCTCACGGCTACCGTTGGCGAGGGCGATGAAGTCCTCTTCCCCGATCCCGCCTGGCCGCACTATCGCATGCAGCTTGCCTGCTGCGGCGCCACCGGCATCCCCTATGCGCTCGATCCGCGCAACGACTGGCTGCCCGACGTGGCGCAACTGGAGCGGTTGGTGACGTCGCGCACGCGCCTGCTGATTATCAACACGCCCGGCAACCCCACCGGAGCCGTCTTCCCCGCCTCGCTCGTCGCCGACCTGCTGGCCTTCGCCCGCCGCCACGACCTCTATCTGCTCTCGGATGAGTGCTATGATGAAATTCTCTTCGAGGGGACGCACGCCAGCCCGGCCACCATGCTCAGCCGCGCCGAGTTCGAGCAGGGGCGCGTGATCTGCGTCTACACCTTCTCCAAAAGCTACGCCATGACCGGCTGGCGCATCGGCTACGCGGTGAGCGGCACAAGGCTCATTCAGACCATTACGCGGGTGCTGGACGCCAGCAATACGAACATCAGCACGCCCGTGCAGCGCGCGGCGGCAGCAGCCTTGAGCGGGCCGCAGGACTGTGTCGAGGAGATGCGCGCCGCCTATCGCCGCCGCCGCGACCTGGCTGTGAAGCTGCTCAAAGAACACAACCGCTATCTCTACACGCCGCACGGCGCGTTCTATATTCTGGTCGATGTCAGCCATCCCAACGGGGAGCCGCGCCCGGCCCGGCAATTCTCCTTCGATCTGCTGCGCGAGCGCAACGTCTGCGTCGCCTCCGGCAACAACTTTGGCTCCGTCGCCGAAAACTACGTGCGCGTCTCCCTCGCTGCCTCAGATGCCGACATTGCGCGCGGCCTCACGGAACTGTGTGCGCTCGCGAATCGCTAGCCTGTGACTTTTTGGCCCTCTCTGTCACCGCAGCAAGCGTGTAACGTCTTGTATATAGAAGATGATCTCTGTATTATGCCGTTTCACAGTAGTTATCCGGGAGATAATGCCTATGGTACCGTATCCACCGCCCTATCAGGCGAAAACAGAAGAGAACCAGGTATTGCGTCCGCTGGGGGCCATTTTGGCGTTGCTGGGGATACTACTGACCGTCCTGGGCATCATCTTTCACCAGAACGGCGTTGAACTGGTCTTTGCTCTGCTTATCGCCATCCTCTCCCTGCGTATTTTCGTTCTCTGGCTCGGAGACACACAGCAAAGCCATCAGCGGGAACCTTTTACGCCGCCGCAACCGACTTCGCGCAACTCGCAGGCGCTGATCGGGCCATATCCGCCATCATCCGGCTATGTTGTCCCGCAGCAATCTCAGTTTTCTTTCTCATCGAGGGGGGCGACAAATCAGATGACAGTTCCTTTTGCTCCTGCCGCACCTGCCGCACCCGGCGGTTCTTTCATTCCTGCAACTGCTCAGCATTTACCGCCATCGGTGCGACCGCAGGCAGCGAGGAGATACTCTCCCAATCAGGCGCATCCCCCCGACGCCTTCGCGCCAGCGCCACCTATCCAGTCCTTCCCACCCCCGGCCTATCCGCCCACACAGGCCGTGCCACCTGTGCTGTTGCCGCCACCGGGCCAGACATCCGCCCACCGGGTATATACATATGGGCAACCTGTGCCGCCTGCTTTCCCTGCACAGAATGGACAATCTTCCGGGGACATCCGATGGAGACAGCCGCCGACGCAGGAAGATGGGGGGCAGGAATGAGACCTGCCAGATATGCACGGCGCCAGCGCGCCAGAGAGGATTATGCTATGTCGCCACGTAATGCTATCGGCTTTTCTCATTTGTCGGCATTCATTGCCCTCGCTTTCCTGTGTCTGCTGGCACTTCTCATCCCGTTGCTTGCCCTGCCCTCGCCGGTGGCAGAGGCAGCGCCATCCATGCAACCGAACTCGTCCGGCGGCCTCTCCGCCTCTCCCGCCGCGTTCACCAATAATTGCAGAAGCTGCACCGTCACGTTGAGCAACAATAGCCCGAAAACCATTACCTGGATAGCAAGAAGCCAGGGGATCGCGGGTATTACCGTTACTCCATCATTCGGAACGCTGCCCGCGCACAGCCAGAGAAACGTTGTCATCACCATACCAGGCAATATTACCTGTCCTGCTCAGGCCACTATCACCTTTATTCCTATTAGCGGGCAAAATGGCGCGACGGTCTCCTGGAGTTGTGCTGCCACGCCCACGCCCACGCCCAGGCCATCTCCCACGCCTTCACCCACGCCGACGCCTTCACCGACCCCATCCCCGACGCCAACGCCCTCGCTCGGCGCCAATACTCCCACCGTTGGCCCGACCCCTTCCGCGCCTGCCACGCCCACACCCACCGTCTCATCTGGCGGCGGCACCGGCCAGCAGCAGAACGGCAATCCGCCTTCGAGCGATAATGGCGGCACCGCAGGTAGCTCCGCGCTGAGCATCCTCTTTACCTTCGCCGGTCTCTTGCTTGGCACGCTGGCTTTCCTGCTCTACCTCATTCCACCCGCGCACACCTCGCTGCGCACGCGCCTGCTCTCCCTCATCATGCCCGTCTCGATTGCGCGCCGCCTGGAGCAAGAGCAGCGATAAACTCTCATCCCTGCTTTTACGTGTTTATAATGAGGAAGGATACCGTCACACCGGCATACAGATAGTATAATGAGATTGAGGATCAAAACCGGCAGCCCTATGTCATGCTGAGCGCGAGCGAAGCACGTGGGGTTCCTTGTATCACTCTCAATGAGCCAGAGATGCCTCGCTCGCGCTCAGCATGACATAGGGCTGCCGATTATGCTGGTAAAATTTTCATTGTACTCTGCACCGGAGAAAATTTGACAGTATCACACTCAAACTTTCTTGCAATGATAGGCTCATGTGTGGTATAGTGCAGTTAAAAAGGGAGTGTAGAAGGTTCAGGGAGCGTTTGTATGAAGATCGAAAAGTTTACCGAGCGGGCGCGTGAGGGGATCAGCGAGGCGAGTGAGCTTGCGCGCCAGAACAGCAACAGTCAGATAGAGCCGATTCACCTGCTGGCCGCCTTGCTCCAGCAGGA
>Ga0209810_1003290_pt1 | contig 17245 bp, 12 predicted proteins | sample Coa_R1_7_FD_187159 | JGI IMG/M metagenome (GOLD analysis project Ga0209810, IMG submission 187159) | Surface soil microbial communities from Centralia Pennsylvania, which are recovering from an underground coalmine fire - Coalmine... | ecosystem: Environmental > Terrestrial > Soil > Unclassified...
CACATCGGCGGAATACCCACCACCGGCCACATCGTCGTCTCCTGCTCCGTCGAAGCTGCAATGGTTGCTGCGTTGCTTCCACTCTACGTCCCCCAGGCCCAAATTCCTGCGACTTGCGCAAGTCCGGTTCGAATATCGTTCCTCGGAGGCCGCTGGCCCCGCCGGACAACGAGCGGAACACCGGCAAGGGTTTTTCTCCTTCTACGAGGAGTTGTGGCGTACCATAAATCTCCGGAACGAACGGCAGCACTACCAGGATGGGCTATTCGTCTTCGACATTCCAACGTTTGCTGAGCGCTCCGTGCGCGAGGCGATCCTCAACGCGATCAGCCATCGAGACTATCAACTCGGCGGCAGCGTGTTCGTCCGCCAGTACCCCCGCAGGCTAGTCGTCGAAAGCCCGGGCGGCTTTCCGCCGGGCATTACGACGGACAACATTCTCGACCGGCAGGTCCCGCGTAATCGGCGCATCGCGGAAGCGTTTGCCCGTTGCGGGCTGGTGGAACGCGCAGGTCAGGGCATGAACTTGATGTTCGAAGAGAGCATCCGCCAAGGCAAGCTCGTCCCGGGTTTCACCGGTAGCGACCAGTATCAGGTCGTTCTCACACTCCACGGCCAGGTCCAGGACCCACGCTTTGTACGGTTCCTCGAACAGGTTGGTCGAGAGACGCAGGCGAGCTTCGACGTTCATGACTTTGTGCTTCTGGACCATATCCATCGCGAGGAGCCCATACCGGCGGGCTTGCAGTCTCGGCTACGCCGGCTGGCGGACCTCGGTGTGGTGGAGACCATAGGCCGCGGCAGAGGCACTCGATACCTGCTCGCCAGGCGTTTCTACTCGGCGGGCGGTGAACGAGGGCTCTATACCCGCCGCAGAGGCCTGGACCGAGAGCAAAACAAGGCCCTGTTGTTCCAGCACCTTCAGGACGCGTTCCCGGATGGTTGCGCGATGGCCGAGCTTCAACAGGTGCTCCCGGCACTCGGCCGAAGGGCGATCCAGGTCCTCCTCGACGAATTGCGGGGGGAAGGACGAATCCGGGTGGAGGGCAAGACACGGGGCGCGCGGTGGTTTGCCGTGAAGAAGCCGGAGGCCGAGTGATGCCATGGAGAGCCACGACCATGCCAGGCCGGGAAATGTCCGAGGAATTGCACGCGGGATTGCACGTGCGTGCAAATTACGTGCAATTATCGGCGCGATTGCTCCCTGCTTGCGCCTGGACGAGGACAAAACGCGCGGCCACGGACAACATTCACCATGACTGAGCCCGTTAGCCAGAGCAGGAAACTCATCGAAGTCGCCCTCCCCTTGCCCGAGATCAACGACGCCTCGGCCTACGACAAGATGCCGGGGATCGGTCCCCACCCAAAGGGCATCCACCATTGGTGGGCGCGGCTGCCGTTGCCGGTAACGCGGGCGGTACTGTTCGCCTCTGTCGTGGACGACCCGAGCGCGCATCCAGAGAGGTTCCCCACCGAAGCGGCGCAGGCCGCTGAGCGGGAGCGGCTCTTCGGGATTCTACGCAGCATGATGCAAAAACAGCTGCACAAGCACCCGGAGGTCTACGCCGAAGCTCGGGCGGAGATGCTGAAGGCCTGCGAGGGCCGGTTGCCACCGGTATTCGATCCGTTCGCCGGCGGCGGCTCCATCCCGCTCGAGGCCAACCGGCTGGGCTTCGAGACCCACGCGGGTGAACTCAATCCGGTCGCGGTCCTGCTCAACAAATGCGTGCTGGAACTCGCACCTCGGTGGATCGATCAGCCGCCGGTAAACCCTGCGGACCGCAAGAAGATCGGCGGCAAGGACGGCTGGCGGGGCACGACAGGGCTCGCGGCCGACGTGCGTTACTACGGTCGCGCAGTCCTGGAGCGAGCGCGCAAGGCAATCGGCCACCTCTATCCCCCCGTGAGGATCACGAAGGAAATGGCCGAAGGGCGGCCAGACCTCGCGCCGCATGTGGGCAAGGACCTGCCGGTCATCGCGTGGATCTGGGCCCGGACGGTCGCCAGCCCCAACCCGGCCGCTCGTGGCGCGCACGTGCCGTTGATGAGTACATTCTGGCTGTCCAGCAAGAAGGGGAGTGAAGCGTGGCTCGAACCGGTCGTGGACCGAACTGGAGGCACCTGGCATTTTGCCGTGCGCAGGGGCGCACCGAGGGATCGGACGGCGGTGCAGGTAGGAACGAAGACGCACCCAAAACGGTGGCGGTTCCGCTGCCTACTAACCGGCGAACCTATTGACGAACATCATGTTCAAACGTCCGGCAAGGCCGGCAACATGGACGTACGACTTATCGCAATCGTGGCAGATGCCGGTCGGGGGCGCCTGTATCTTGCAGCTTCTGACGACCATGAGGCCACGGCGCACTGCAAGCTGCCGCCGTGGAGACCCTCGGCTCCAATGCCGGACAATCCCCGCTGGTTCTCACCGCCACAGGTGGGGCTGATGACATACGGGGATCTCTTCACCCCCCGCCAGCTCACGGCCATGGTCACGCTGTCGGACCTGGTGAAAGGGATCCGCGAAGAGGTGCGCCGGGACACCGCCGCTGCAGGACTATCGGACGAGGAAACCGACGCCTACGCGCGCACGGTCACTACCTTCCTCGCCCTGGCGCTGGACCGCTGTGCGGATCTTAATAACTCGCTGTGTACATGGAACCATTCCGACGAAGTGCTCCGCGGCCTGTTCAAACGCCAAGCGATCCCAATGGTTTGGGATTTCCCAGAGGCGAACCTCCTGGAAGATGTTGTGGGGGGCTGGAGCACTTGTGTCGCTAGGACGGCGAAGTGCATTGAAACCCTTGGTGTTCATTCGACATTGACTCCACGCGCCCGCGCTTACCAGATCGACGCCGCCACCGGCGCGGACAGCCTCAAAGATCTCCTCGTCAGCACCGACCCGCCCTACTACGACAACATCGGCTACGCGGCGCTCTCTGACTTCTTCTACGTGTGGCTGCGGCGCACCATCGGCGAGCTCTACCCGGATCTCTTCCCAACCATCCTCGTGCCGAAGGAACCGGAGCTCGTCGCGGCACCCGAGCGCTTCGGCGGGGACAAGCAAAAGGCCAAAGAACACTTCGAGGCGGGCTTTCGCCGGGCGTTCGCGGCGCTGCGCGAGAAGATGGACCCGCGGTTCCCGCTCACAGTCTACTACGCCTTCAAGCAGGACGACGAGGAGAGCGGCGCTGACGACGAGGACGAGTGCGAAGGCAACGGCGCGACCATTGACCGCACGACGGGCTGGGAAACTATGCTCGAGGCGCTCATCGGCACGGGTTTCCAGATCACCGCCACCTGGCCCGTGCGTGCGTCCCAGAAGTGGCGCATGGTCTCGATGGGCACGAACGCCCTCGCCTCCTACATCGTGCTCGCATGCCGCCCCCGGTCCGCTGATGCCCCACAGACCGACCGCAAGTCGTTTGTCTCGGAGCTGAAGCGCGAGCTGCCGCCGGCCCTGAAGCGCCTCCAGCAGGGCAACGTGGCGCCGGTGGACTTCGCCCAGGCGGCCATCGGCCCCGGCATGGCGATCTACTCCCGCTACGGTCGCGTCCTGGAGGCAAGCGGCCGCCCCATGAGTGTGCGCACGGCGCTCGGATTAATCAACCAAGTCCTCACCGAGGTGCTGTCCGAGCAGGAGGACGAGTTCGACGCCGACACCCGCTGGGCCATCGCGTGGTTCGAGCAGCACGGCTTCGACGAGGGCGATTTTGGGGACGCCGAACTCCTCAGCAAGGCGAAGGTTACCTCGGTTGACGGATTGGCGGAGGCACGAGTAGTTCGGTCAAGGGCTAGTAAGGTTCGGCTACTGCGCCCAGAGGAACTACCGGCTGCTTGGGGCCCGTCAAAGGACCGACGTCTCACCGTTTGGGAGATGACGCACCAACTCCTTCGCGTCTATTACTACGAGAAGCAGGGAGACGCGGCCACCGCCGAGCTCTTGCATAAGCTGGGCTCCCGCAGCAACGCGGCCCGGGACCTGGCCTACCGGCTCTTCGACGTGTCCGAGAAGAAGCACCGTTCAGCAGAGGCTCAGGCGTACAACGCCTTGGTGCTGGGCTGGCCCGAGGTCGCGCGGCTCGCCCGAGAGCGCGGCCGACCGCAGCCTCAGCAGGCCGGGCTGTTCGGGGAGTCAGCAGCCGGCCAAGGCGGGTAGACAGCGGCGGTGATCGGGCGACTCGCCGCCCTGGGCTTCGAGTCGGATATGAACGACGGACTGCGGTAGCGTCCGCACGGCGCATGGGAAGCGAGGGGGGAAACCATGGCCACGACCAACCACGAACGCGTCGGCAAGGCGCTCGAACTCCTCCGGGCGGGGCTCGCGCCGTTTGTCGAGCGGGAGTTCAAGAACACCTATCGGGACCACGCCGCTGCCGAAGCCGCACGGTTCCTGGCCGACGACCGCCTCAACGGCAAGAAACCCATCGGCGCGTGGGACGTGGCGGCGCTGCTGCGGGTGATGTGGGACGCGTGGAACGACGTCTTCCGCAAGACACTCGGGCCCGCCGAGCGCAGCCTCTTGTCCGAACTGCGGGACTGGCGGAACAAATGGGCGCATCAGGAACCGTTCTCAACCGACGACACCTACCGGGCGCTCGACTCCACCGCCCGTCTGCTCACCGCTGTGTCCGCGCGCGAGGCCGACGAGGTCGAGCGGATGAAGGCGGAGCTGCTGCGCGTCCGCTACGACGAGCAGGTGCGAGGCGAGAAACGGCGGGCGGGCGGATCGCTCGTCGAAGCCGTCGCGGTTGGGGCGCTCAAGCCCTGGCGCGAGGTCGTCAATCCGCACCCGGACGTGGCGAGCGGCCGGTACCAGCAGGCCGAGTTCGCGGCCGACCTCTGGCAGGTGTACCTGGGTGAGGGCACGGACGAGTACCGCGACCCCGTCGAGTTCTTCCGGCGCACATACCTGACGGACAGCCTGCGGCGCCTCCTGGTTGACGCTCTGCGGCGGCTTGCCGGCACCGGCGGCGGTCCCGTGGTCCAGCTCCAGACGAACTTCGGTGGTGGAAAGACCCACGCGATGCTCGCCCTGTACCACCTGTTCTCCGGCACCCCGCCGACGGCGCTTCCCGGCATCGAGCCGGTGCTGAAGGAGGCCGGAGGGACCGCCCTACCCAAGGTGCGCCGCGTCGTGCTCGTGGGCAACCGCCTGTCACCCGGGAACCCAGCGAAGAAGCCGGACGGCACGTTGGTGCGCACGCTGTGGGGCGAGCTCGCCTGGCAGCTCGGCCAGGCGGCGGGCGGCCCCCGCGAAGCGCGCAAGGCGTACGACCGGGTGCGCGCCGACGACGAGCACGCCACCAGCCCCGGGGACCGGCTGCGGGAACTGTTCAACGACTACGGCCCGTGCCTCGTGCTCATCGACGAGTGGGTCGCGTACGCGCGACAGCTCCACGATCAGAGCGACCTTCCGGCGGGGAGCTTCGAGACTCAGTTCACGTTCGCCCAGGCCCTGACCGAATCGGCGAGAGCGGCTCAGCGGTGCCTCGTCGTCATCAGCCTGCCCGCGTCCGACGCCACGGGCTCGCCCCACATCCAGGCCGAGGACGTCGAGGTGGGGGGCGCCCGAGGCCGCGAGGCTTTGGATCGCCTGCGCAACGTAATCGGCCGGGTCGAGGAAACGTGGCGCCCGGCGGCGGCGGAGGAGAGCTTCGAGATCGTGCGCCGGCGGCTGTTCCAGCCCCTCACAGATCCGGCCCAGTTCACGGCGCGCGATGTCGTCGCGCGCGCGTTCGCGGAGCTCTATCGCACCCAGGCGCAGGAGTTCCCATCGGCATGCCGCGAAGCGGGCTACGAAACCCGCCTCCGGAATGCGTATCCAATCCACCCGGAAATCTTCGACCGGCTGTACACCGACTGGTCCACGCTGCTGAAATTCCAACGGACCCGGGGCGTGCTGCGGCTCATGGCGACGGTCATTCACAGTCTGTGGGAGAATGGCGACAAGAACCCGCTGATCCTGCCGTCCACCATTCCGGTTGATGACCCGCGCGTGCAGTTCGAGCTCACTCGGTATCTGTCCGATAACTGGGTACCCGTCATCGAGCGCGATGTGGACGGTCCCGGCTCGCTGCCGGCCCGGCTCGACGGCGAAGTGCCCAACCTCGGCAAGTTCTCGGCCTGCCGCCGCGTGGCGCGCACGGTCTACCTCGGGTCGGCGCCGACGGTCGCGGCGGCCCACCGCGGGCTCGAGGACCGGCAGATCTACCTGGGCTGCGTGATGCCGGGCGAATCGGCGGCGGTGTTTGGCGACGCGTTGCGGCGGTTGGGCGGAATGGCGACATACCTGTACCAGGACGGGAGGCGCTTCTGGTACTCGACGCAACCGACCGTGACGAAGCTTGCGGACGACCGCGCCGAGCAACTCAAGCGCGAGCCGGACAAGGTCGCAAAGGAGATCGAGCGGCGCGTCCGCGCCGATCTCAGCAAGCAGCCGGGGGACTTCAGCCGCGTGCACCCGTTCCCCCAGGGCGGCCAGGACGTGCCGGACGACCTCGAAGCCCGCCTCGTGGTCCTCGGTGTCGGGCACCCTCACGTCAAGGGGCCGGACAGTCCGGCGCTTGAGGTGACCAAGCAGATCCTCGACACCTGCCGCAGCGCCCCACGCCTCTACCGCAATACGCTGGTTTTCCTTGCGGCGGACAAGACCCGGCTCCAGGACCTCGACGAGGCGGTGCGGCGCTGGCTCGCGTGGAAGTCCATCCTGGAGGACAAGGAGACGCTCAACCTCTCCCCCCACCAGGTCCGCCAGGCCGAGCAGCAGCGAGCGTCCAGCGAAAGCACGATCGACGCGCAGCTCCCCGAAACCTATCAGTGGGTGCTCGTGCCCACCCAGCCGGACCCGCACGGGCCGGTCGGGTGGCAGGCGCTGCGGGTGCAGGGAGACGACGCGCTGGCGGTACGGGCGAGCAAGAAGCTTCGCAACGACGAACTGCTCGTGGTAGGGCTCGCCGGGACGCGCCTCCGGATGGAGTTAGACCGGGTGCCGCTCTGGCGCGGCGACCACGTGGCGATCAGGCAGCTCGTCGACGATTTCGCCCGCTACCTGTACTTGCCACGCCTCAAGCAACCCGCCGTGCTGGCAGGCGCTGTGCGGGACGGGGTGGCGCTCCTCACGTGGGAAGGGGAGTCGTTCGCCTACGCCGACGGGTTCGATGAGGCTACGGGGCGATATCGGGGCCTCCGCGCCGGCCAGCAGGTGACCGTCGCCGAGGACGACCCGGGGTTTCTTGTGAAGCCGGAGGCGGCGCGAAGGCAACTCGAGGCGGAGCAGCGAGAAGCCGCGCAAGAGCAGGCTCGCCGGACGGATGGCCTTGGTGCGTCGCCGGAGATCGGTGTCGGGAAAGTTGCCGGCCCGAGTGGGACCGGGCAACCCGCTCCGGCTCCTCGCCGCCCCACGCGCTTCCACGGGAGCGTGCGGCTCGATCCCACGCGCGTCGGCCGCGACGCGAGCCGGATTGCCGAGGAGGTGATAGCGCATCTCCAGGCGGCTCCGGGCGCGCAGGTCCGGGTGACGCTCGAGATCGAGGCGATCATCCCTGGTGGAGCGTCCGAAACAACGGTGCGGACGGTGACCGAGAACAGCCGGACGTTGAAGTTCGAGAGCCACGGGTTCGAAGTGGATTAGGGGTGGAGCGATGCGCCTCCGACGGCGCACGGCGCACATTAGTAGTAGAGGGTACTCGACATGCTGAAAGGCTCAAAGCAACTCCTGATCTGCGAGGCAATGAGGTTGTAAGATCGAGGATCACTTCGTTCCTTGTATCGATGAATCGCCCACGCACAATAATCTGCGACCTGAAGGCAAGGGTGCGACGCGGCTGACCAAAAACTCACCATGCAGGATTGGCACACGTTGTGCTGCCATGCCACCCATTCGACGGCCAGTTTGAAGCGCTGCTTCTTTACCTTTGTTTGCAGGGAGCTCGCAATCACGAGGAGATCGTCCTGAGGAAGACATCTGCGGGGAGCCACGTACTTGAACAGCAGGTGCCACGCGAGCTGATAGAAGTAGGCGTGATTCTGGGCGATCCGCGGCTTGGTCTTCCGCTTGTCGAGGACGACGGCATCTATTTCCAGTGGCGCGTCTTGGATCAGGGTGAAGACTCGATCGCGAACTGCTTGCCGGTCTTCTGTGGCGTGAAACGTCTCTACATCAATGCCTGCCATGGCCAGTTCGTGGCGAGGATCGAGCAGTTGATGTGCAATGGCAACGCATCGCGTGGCGACGGAGCAAACTGTGAAGTACCTCGACCCTTGTGGGGAAAATCGAAAGTCCCCCGCTTCGTCGGCAAAAATGTACAGGGTTGGGAGTGGCATAAGAAGCAACCCGACTAGCTCCTCATCGGAGCGCCCCGAGGGGTTTTCGCCGGGTTTTCAACCCACCTATATTATGCCACAGCATCGGATGGTTTCCACCGGTCTTGGCGAAACATGTACACCCCTCAGGCGCGATTGGCTACAGTTTGGCTATAGTAAGGAGCCCGTGGGCTAGGGACGATCGCGCGAAAACCACAGTAAACTCTGGCGCGCCCGGAGGGATTTGAACCCCCGACCTACGGCTCCGGAGGCCGGCGCTCTATCCGCTGAGCTACGGGCGCGCACCTCGTATTATAGCACACCGGGGTTGTGCGCCATGCCGGACCCATGACGCCGGCCGCGACGCAGCGCACGCTCACGCGCTCTGCGCCGGCGCCGGCGGGCTCGGGGGCGGCGCCCGGCGCATCCGCACCCGGTCGGCCAGCGCCAGCAGCACGGCACCCCATCCCCACGTTGCAGCCGCGAAGGCCAGCAGCGCCCCGAGCTGCGGGATGGCGAACGCGATCGCGAGCATGATCGACCCCACGAGGGCTTCGCGCCCCAACCCGGGCTGGCGCATCCTGCGGCCGATCAGCAACGCAACCGCCGTCAAGCCGAACTGCAGCATCACGAGCACAATCGCGGGGATGAGCACGACGAGCACGAGGCCAACGACGCTGACCGCCAGCACGACGACCACCGGCCACAGGATCACCCACGCGAGGACGCCGAGGCCGAGCGCGGCGCCCGGCGTGCGTTCGAGGAGCGCGGCCAGCTCGCCGGTCGCGCCGGGGAACAGCACGGCAGTCAGCCAGGCGAGGCCGACGAAGCTCAGCAAGGCGAGAAGCACGATGAGCCAGTACAGGAGGTGGAACGCCGCGCTCACCGCGAGCATGCCGGGTCCCCACCACCATTGAAATGGGGGCTCGGGCACCGGGAACGAGGGCGCGGGGGCCGGCGGCGCGCCGGAGGCAGGAGGGGACGGACGGCCGCGCGCCACGGACGCGCCGGGCTCGATCTGCACGCGGCCTGGCCATGCGGTAGCTGTGCCGTCGATGACCGCCGTGGAGCGCAGGATCACGTTGCCGCCGATCGCGCGCACGGACCCCAGCACTTGGCCGCGCACGTCGACGGTGCCGCCGACCGCGACGGCGTTCCCTTCGACGGTCCCTTCGACCCCGAGCGACCCGCCGACTGCGATCGCGTCGCCGTGGACCACAGTCCCGGCGGGCACGTCGAGATTTCCGACGCGCAGCAGGACCTCGGCCGCGCCCGCGGGGGCCGCGCCGGCGAGCACGAGGAGGAGCGCGGCGAGCGCCGCGGGCCGCGTGTGGCGCCTACGCATCGATGTGCGGCTCCGTCACTGGGTGCGCCCCTATCGACCCCACGAGAGCACTTCCGCCCCGGCAGCAGGAATTCCCTCCCCTCCGGGGAACAATGGAGCGGTTTGGGGGGACGCATGTCTCGAGTGGCGGCGATCATACCGGCGTTCAACGAGGAGCGAACGATCGGCGACGTCGTCGGCACCGTCAAGCGGTGCCGCGTGGTCGACGACGTCATCGTCGTGAGCGACGGCTCCCGCGATGCCACGGTGGACGCGGCCCTGCGTCACGGCGCCCGCGTGATCGAGCTGCACGAAAACCTCGGCAAGGGCGGGGCGATCGCCGCCGGCCTGGGCGCCACCGACGCCCAGGTCATTTTGCTGCTGGATGGCGATCTGGTCGGGCTCTCCGCACACCATATCGAAGACCTGCTGCGGCCCGTGCTCTCCGGGGCGGCGGACATCTGCGTCGGGCAGATCAAGCGCGACTTCATCCAAATGCTCTTTCCCAACTTCTCCGGGCAGCGTGCCCTCCGGCGCCGTGTGCTGGAGGAGATCCCGAACCTGCACAACACCGGCTTCGGGATCGAGGCGGTGCTGAGCCGCCACGTGAAGCGCGCCGGCCTGCGCACGTGCACGGTCCCCTTGCGCCATCTGACCCACGTGCCCAAGGAGGAGAAGCACGGGTTTCTGCGCGGATACGTCGGAAAGCTCAAGGCCACCTGGCAGATCGCCAAGTGGAGTGGCCGCAACCACCGCGCCAAGGCCTGACCGCCGCCCGCTCACCGCTCCAACAGCCGCACGCGCTCCCCCACCCGCGGCACCAGCGTCGAACGGTCCCGCGCCGCGCAGTAGCGGATATCCTCCCCGAGCCCGATCCGCACGAGGTGCCGGCCGGCCCGCGTCGTTCGGAAGAGCGCCTCGGGGTCCCCGTGCGCGCGATAGAGCGCCAGCGCGGCCTGGGCCGCATCGGTGAGGACGATCTCGGCAGCGGCCGCCGGATCCGCCAGCGCCGCGTCGACGAGGGCCCCGGCCGTGTACGCGTCGTCGAGGCTGAAGCGTCCTTCCCGCCCCGCGCAGACCAGGACGATCCCCCGCTCCTCGCGCCGGGCGGCGGAGATGGCCGCCCGCGCCGCGGCGGAGCGATTCCGGAGACAACCCGCGAAGATGGCCGCCGCGCCGCGCGCAGCGTAGAGGGCGCGGGTGCCGTTCGTGGTGGCGAGCACCACCCGCCGCCCGGCGACCTCGCTCCGCGCGAACGCGACCGGGCTGTTCCCAAAGTCGAACCCCGCCGGGGCCTCCCCGGCCTGCTCGCCCGCGGCCAGGACGTCCGGGTGCGCGTTCCGGTACGCCCGTGCGGCCTCGATGCTCGGCGCGATCAGCGCCTCGGCGCAGCCCCGCTCGAGGAGGACCAGGAGCGAAGTGGTCGCGCGCAGGACGTCGATGACCACGGCGGCCCGTCCGTCCTGCGCGCCGAGCTCCCCCGGCAGGAACGCGACGTGCAGCTCCACCGCGCTCAGTACTTCCGGTTGTAGGGCGCGGCGGCGATGACCCGGGAGAGCCGGAACCGCACATCCTGGGCGAGCGCCTCGGGCGTCGTGCGCGCGAAGGCCGCATCCTGGGGGGTGATGTCGAACAGGTCCCGCTCTCCCCCGATGATGCTCCAGCGGCTCGCCACGTTGACCGCCCGCACGTCGAACGGAGCCGGGTCCCGATCGAAGAAGGCATCGAGGTTGGCCGCGATCGCCTGCGCCCGCGCGGGGGCGGGCACGCCGTAGGCGGACGCCCCGAGTGTGATCACCGGCTCCCCATCCACGCGGATCGTCACGGGCTGCCCCTCGGCGGCATTCTGGGGATCCAGCGTGATCGCCAGATATCCCTCCGGGATCCGGCGGACGATCGGCACGCCGAGCCGCTGGAGCGCCGCCTTGATGTAGATCACCCGCTGCTCGGGCTTCGGGTGATCCTGGTAGATGCCCATGTCCTGCGGCTGACCGGAGAGCCGGCCGACATCCGCGAGGTGTTCCATGAGGGTGAGCATCGCCACCGGGGAGTACGGCGTCTTCGTCAAGTACATCATCCCGGTCAGATCCGCGTCCTGCTCCAGGTCGCGCTGGTAGTCGGACATCACGCCCTGTGCGGCGAGCTGCACGCCCATGAGGGGGACCGCGGATCGCGCGAGCACCGAGAGAGCGGCGGCGAGGAGGACCGCGGGGGTCATGTGGCGCGCCCGCTCCTCCTGGACGTAGTAGTGGCGGTGGTTGACATGGGTGAGCTCGTGCGCGAGCACAGCTGCCAGTTCGTGATCCGTCCGGACGAACTTCAGCATCCCCTCCGTCACGTACACCCATCCGCCGGGGATCGAAAACGCGTTCACGACGTTGCTGTCGATGATCTGGAAATGATAGACGAGGTCCCGGCGCTCCACGACCCGCGCGATGGCCTCCCCGACGTGCGCGAGGCGCGCGACTTGGGCGGCGTCGGTGACCAGCTTGTACTGGGACTCGATCTGCTTGGCGATCCGCGCGCCGAGCTTGACCTCGTCGGCGGTCGACGGCCACGACTCGCCGTGCGCGCCCGGCGTCCACAGGAGCGCCAGCAGCACGCCACACAGCGCAGCGGCCGGCACACGACGGGCCCGCGCCCACCGGTCTGCGCCCCGCATCATCGCTCCCACTCCTCGCCGCCAAACACAGCCCGGGCGTTCCGTTCGATGATCGCCTCCAGGATATCGTAGCGCACATCGCGCGCTTCGGCCAGCGCCCGGAGGGTGTGCACGATCAGGACGGGCTCACACCGCCGGCCGCGCCGGGGGACCGGTGCGAGATACGGCGCGTCGGTCTCCACGAGGAGCCGGTCGGCAGGCACGCGCCGGGCGGCGTCGCGGAGCGCGCCGGCGCTCGCGAACGTGAGCGGGCCGGCGAACGAAAGCATCCACCCGGCTTCTGCCCACCGCGCGGCGAGATCGGGCGGGCCGCTGAAACAGTGGCAGACGACCCGCGTCGCCCCTTCGTCTCGTAGTATCCGCTCCACGTCCTCGTGCGCCTCGCGGTCGTGGACGACCACGGGCAGGCCCTCCCGGACCGCGAGCCGGACCTGCGCGCGGAACGCCTCCTGCTGCGCGGGCCGGGGCACGCGGCTCCGCGCATAGTCGAGACCCACCTCGCCGATCGCGACGACCCGCGGGTGGCGGGCGAGCGCCCGGAGCGCGTCCAGCCACGTATCGTCGACGCGGTCGACAGCGTCCGGATGCACGCCGACCGCCGCCCGCACCGCTGGATGGCGCTCGGCCAGCGCCAGCGTCCGGCGGCTCCCGTCGAGCGATGTTCCGGCCGACACCATCAGGCCGACGCCGGCGGCGGTGGCCCTGGCGATCACCGCGTCGCGGTCCGCGTCGAACGCAGGCGCGTCCAGATGCAGGTGCGCGTCGACGAGCACGTCGGGGCTCGGCCTCCCCTCACCGTCCCCGCCCGGCGTGCGCCAAACGGTCGACGCGGTACGGGCTCACGTCGAGGCTCGACCGGCCCGTCGTGATCAGCTCCGCGAGCACCCGCCCCGCGAGCGGGCCACGGGTGAACCCCTGGCCGCCGAACCCCGCGGCGACGAAGTACCCCTCGATGCCGGGGACCGGACCCAGCAGCGGGCGGCCGTCCGGGGGCATCGGTCGGATACCGGCCCAGGCCCCGGTGATCGGCGCGGCGCGCAGCGCGGGGAGCCGGCGCTCCGCGCAGCCAAGGGCTTCGTCCAGGTACCCCCACTCGACGGTGGCATCCAGCGTCTCCCCGCGGGTCTGCCCCTGGACGATGATCAGGCCCTCGGGGCGGCTCTTGCAGTAGAAGTCTTTCCCCGGCTCCATGATGAAGGGTGAGACGGAGGGCACGCTCTCGGGACGATCCAGCACGAAGACCTGGCGCTTGCGGGGCGAGACGGGGATCCGCGCGCCGGCCATCGCGCCCACGGCGCGCGCCCAGGCCCCGGCCGCGTTCACGACGACGGCCGTGGCGACGGCGGCGCCGCGTGTCCGCACACGCTGCACCCGCCCGGCGTCGAGGTCGATGCCGGTGACCTCGGCGTGCTCGCGGATCACCACGCCGCGAGCGCGCGCCGCCTCCGCGATCTTCTGCACGGTGAGCCCCGGCGTGGCCCACACATCAGCGGCGGAGAACGTGCCCAGCGCCACGTCGTCTGTGGCCAAGTATGGGAACCGGGCGCCGATCTCCGCGGGCGACAGCAGCTCGAGCGAGATCCCGAGACGAGCGTGGAGCGGCTCGAGCTGCCGCGCCCGCGCGGCCTCTTCCGGCGAGCACCAGAGCAGGAGGCTCCCGTGCGCGGCGAGGTCCGTCCCCCACTCCGGCTGGTACTGCCGGTGGATCCGGATCGCTTCCAGTTGGAGGCGCAGCCCCTCCTCCGCCTCGCCCTGCAGGAGCATCACCCCTGTGGCCCGGCCGGTGGCGCCCGCACCGACCACGTCCCGCTCCAGGAGCAGGACGTTCCGGACCCCGGAGGCGGCAAGGAAGAACGCCGTCGAGGTCCCGACGATCCCCCCGCCGACGATTACGATGTCCGCCGTATCCACGTGGCGTCCCCTCCGCGTGGGTCGTCCCGCGCTCGGCTGCGCGGCGCGCCGGCGTTCCGCTTCTGCGCCATCGGGGGCTCTCCTGCGCCCCCTGACCGCGGCCCTGACCTACGGGCGCACGCCGCCCGCCGGGCGGGGCGGGGACGGGCGCGAGGCGCGGACGCGGGCCGGCCGTGTCTGCGCGTGCACCGCCAGCTCGCGCGCCCCTCGCCGGCGGAGCGGGAACGGCGGAGGGGGCACCGCAAGGCCCGGGATCTCGAAGTAGCGGGCCTGCCGCACGAGGAGCGGCCGCGAGCCGCCGGAGAGGACGATCAGCGCCCTGTCCGGGAGCCGGGTCAGATCCTCGGCCGGCGCCAGCGGGCGTACGTGCGGGCGCACGGTGGTGCTGCGATCCCAGCGCCCGCGACGCGTCGCGGAGATGGCGGGGACCGAGGTCCGGCCCAGCCACGCGCTGACCATCCTGGCGGTGTCGAGATCGCCGGCGCGAAAGACCAGCTTGGTTTCCGCGTTGCCCACCAGCGTGCGGGCGCCGCGGACCCCGTACACCTCCTCGAGCTGGCTCAGCACCTGGACGCCGAGCAGGACGCTGATGCCCCGCTCGCGCAGTGTGGGAAGCCGGTCGCTGAGGCCGGCGAGATAGCCGAAGCGCCGGAACTCGTCGAGGTACATGCGTACCGGATAGCGGAGGCCCGTGCGATCGGCCTGCTCGGTCAGCCCATCGAGAAGGTCGGCGACGAGCCAGGCGACGAGCGGCTGCAGCCGGTCCGCCTCGTCTTCCGGCAGGAGGATATAGAGAGCGACCGGCTCCCGGCCGAGCCGCCCGAGGTCCCAGTGTCGCGACGTCGCCTCGCACACCAGGCGGTCCGCCCAGGGCGCGAGCCGCTGCAGCAAGCCGGTGATGGCCGCTTCCTGCACGCGGCGCTCGCGCGCCGCGAAGGTGCCCGCGAGCTCGCGTACCTCGTCGATCCGGCTGCCCCGCAGGGTCTCGCGGACGCATCCGAGCCCGCCCAGCAGGAGCCGGTAGACCGCGCCGACGGTGTGGCCCCCGGTGGGCCGATCCTGCTGCACGTGGAGGAAGAGCAGCGAGGCGAGATCGGCCGCCGCAGCCGCATACACCCACGCGTCGCCCGAGAGATCGCGCGGGGTCGTGTTGTGGACGAGCAGCCACGCCTTGCGTTGCGCCGCGCCGATCGATTCGATCTCGTGGAGCGGGTTGTACCCGACCGACCCTTCGAACAGCGGGCAGAACAGATGAGCGCGGGCCCCGTACCGGCCGGCGGTCGCGTTCCACAACGAGCGCGGCCCGGTCTTGACGTCGAGCACCACGAGGCTCTCCCGGTCCGGATCGCGCTGCAGCACGTTCGGCGCGATCACGCCGGCGGTCTTGCCGCTGCCCGAGGGTCCGAGCACGAGGATGTGCGCCGCCGCCTGCTCCTCGCTGAGAAAGAGCGGCGTCCGCGTCTGCGGCCACAGGCCCAGGAGGAACGCGCCCGGCGCCGCGAACGCGGCTGCGTCCACCCACGTGCCCCACGCGGCGCTGGCCACGGGCGCCGCTCCGCGTCCCGGCGGAGCGGGGCGCCGGCGCACGGCCGCGAGCAGGCATACCCAGGCGCCGCAGGCGAGCAAGCCCGACGCGGCGGTCCCGGGCCCGGGCATCGCCGAGAGCAGCGCGAGCATCGAGGCGCCGGCCACCAGCATCCAGCGCTCGACCACGGGCGGCATCACCGCGATCCTTCGCGCGGCGGTCCCGGCGCGCCGCAGCGCCGCGAGCGCCGGCGTCCCGCGCACCATCACCGAGACACCTCCTGCTCCGGTTCTCGGTCATGCGCCGGCTCGCACGCCGGTGCCGCGGGACGGGGACGCCCGGCGGCGGCGTGCGATCGCGAGACCAGGCGCACAGCCGACAGCTCGTCGAGGCCCGGCGGGCAGAGCCCAGCGGGCCTGCCGTCCGGCGGCGCCGCGGGCATCGACCGCGGCCCTGGGCCCACCGCCGCGGCCAGCGAGGCGGCGCACTCCGCCGCGGTCCCGGCCCACATCCTCCGGAGTCCGCAGGCCGCGGCCAGACGCGCCACCTCGGCGGCGCGCGTCCGGTTGGCGCAGGCGAACAGCAGCCACGAGGCGCCCCGCGCTTCCCAGACGGGATCGTCTGCGCGGGCGGCCGCGAGGTGGCGCATCAGACGGTACCGCTCCAGCTTGTCGGCCAGCGGCTCCGCCGCCATCGTGCCGCGGTCGAGCTCCAGCCAGTACATCCACCAGTCGCCGGCGGGCGCGGCCACGAGGATCATGGCATCGGGGATGAGGCGTGTCTGACCGAGATCCACGTGCGTGTGATGGCTCCCCAGCCACCGGAACGGACCGAGGCGTCCGGCGCGCTGCTCGCGGCAGAGGTCGCAGAAGACCTGATTGGTGGCGATGAGGTGGTCCATCTGCAACGCGGTCACCGCGGCGGCCCGCGTCGCTTCCGCCGGCGCCCCGTCGAGCGTCGCGGCCGCGAGACGGCCGAGCGGCGTGAGCCCCCAGAACGCCCGCCGATCCTCGAATGTGCGGTGCGCGAGGCACTCGAGCACCCCGCGCCGGTGGAGCACGGTCAGCCGGTGCGACGCGCTGCGCACCGAGATCGTCGGGTAGCAGACCTGCTGGATCTGGGCCGCGGTGAGATAGCGCAGCTCGTGGAGCACCGCGAGCAGCGCCCGATCGCGCGGGGTCAGCCGCATCAACGCGGATGCGGCGTGGGTCGAGGACACAAGCATCATCTCCTTTCCGTACGGGAATCTCCGGCCGGCAACGGCCGGGATGGCGCGGGATGCGCCGGGCGAAGACAGGAGCCGGCGGTGGCACAACCGGCGGGCGGCGGACGTGGGACGGCTTTCCGTGCCTGCGCAGGCTCGGCTGGGGCAGCGCGCGTGTGGACCTAGTACTACAGCCGCACTTCACTTCTGACCCTCTTTGAGTCGGGCCACGCGGCGTCGGTAGTGACAGCGTTGCGCGCGCGCTTGATGACGACGCCGCCATGTCGACCACCGCACGGTGTGCGTGAGCTCCGGCGC
>Ga0209810_1003291_pt1 | contig 17243 bp, 10 predicted proteins | sample Coa_R1_7_FD_187159 | JGI IMG/M metagenome (GOLD analysis project Ga0209810, IMG submission 187159) | Surface soil microbial communities from Centralia Pennsylvania, which are recovering from an underground coalmine fire - Coalmine... | ecosystem: Environmental > Terrestrial > Soil > Unclassified...
TGCTTGGCGACCGCGGCGACATCCTGCCCTTCGCCGAGCAGCCGGTCGGCCTCCCGCAACTTCCTGACCACCCGCTCCGGCGTATGCCGGCGCCTTCTGTGCGTCACCGCTCCGATTGTCCTCCTTGCCCATGACTGGGCGGTAAGACTCTCGAAGCGACCGGACCGACTTCAGGGGGTCACGCCAGCGCGACTCAGCTCGGCTCGAACCCGTGCTGGTCGAACTTCAACGTTCGCGCGTTCTCGGTCACCGTGCGCACGACGTCGTCGTCGAATCCCGTCTCCGAGGTCGCTGCGATCTCGACTCGCACCTCGACATCCGCGTCGACGAGCGCTGTCAAGTGCTTGACGACCTCGTCCGCTACCTGGCCTGCGTCGCGGGACATGCGGATCGGGTCGAGGCGGACGCTGCCGAAGAAGCGATGCGGCTTGGCGTCCTCGGGCTGGACGACGTCCGCCGGGTGCTCGCCGTCCTCGACCGCCACGGTCGGGCTGGGCCGCTCCGCGGGTCTCTCCGCGTCGAGCTGCCGTCTGGCCGCCTCCGGCTTGACGACGACGCTCGCCCCGTCGATCCGCGCGACGACCTGCTCGCCGGCGCGCAACCCCACGTACCGTCCCCGCGCCTCGTCCCACGCGTCGGCGTAGGCGAACGTCTCCTGCTCCCAGGTCATCGAAGCGACACCGTTCTCGATCGCGCGCACCAGCACCGCGCTGTCGCGCAGGCGCGGCAGGTAGAGGTACTGCGCGAAGTACGACCAGAGCTGTTGGGTGGAGACGTGGTCTCCTTGCCAGAGCGGAACCTCGTCGAGGTTCATCCGTAGCCGGACGCCCGAGTACTCGACGATCAGCGCCTCCTCGGAGCGGAGCTTCCGCGATACGCGCACCGGAATCGGGTCGGGGCCCGTGACGCGGATCGCCTCCCATTCGACCTCGGGCGATCCGGCCTTCTGCGTCGGCACGAGCGCCCAGACGAAGGTCTCGTCGATCCGCTGGGCGACCGTGAGGTCGAAGTGCTCGACCTGGCCGGCGGCCTGGCGGCGGCCGAGCTCGTCGAGGTTGAGCTCGGCGGCCTCGTCGCTCACCGACTTCCAGGCGAGGTAGAAGCGGGCGGCTTGGCGCAGCTCCTCCAGGCGTGCCTTGTCCGGGGCGACGAAGACGAGCATGTTGCGGTTCGTCCGCGTCCCGCCGGCGCGCTCGGCGAGGATGCGTCCGGCGTGCTCGAGCGCCGCCGTCCGCTCGGTTCCCACGGCGTGCGGGAACTCCGGCCCGAGCACCACCAGGCGTGCGGCCGGCTCGTCGGGTACCTCGGTCGGCCCGCGCGGCGCCCAGTGGACGCCCGCGAAGTCGCCGCGCTCTCTGACCGCGCCCAGCCGCCGCCGGATCTCCTCGTCGGCGTGCTCTTCGAGGAAGCGGGACTGCGCGCGGTCGGTCGCAGTGCGGGTGACGGTCTGGCCGAGCGAGTACCAGTACTGTCCGTGATCCTCGACCAGGTACATGGCGCGGGTCGCGAGCCGCCGCAGCGCGTCCCCGAAGACGGCCGGCGACTCGCCCGGCTGGACGCAGCCGAGCTTGATCGTGCGGTCGTCGATCCCCTTGTTCTGGAGGTGGATGGTCGGCGCCGAGCCGAGGTAGATCGTCCGCGCGACCCGCCGCGCCGCGCTCACGCGCCCGAAGTTCGGGTTTTCGCGGTCGATCTGAAGCGGCAGCGCGTTCTCGCCGTCGACGTCGGCGGCGATCACCGGCGTCCAGCCCTCCTCCAGGTAGCGGGTCAGCTCCGCGACCACCGCCGGGGCGTCCATCGGCACCGAGGCGGGCAGGATCACGAGCGAGCTGTCGCCGCGCTCCCAGAGCTCGTGGATGACGGCCGCCATCAGCCGCAGCACCCCTCGCGTGCGCTGGAACTTCTCGAGCGTCGACCACTCGTCGAACAGCTTGTCGAAGAGCTCGGGGTGGATGGGGTAGGCGGAGGCGAGCCGGCGGCGGTAGTCGCCCTCCTTGACGTCGAACGGGAACTCGGCGCCGTGGCGCTGGTAGAGGTCGGCGAAGGCGTTGACGACGGCGTCCCGCTCGCGGGCGAGCTCGGCGGGGACCTCCTCGAACAGCCGGCGGCGGACGATCTCGAAGCCCTCCTCCGGCGAGGCCGGCTTCCACGAGGCCTCCTGGCGGAAGATGACGTTCGAGAGGCGGTCGAGGGCCGCCTTCCCCGCCTCGCCGCCCACCTCGATGTCCGAGGCGGGGATGGAGACGACGAGCATCGCGTTCTTCACGCTCTTCACGGCGTCCGAGAGCGCCTGGGCGAAGGTCATCTGCGTGTCGAAGCTGCCGGCGGGGAGGTCGTCGCGGCCGTAGAGCTGGCGAGCGTACGCCACCCACTCGTCGATCAAGATCAGGCAGGGAGCGTGCCGTTCGAGCAGCGCGATCAGCCGCTCGCCGGGGTTCGTACCCGCCTCGTCGGCCTGGGCGACGAGCGCGTAGCCTTCGGCGCCGCCGAGCTGCCAGCCGAGCTCGCCCCAGAGCGTGCGGACGACCGTGCCGTCGTCGGTGCGCCTGGGCGTGCCGGGGTCGAGCATCGTGCCGACGAGGACCGCGACGCGGGCGGCAGGGGGCGGGCCGACACCGGTCTGAGCGAGCATCTCCTCGACGCCGGGCAGCGTCGCCGGCTGGTAGCCGCCGGCGAGGTGGAGGAGCGCGATCAGCGAGTGCGTCTTGCCGCCGCCGAAGTTCGTCTGCAGCTGGACGACGGGGTCGCCGCCCTCGCCGCGCAGCCGGCGGGTGGCGTTCAGGAGCAGGTCGCGCAGGCCCTCGGTGAGGAACGTGCGGCGGAAGAACTCCTCCGGCTTTCCGTACTCGTCTTCTGCCTCGTCGCGCCAGACCTGGTGCAGGTCGGCTGCGAACTCGGCCTGCTGGTAGCGACCGCTCGCGACGTCGGGGTGCGGCGTGACGACCTCGCGCCACGGCTTGAGGTTCGCGCTCGGCATCCCTTCGAGCGGCTGCGCCGCCTTGCGCCGGACGACGCGCCGCGCCTCTTCTGCGTAGCGGCGCCGCTGCAGCTCGTGCTTCATGCGCCCGATCTCGCTCGCCTGCTCGCCCGCGTTCACCGCGTGCAGCAACCGCTCCGCCGTGTCGAGCGCTCGGTAGGCGTCGTCCGAGGTGAACGTCTCCTGGTGCGCCCAGCGGTTGCGCGCGTCGATCAGCTCGGAGACGAAGTTGCGCTCCATGCGCCCGAGCGTCCGCTCGAAGACCTCGCGCCAGGTGCTCGCCATCGTGCGCAGCAGGAACTGGACGTCGGTCTTCGACCGCGCGCCGTCGCCGGGCACCGCGTTTTCCCAGTCTGCCCAGTCTGGCCCGTACCTGAGCCCGCACTCGCGGTCGACGAAGGGCGCGAGCCCCTGCGCGAGGAGCGCGAGCGCCGTGCCGACCCGCTCGTTGTTCGTCGTCGCCACGTCAGACCTCGAGCCTTCCCTGCGCCGGCCTCTCGCCGGAAGCGGCGAGGCGGGCGATCTCCGGCCAGGCGACGACGAGGGCGTTGTAGGCGAGCGCCTCCTGCGCGAAGTCCTTGCGCTCGGCCGTCGTGTACAGGCGGTAGGCGAGCTCGCGTGCAACCTCGCCGAGCCCGCCGAGCCGGCGCAGGAGCTCCGCCGCCGCCGCCTCGCCGCCCGTCTCCAGCCGGCGGGCGAGATGGTGCGTCGCCTCCCACACGGTCGGGCGGCGGTCGGCGGCCGGGTCCCAGCCCTCGTCGAGCTCGTCGCGGCGCAGGAGGCGGACCTTGCCCGCGCGGGCGATGAGGATGCCCGCCTGCTCGAGCCCGCCCGTGGACGTGTCCTTGGCGCGCGCGAGCACGTCCGCCTCCCCGTACGGCCCCTCCGCAAAGCCGCGCTGCTCGAACCAGGCGACGGCGAAGCGCGTGTCGGCGTCGAAGTCGCCCTCCTGCTCGGAGAGGATCTCGTCGGTCGCCTGGTTGATGAGCGCGAGCGCGCTTCTGACGGTCATCTGCGAGCCGTCCGCCTCCAGCACCTTCGCGTAGCGGGAGAAGACCGCCATCCCCGGCCCGATCGCCGCCTGGGCGAGGTCGACGGGGGCGATGTTGCCGTGCTGGAGCTGGCGGAGCGCGTCGAGCAGCTCGGCGCGCAGGGCGTTGACCAGCTCGCGGCGGGTGGCGATCGGCGCGTCCGCGGGCCGCGGGCGGCAGGCGAGCACGATCGAGGAGGCGAGCGCATTAGTTCCCTGCCCAACCATCCGGGAACCCATCTCGGTGCGCATCGGCCACGTCCCCGTCACCGTGAAACCGGTCTCGATCAGTCCGGTCAGCATCGTCTCCCAGCCCGTCGACGTCAGTCCTCCGTCGCGGGATTCCGCCTGCTTGAAGGCGTAGAAGAGCGTCAGCGGGTACGCGGGATGGTGCGCCTCGCGCATCCGCTCAAACGCACGGCGGAGACCTTCCTCGAAGAACTCGTCCGCGCGCGCCACATCGTCTCCGAATCTGTAAGGCGTTGCCACCACTTCGCGCTCCTTGGGGGTGAGAAGAGTGCTGAAGAGGTCGGGGTAGATCGAGCCGAGCGAGCGGCGCAGCCAGACGTAGAAGAAGTCGGCAAGGTCCGCGTAGCCGATGTTGTCGTAGTACGGGGGATCCGTGGCGACGATCGTCTGGCGTTCGGCAGCCAGCTGCGTAGCGTCCAGCTGAGAAGCGGTTCCTGAGGCCGCCCGCGCGAAGTCCATCAGCGGCGAGCCGAGGCTTCTCAGCAGGTTGCCTAGAAGAATGGTCCAGGACCCCGAGCTTTCTCCAAGTGGGTTGCCCTCAGCGAAGTCCCAAACCATCGGGATCGCCTGCCTCGCAAATAGGTGACGCGGGCACTGCGCTATGGGCTCCCATACGCAAAGTGAGTTCGCAAGATCCGCGAGCTTGCTGAGTACGCAGCCGAGGAGGGTGGCGACCGCGTCCGCGTACGCCTCGTCGCCGCCGTCGGCGAGCACGCGCTCGCGGGCCTCACCGACGAGGTCGCTGAACGTCGTTAGCGCCACGAGCTGCCGCGGCGTGAAGAGGTCGCGATAGGTCTTGAGCCCGTAGCCGGGCGGTGAGAACCAACGCGCGTTGTCCGGAAGCGGCTGCTCTAACCATGCTGTCCCTGGCGGTTGGACCGCAACACGCTCATCGGAGGGGCTCAGGTAGAGGCGCTGACGATCGCCCTCGGCGACGATGGCCATGAGCGCCTCGCCGATGCCATCGTCTGTCGCCTGTCTGCGGAGCGTCGCGTCGTCCATCGTCGTCCCGCAGACGAGGCACTCGCTCGAGCCGCGCTGTTTCGTCCCCTCCCGTGTGGCCGCACCTCGCCGCACCTCGAATCGCACTGCCTTGCCCTCCACCACCGGCTGCACGTGCCACTCCTTGCCCTTCTTCGTCGAGAGCACGAACGAGCGCACGAGCGGCATCTCGGCGCCGCAGGCCGGGTTCGGACAGGTGACCGTGCGTGCCCAGAGCCAGGCGATTACGGTCGCCTCCCGCCCGTCCGGGAGCGTCGCCTTCGGGTACAGGTGGCCGATGCGTTCGAACGCCTCGTCGCGCATCCACGTTCCGTAGTAGCGGACGTCCTCGGCCAGGCCCTGCGCGCCCGTCCACGTCGCCCCGTGCCCGAGCTTCGCCCGCGCCTCCGGGTTGACCGGCGGCTTGCCGGCGAAGCGGGGCGGGAGCTCGATCAGCGCCTTCGTGATCAGCACCGCGACCGGGTTCAAGTCCGACGCGTGCGCCTCCAGCCCGAGCCGCTGCGCCTCCAGGGGAATCGAGCCGCCGCCGCAGAAGGGGTCGAGCACGGGCGGCGGATTGCCGTCCGTGGCCTTCATGATCTCCTCGCGCGCCGCCTCGAGCACCGTCTCGTTGGTCGTGCTCTCCCACTTCACGAGCTCCTCGAGCAGCCGGAAGAGCCGCTGCCGCTCTCGCTCCTGCTCCGCCTCGGTCGGGAACAGGTCGGGCCGCGACGAGGGGTCGTCGACGATCGAGGCGAAGAGCACCGCCCGGCAGGCGGCGAGCGGCCGCCGCGCCCACCACAGGTGGAGCGTCGAGGGATGCCCGTGCCGGATCGACTTCTCCCGCGCCGACTCGCGGTTGATCGCCTCCAGCGGCAGCGCCACCTCGATCAGCTTCTTGCGGTATGGCTGGTTCACGCACCAGCTCCCGGTCGGCGAACAGGTGTATGGACCGCGATTGACACCGAGTTCAAAGTTTTTGACACTCGCTTCGGTCGATTGACATTGATGTCATAAGTTAGGACATGCGCTCATAGAATGCAGCCCGTCGCTGGCCCACGAGCCGGAGCTCTCCGCGATCGACCAACCGCTTCAGCACTGCCCGAGCCTGCCGCGCCTCGAGCTGGCAGAGCTCGGCAGCCTGGCTGCGAGTGATGCGCCCGTGGGCATCGACGAACTGGAGGATCATCTGCTCCTGCTGGAGCGGCTCCACCCCGTGGACGCGAATGTAGGCGGCCTCCTCGCCGAGCGCCCGATAGGAAGCTGCCGACAGATGGTAGGTTCGACCGCGGGCCTCCCCACGGGCCTCGAGCAGCCCTCGGTCGACCATCTGGTTGAGGAGCTGCCGGGTCGCGCTCTCGTCGCGCTGGAGAAGCTGCGCCGCACGCGCTGTGCTCATGCGGCGCTCCCGCACGAACTCGTTGACGATGATCAACGCCTCCAGCGAAAGAGGGCGCCCCGCATGGGCTTGATCGACCACGAAGCGTGCGAGCGACAGGTTTGCCTCTCCGCCGGAGAGCACGACGACAACATCGTCCGAGGTGGATCGCGAGTAGTCGGGGGCAGCGCGGCCATACCGAAGCTGTCCCTCGAAGATCCGATTGACGCCTCGCCCCGTGCGCTCGACGAGACCCGCGCGCTTGAACGCGTCGGCGAGCATGGGGTTCCGCGGCCTGGGACGAGCGACGAGGATGTTCTCGCTGGTGATCCCGGCAGGCAGCCCGCCGGGGTTGCTGATCTCGAGCCGGTCGACGAGCCACTGGACGTGAACCGCGCCGAGCCGGGTGTAGTCGCGATGGACGAGGGCGTTGGCGACAGCTTCCCGGAACGACTCCTCCGGATACTGGGGGATGCCCACCCGAAGCAAGCCGACCTGGATCTCCTGCTCCTGGCTTCGTGCGCGGAACCGCGCCAGGAGCTCATCCGCAACACGAAAGAGCGGCCACCGGAAGAAGTCGTTGACCTCGACCTCGGTACCACGCAGGAGCTGAAACGCAACCTCATGGGTCGGCACCAAGCGCCGCAGGGAGCGCTCGCGCCCGAAGAGGAGCAGAGCCCCCACCCGTATGGAGCGGATCTCGCCGTTGGCGGTGACGACGCCGAGCGCCTTGGCGATCTCGAGGTCCGAGAGCTCTGCTAGCGCTCGGTCGCCCCTGACCTCGCTCTCGGCGATCAGGCGCCGGAGGCGCTCGAACTCGAGAGAATCGAGGTCGTCCCAGGAGGCGTCGGGAACCTCGAGTGCGGCATAGTCGACCGCCCCACGCTCGATCTCTCGTGCGAGCATCTCGTGGGCGTGAAACGGGATGCAGGCCGGCTTGCCGTCTCCTCCCAGCGCACGGCGTAGGTAGCGAGCGTCGCGTGTGCCGACAACCCGAGCCTCGTTCGGCACGCTGATCACGAGCACCGGCAGCCCGGCGAGTTCGAGCGCGTCGACGTCGACACGAACGGGCGGCTCGGTGTTGTTGGCGATCAGCGCTTTCAAGCGATCCAGGTCGGTCGTCCCGACCTCGTGCCGGGGTCGTGCCCCCGTGACTCGGCGATCGTCCTCCACGCCCACGACGAGGTAGCCTCCATCGCCGTTCGCCAGGCAGACGACCATCTCGATCAGCTCGCGATCGTTGAGGGGATCCCGCTCCTCGCCTTTGAACTCGACGGAGAACGACTCGCCGGCTTCGACCAGCTCTCGCAGCTCCTCCTCGGTCATACCGGCTCCCGTGCGAGCGCACAGAGCGGGGGCCAGCCCGAGCGCCTCCCGTGCCGGATCGACTTCCCGCATGCCGACTCGCCGTTGATCGCCTCGAGCGGCAGAGCGGCCTCGATCAGCTTCTTCCGGTATGGCTCAGCCATCGCACCCGATGAGTCGTCGAATCTCGCGCACGCACTTATCGAACGAGTCGGCCCGGCGCGCGAGCTCGAGGTCGAGGTGATGCGTCAACGCGGGCTGATCGATCGACGGCGAGTAGGTGGCGCCATCCGTCATCCTCGCTTGCAGCCACGCCTTCGCGTCGCGGATCGCCTCTGGGTCCTCGGGCGGGTCGGCGTCCTCGCTCACACCTCTGTGACCACGGAGTGAGACGAGACCGGCCAGGAACCACGCCTCGTACTCGCGCTTCGCGAGCACGATCCCGACGCTCACGTCCGCGCGATCGCCGACCGTCTGGAGAAGTCCAGGAGCGAGCTCCGCCGGACAGTCGTCGTCCGCGTCCATGAGGACGAGAACCGAGCCGCCTGCTCCTGCCCTCGACGCCGCAAGCTGGACGGCCCGGCGAAGCTCGTCCGGCTTGCGGAGCTTCGAGGCGGGGATCCGGATCGGGCGCTCGACCTCCGGGTAGACGGGCGGGTTGCAGCGCTCGCCGCCCACACGCCGGATAAGGAGCGGAACGGACTCCACTTCGCCCTTTCCTTCGACGATGGGGACGATCCGCATCAGCCCCGTGCGTCGTCGAAGAGACGGAGCTGAGTTGCCGTCAGCTTCTCGATCGCGACTGGATTGGGCACGAGCTGGTTTAGGCGCAGGAGCTCGCCAGCCGTGTAGAGGTGCTCGCGCAGCGCCTGCCGGCCGACTTCGTCCAGAGGGGCGATCAAGGTCTCCCCTTCGCGAGCCATCACCGCGAGAATCGAGTCCGTGTCGAGACGCTCGTCGTCGAGGAGATCGGGGCTGTGGCTCGTGACGACGACCTGCGTCCAGCGGCTCGCCTCTAGAAGCGCGTCGAGAACGACTGCGGCCGCCGCTGGATGAAGGGCGACCTCCGGCTCCTCGATCGCCACGAGCGACACGTCGGAGCGGTCGCCGTTCCGAGATTGCAGAAGAGCGACGAGGATGCCGAGCGCCCTCAGGGTTCCGTCCGACATGCTGGCTGCGGGAAAGCGCCAGGGCGCCTTCGCGCCGGGGACGACCTGGCGGAACTCGAGCGTCTCCATCCCGCCCACGTCCTTGTGGGCGACCCCCTGCACGCCGGGAACGACCTTCTCCAGGTACTCCTGGATCCGCGCCTTGGCAGGATCCTTGCGCTTCTCCATCTGGTCGATGACGCTCGCGATGTTCCCGCCGTCGCGCGCGAGAAGATCCCCCTGGTCGGGCTTCTGAAGGGCTCGTAGATGGTCCGGGTTCAGGTTGTAGAAGCCCATCCGCGAGAGCGCGTCGTACACGCCCCGGAACTCCGAGAGGCCAGATGCCGTGACGAGGTAGAGCCGATCGGCTTGCGCCGCCGGCGGCGCCTGCACCGTCGAGCTGACCCTTCCGCTCCGCACGTGGAAGCTCGCGCCGGGAACAAGCGGCTCCGCCGGACGGACGACGCACTCTTCGTTCTGGACCTCGTAGCCGCCGTGCTCGCGAGCGCCGATCCGGAACGCGTAGTGGCCGGACTCGCCTGAGCGCAGCTCGAACTCGAGCCGGATGCCGAAGTGCCTGGGGTGGCCGGTCGAGCGACGGCGCACCTCCTTGATGCCACCCCGCTCGCGCATCGCGTGGTCGAGCGACGTGCGGAGCGCATCGGCGACGAAGCGGAGGGCATCGACGAAGTTACTCTTTCCCGAGCCGTTCGGGCCGACGAGGAACACGAGCGACCCGAGCTGGACGTCGCACGCGCCGATGCTCTTGTAGTCCTTGAGCACGACGCGCTTGAGGAAGGGTTTACTCATCGAGTCGAGCGTACTCGTCGCGCTCTCCGGCCCGGTGCGAGGAGCGTGGCATCGCGCCCATCAATCGACCGCCTCGGCCAGCTCGAGCACGTCCTCGATGTCCGCGAGCTCCTCTTCCTCTTCGGCAGCGATGCCCTCCTGCTCCTCGGCGATCAGCGACATGCCCATCGCAGTCGCGATGCGCTCGAGGAGCTCTCGCCGCCGTGCCTCGAAGAACGTCTCGAAGTCGTCGGCTCGGAGCGCTTCCGGATCGATGACATGCGTCCGGAGGTCGATACGCTCGTCGTCGGCGCCGCCCTTCTTCTTCACGGTCTCGAGGTAGGCGCTCGGCGCGCGCCCGCCAATCGCGCGGTTTGTCTCGGTTGAGAGCGGCGTCTTGTTGACGATGCTGTCGTAGCGATCGCGGTCTATGCCGTTCTTCGTGCACCACGCCCTGGGGAAGATGTGGTGGATGTCGACCCGGTCGTTGAAGTACCGGTGGATGTCGGACCGCTCGCCCGAGACGAAGTCACGGGCGCCGTCCCGCATGAGAATCGCGTGCAGTCCCTTGTACGCGGCGCTGAGCCTCGTGCGGAGCGTCAGCAGCCGGTCGGGAGAGAAGTTCGCCGCGCGCACCGTGTCGGGCTCGTCGCCGCCGTCGATCCAGGCAAGCACCTCGGGAACATCACGGGCGAAGCGTGTCTCCGTCGTCCCGCCGTACATCTCGCCGAAGGCGCCGCACCAGTACCACCGGGTCAGCTTTTGGCGTACCGCGTCGCTCTTCCACCCGTCGCCGAGTCTCGCAAGGATGGCCGCGAGAGGAACGAGTTGCGTGCGATAGGGGACATCGCGAGCGTCGAAGACGTTCTCGGCCATCAGCACCCGCGCTGCGTCCACGTACCCGCGTAGAGCCACGTCGGCCCACGTCACGTAGTCGTGTTTCGTTAGGTTGAGGATGTCGCGCCGTTTGCAGCTCACCGCCGAGTCGGGGCTCGAGCTCGTCTTCAGCAGGGCGATCGTCTGGAGGAAGTCCGTGCTCTGAACCTCACGCAGTGCGGGATGCTGGAGGAGCGTCTTGCGGCGCTCCGCCCAGTCGTCCCGGAGGTTAAAGTTCTCGGCAGCGTAGGTCGCGGTCAAGAGTTCGAAGACGTTCAGGACGACGCCTCCGGTGTTGACCTTCTCGAAGACCTGGCAGACCGCGTCCTTCGGCGTCTCCTTGACAAGCACGATCCCGGGAATCTCGTACTGCTCGAAGCGCTTGATCACATGCGCTTCGAACTGATCGAAGAGCCTCGCCTTGTGGCGGTCGTATCCCCAATATTCGTTGAAGCCGAGCCTCCACTCGGACGAGTCGAGCGCCTGCGCGAGCGGGAACATCAGCTGCTCGTACTCCCTTTCGGGCGTCGACAGGTCAAGCTCGATGCCGTGCTTGATCGAGCGGTGGACGCGATCGGGGCCGATGCTGAAGACGGCTTCGTCTCGATCCCCGTTGGGATCGAGCGCTTTCGCCATGTCGATGTAGTACCAGCGCTCGACGACCTGCTTCTTTCGATCCTTCGTCTTGATGGGCTTCCCGGAGCGGAGAGCCCCGTAGAGCGACGTCAGCCGTTGTTGTCCGTCGAGGATCAGGAGCTCGGGGCGCGGCGGGTCGGACAGCTCGACCGATTCGACCAGGCGAGGCTTGAAGACGGTCGTGTCAGCTCCGGTCGCCAAGAGCATCACGGCGCCGATTGGGTATGACAGCGACACGCTCGCGAGCAGGCCTACGACGTGGTCATCGTCCCAGACCCAGTCCCGCTGGAAGTCGGGCAACTGCACCTTGTCCGCCCGGATGTCGTCGAGGATCTCGCGAAGCGGTAGGTCTGGGCTCAGCGGTAGGTCTGGGCTCTGGAACGTCTTCGTGATCGTCATGCGCCTCCCTCGTTCCCAGGATCCTGGCAGGGACGGCCCGCGTTAGCTCGGCGGGGATCCACGGGCAAAGAGCTCGTCCCAGTTGTAGTTCGCGCTCGTCATGTCGAAGTAGGTCTCCTCGGGGCCGTGAAACGGCTGGCGTAGGTAGCGAACCTCGGTGTCGCCATCCTCGCCGACGCTCACGAGCGCGAGGATGAAGTGCTCCGGCTTGTTGAGCGCGGTGAGGATCTCGCTCTTCGTGATCGTGAACTCCTTCGCGCCCACGATGCGGCCCTTGACCTCGATGAAGAGAAGAGGGCCGCCGTCGCGGGGGCGGGAGAGGATGTCGTAGCCGGGGTTGTTGCGCGGCATCTCCCTCGGCTCCCGGCCGAGGCGGCGCTCGGCTGCGATGACAGCATCGACGGCGAGGCGCTCGACCCGTTCCGTCTCGCGGGCGTACACGCCCGGCTCGACCGTACGCTCGCCGCGCAGGCGCTCGAGTAGGCCGCGCGGGATGACGAGCGCGCCACCGACGACCACCGGAGGAAGCGGCGAGAGCTGGCGTTCCTGATCGAGCTCGATCATCCGGCGCTTGAGGCGCGCCTCGAGCTCATCGGCCCGCTGGCGGGCCCGGCCCGAGTTCAGTCCTCCGCGCGGCTGCTTGCCGGCAAGCTCCTGCTCCTTGAGCTCGAGCGCCCGGTGGTCCCAGTACTGGATCTCGTGTGTCAGCCGCCGGTGGACAGCCTCCTTGGTCAAATCGACCTGGGCCTCGACCTGGGCGCGGACCTCGGCGAGGTGCTCCGGGACGGCGTGGGTGATCGCGTAGTCGCGGCCTGCCTCTTCCACGCCCGAGGCCAGCCACTCCGCCGCGATCAGAGGCTGGACGAGGTCGAGCTCGGCGGACTCGATCGCCCGGTAGTCGAGGTAGGGGGCGTACCCAGCAAGACTCGGCTCCCAGTCCGGGGTGAGTTCGACGAACTGGAGGCGCTTGGAGACGACCTGCCGCTGCCCGTCCGAGATCTCGCGCGCGTTCTGGATCGCGTGCTCCACGTAGACGAGCGCCCGCGGGTCGTCCGTCTCGTCGGCGTCGGCGACGAGGATCGCGCCCTGCCTGAGCAGCGGCCGGTAGCGCTCGAGCACGAGGTCGACGGTGGCGTCGAGCAACGGGTGACCGGGCGCGAGCAGCTGCGCTTGCGCCTGCCCGGGCGGCGAGACGAGCGCCTTCTCGAAGGTGACCCTTGTGTAGCGTGGGACGACAGGGACGCCGGTGCCGAGCGTCTTGCCGCGATTGCGGATCTCCGCTGGTACGTGCGTGATTTCGTAGCGGCCCGGCTCGCGCTTCGACACCTGTCCGCCGAGCAGGCGGAAGGCTTCGAGGAAGAACGAGCGGATGTAGTACGGCTGGAGCTTGCGCGCCTCGGCCTCCTCCATCTGCCGGCGGATCGCCTCGACGTCGGTCAGGCGCAGCAGCTCCGAGAGGAGCGCCCGCTCCTTCAGCGCCTGCCGGAGTCGCTCGCCCACGGCGGCGTCCACGACCTGTTCCAGCTTGGCCCGCACCTCGGGCTGCGCGCCGTAGCGGACGGCCTCGATCAACAGGTCCCGCAGCGAGGTGTCCTCGAACAGGTCGTCGCCGAGGACGTCGAACACGCGACCGCCGAGCTCCTTCGACTGCTCGGAGAGTTTCTCCAAGAGCCGCTGGAAGACCAGACCCTCCCGCGTCTCGGACGCGACGAGGTTCCACATGTGGCAGACCTCGGTCTGGCCGATGCGGTGGATCCGGCCGAAGCGCTGCTCGATCCGGTTCGGGTTCCAGGGCAGGTCGTAGTTGACGAGGAGGTGGGCGCGCTGCAGGTTGACGCCCTCGCCCGCCGCGTCCGTCGCCACCAGCACGTACGCGTCCGGTTGCTGGAGGAACGACTCCTGGGCCTCTCGTCGCTCGTCGCGGCGCATGCCGCCGTGGATCTCGACCACCGCCTCGGGCCTACCGAGGAGAGTGCGGATTCGATCGGTCAGGTAGTTGAGCGTGTCGCGGTGCTCGGTGAAGACGATCAGTTTCCGGGGCTCTCCCGTCTCGTCGAACATCTCCGCCTGCCGGTCCTGGAGGAGCTCGGCCAGCCGCGTCCACTTCGCGTCGGTGCCGGCACGGCGCACCCGAGCAGCTAGCTCCTCGAGGGAGCGAAGGGTGGTGATTTCCGCCTCGAGCTCGGCGATCGTCTTCGCCGCCGAGGCCTGATCGACGACCCGCTCCTCCAACTCCTCGAGCTCCCCCTCGGCGAGGTCGTCGACATCCTCAGGGGCCTCCAGGCCGGCCGTCAGGTCGACCGCCTGCTCCTGGCCGCGGCGGCCGAGCCGCTCCTCGCTCAGCCGTGTCTCGAGGCGTTCGCGGCGGCGCCGCAACGACTGGTAGATCGCCTCCGGGGAGGAGGCCAGTCGACGCTGCAGGACGGTGAGCGCGAAGCCGACCACGTTGCTTCGCCGACCTTCGCCCTGCGCCTTGAGGCGATCCGCGCGGCTCATCTCCTCGCGGACGTAGTCGGTGACGCGCGTGTAGAGGAGCGTCTCCTCGCGCGAGAGCCGGTAGGAGACGGTGTAGGCCCGGCGCTCGGGGAAGAGCGGCTTGCCCTGGAAGGTCAACAGCTCTTCCTTCACCATCCGCCGCATCAGCCCCTGGACGTCGAGCCGCTTGGTGCCGCGCCCCGGCTTCCCCTCGAAGCGGTCCGGGTCGAGGAGGGCCATGAAGAGCTGGAAGTCCTCCGGCTTTCCGCTGTGCGGGGTCGCCGTCATGAGCAGCAGATGACGCGTAATCCGGCCGAGCAGCTCGCCGAGCACATAGCGGCGCGTCTTCTTCACCTCGTAGCCGAAGAAGTGCGCGGACATCTTGTGCGCCTCGTCGACGACGATCAGATCCCAGTCGGTCTGCTCGAGCCTCGCCTGCACGTCGTCGTTGCGCGAGAGCTGGTCGAGGCGGCAGATGATCAGGCTCTTCTCGGCGAACGGGTTACCGCTCCGGGAGGCCTCGATCGTCTCGCGCGTGATGATCTCGAACTCCAACCCGAGCTTGAGCCCGAGCTCGTCCTGCCACTGTTCGACGAGGCTCCCGGGGACGACCACCATGCACCGCCGCACGTCGCCCCGGAGAATGAGCTCCTTGATCAGGAGCCCTGCCATGATCGTCTTCCCGGCGCCGGGGTCGTCGGCGAGCAGGAAGCGAAGCGGCTGGCGGGGCAGCATCTCCCCGTACACGGCGCGGATCTGGTGCGGCAACGGCTCGAGGTTCGAGGTGTGCACCGCCAGGTAGGGGTCGAAGAGGTAGGCGAGCCGGATGCGCAGCGCCTCCGAGGCGAGACGGAACAGCCTGCCGTCGGCGTCGAAGCTCCACGCACGGCCCTCGTCCTCGATCTCGAGCCGCCGCTCGTCCGAGCGGTACAAGATCTCGTGCCCCGGACGGCCCTCGTCGTCGCGGTACGTGAGGGTCAGCGCCTGCGTGCCGTGCCACTCCTGGGCGACGACGGTGACCGCACGATCTGGCAGCACGCCGCGGACGCGGATGCCAGGGGTGAGCTCCTCGAGCCGTGCGACCGCCTGGGGCTCCCTCGAGCTCATCGCGACCGTTGCTCCGGCTCGGCGGCCGGCTCGTCGGCGAGGCCGAAGCTGTACAGCCGCCACTGCATGGCGGTCGGCGAGATGGCGAAGCGGGTGGCGCAGTCGGCGACGTCCCGCAACTCCTGCCATGCGGCGCGCACCGCCGGCTCCGGCATCAGGAGCTCGGCGGCGAAGACGTTCGCTTCCCGCTCCAGCGCCCGCGACGCGTCGGGCGCCAGGTCGGCGGTGCGGCAGTAGACCGGCTCGACGCGGCCCTCGAGCACCTGGCAGACCCAGTGGCCGAGCTCGTGGGCGAGCGTGAAGCGGCGGCGGGCCGGCGGCTCGGTCGCGTTCAAGACGACGCGGCGCTCGGCCGGGAGCAGCAGTCCCGAGCAGGCGAGCTCGCTCTGCTCCTCGACGAGCAGCCCGAGCAGGTCCTCGGCGACCGCCTCGACGGGCACCGGCAGCGTGTCGCCGTCGAACAGCTCCTGGTAGCGAGCGCGGAGCGCATGGGCGCGAGGGTTGGTCACGGGGCCAGCCATCTCAGCCTCGCGGGTTGTACTCCAATCGGAGCAGGTTCGAAAGAGCCGGGATGCGACCTATCCCGCCTCCTCGGAGGGGCGCCTCCAAAGAACAGCCGGTCGACCTCGTCCTCGGCCTCGGCCCGGAGCGGAGACGCGGCGCCTTCCAGCGGCGGCGTGGCCGGCGCCCGGAAGTAGGCAGGCTCGGCTCCCAGCTCGGGGGCCCGCCAGGTGACGAGGTCCCGCACGCGGGCGCCGAAGAGCTCGCTCAGCCCCTCGAGCAGGCGCGCGCTGAGCCGCTCGGGGGCGAGCAGCCCGCTCTCCAGCTCGTGGTAGCGCTGCTTGAGCTTCGGCCGCCTCGCCGGGTCGATGCGGAAGCGCTCGACGAGGAACTCCTCGACCGCCTGCCGCCGGAGCCCGCGCCGCCGCCGGAGCTCGAGCAGCGGCGACTCCCCACGCGTCAGCGCCTCGACGTAGGCCCGAGCCTCCTCGGGGGCGGGCTCGGGCACCGGCTGGGCGAGCAGCAGCTCGAGCATCAGCGCGAGATCGTCCGCTTCCTCGCCCGCCCGCGCGAGGTACTCGGCTGCGTCCGGCCAGTCGCCGGCGAGCCACCTCGCCCGGAACTCCCGGAAGAGGGCCGAGACGCGCTCAGGCGGCATAGCGCCTCCGCATCGCCTGCTTCCCGTTGTGCCACCGTTGGTACACGGCGTTCCGCTCGATCCCTAGGCGGGTCGCGATCTCGTCGGGCTCGAGCTCCTGGAGCAAGCGCAGCTCCGCCACCGCGCGCTGGCCGGGCGGCAGGTCGGCCACGGGCCGGCGAACGCGGTCCTCGTACTCGACCGCCTCGAACGGATTGCCCGCCGCGGCCAGCTCGCCGTCGAGCTCGACGTCCTGCCGGCGCCCGGCCATGTACTCCCTGACCTTCCACTCGCAGTTGAAGACGACGACGCCGAAGTCGACGGCGTAGGTCTTACCGCGGGCCAGCTCCTCGGCCAGCCTGAGCACGACGTTCTGGGCGACCTCGGCGGCGGCGAACCGGTCGTGCCGGAGACGCACCTGGCAGCGGGCGAGGACGGTCGGGTACCAGCGAGCCAGGAGATCCTTCGACTCGTCGTCGAGCGCATGCCCATCAGCCACTATGGCCGCCCGTCCGTGAGCGATGCGTGAGACGGCCAGGTCGTCTTGAATCGTCTCGCGGTTTGATCGAGTCGGAGATTTGGCCTCCGGCTCACCGCTGAGGCAAGGAGGACCTGGCCGTGGCCGGGATGAAGGACCCTGGAAAAGTTGGAGGCTCCGATGCCAGGCTCTGTCCTGGCGGAAGGAGATGCTCCTGCGATGGCCAGACCGAGGAAGTACTCCGATGAACTGCGCGAGCGTGCGGTCCGTTTCTACT
>Ga0209810_1003293_pt1 | contig 17232 bp, 17 predicted proteins | sample Coa_R1_7_FD_187159 | JGI IMG/M metagenome (GOLD analysis project Ga0209810, IMG submission 187159) | Surface soil microbial communities from Centralia Pennsylvania, which are recovering from an underground coalmine fire - Coalmine... | ecosystem: Environmental > Terrestrial > Soil > Unclassified...
ATTTCGCCGCCGCGCTCGACCTCCGCTTGCCGCAATTCGACTACATCGTCGCGCACGGCGTCTACAGCTGGGTGGGGGCCGAGGTGCGCGCCGATCTCCACCGCTTCATCGACCGCCGGCTGAAGCCGGGCGGGCTCGTTTATCTCAGTTATAACGCGATGCCGGGGTGGCTCGGCGACCTCCCCTTCCAGCGCCTGGTGCGCGAATTGGGCGATATTGCCGAGGGCGGCGGCGCCGCGCGCTTCGCCGCCGCGGCCGCGACGATACGCTGCCTCACCGAACTCGGCGCCCCCGCATTGCGCGACAGCTACATCCTGCGCGAACTGGCGCAGCGGCCCGAGGACTACCCGATCGGCTATCTCGTGCACGAATTCATGCACGCCGGGTGGGAGGCGCTTTACGTCACCGACGTACGGCGCGATCTCGCCGGAATCGGCCTCGTCCCGGTGGGCTCGACGACCCTGATCGAGAATTTCGACGCCTGGGTGCTCGACGCGAAGGCGCGGGACGTGCTGGAGGCGATGCCCGAGGGTGACGTGCGCGAACTGGTGCGGGACGTGCTGATCGATCAGCGGCTGCGCTGCGACGTGTTTGCCCGGGACGCGCGGCGCCTCCCCTCGGCGGAGCAGCAGCGGCGGCTCATGGCGGCGGACTATGCGCTGACCCGTCCGGAGCCGGCCGTGGCATATACGGCCGACAGCCCGGCCGGCCGCCTGCGTTTCGACAACCCCGCGGCGCGGGCAATCGTCCGAAGCATGGCGGCTGGGCCGCGCCCGCTTGCGGAGATCGACGGCGCCGCCGCCGATCTGCTGGCCAACACGCTCGCGCTATGCGCCGCAGGCGATCTGCGGCCGGTCGAGCCGACCCGCGTTCCCGTCGCCGCCCTCAACCGGGCCCTCCGCCGTCGCCTCGGCGGCCCCGAGGAAATTCCCGTGCTGGCGCTGCCGTGCGGTACCGCGATCGAGATCGACTACGCCTTGCGCGGCCTCGCCGCCGGCGACACCGGTGCCCGATGGCGGGCCTTCCTCAGCGCCCACGGCTGCTGAACTCAGCCGCCGACCGCCTGCGCGAAGGCGGTCAGGCCTTTCTTCACCTCGGGATCGCCCATCTGGCCGGCCACCTGCAGCGCCGTGTCGTGCACCGATCTGCGCTGATCCGGCAGCAGGAAGGCCGCGGCCTTGGGTGCCAATGCCGCCATCGCCGGCAGGCGGGCACGGCGCCATTCGTCGCTGAGGCCGTTGGTGGGCAACGTCGTCAGGACGCCGGTCAGCGTGTTGACGAGGCCGGCGCGCATCTGCGCGATGCCCCGCTGCGCCTGCGCGGATTTGGCGTTGTCCGGGTGCGCGGCCATGTCCGCCGATACCGACCAGATCAGCGTGCGGGTGACGCCGAGCTGACCATCGAAGTACCAGCCCATCTCGGGAGCGAAGGCGATCGTGTTCTGGATGATCTGCCGCTGCAACTTCTGCTGCGCCGCCTGGTCGAGTTTGCTCAGCTGCGAGAAGTCCGCCTGCCCCGTGCCGGCGAGGATATAGACGCCGCCGACCTGCACCACGTGCAGCAGCCATTCGCTGAGGTTGCCGACTTCGGACGCCGGCAGGGGCTGCGGCGTGTCGAGCACGCTCGTGTCGAACACGGCCGCGAGCAGCGCCTTGGCCTTCGGGTCGGTCTCGCGCGGCGGCTTCCCGCTCGTGGCGGAGCCCTTGGCCAGCGCCTGAAAATCGGACGCCGCCTTCTTCACCGCCGCGAGTTTGGCGGCGTCGAAGCCGGCAGCGGCTGCGTCCGCCGCTAACCCGCCGACGAGAAGAACCACGAGGGCGCAGGCGATCCGTCGCATTGGCGTCTCCCGAAGAGGTCGAGCGCGTTACATTTTCGCCGGGTTTTGTCCCGCGACCGCTTCGGCGAAGGCGGCAAGCCCGCTCTTGACGCTCGGGTCGGTCATCCGTGCCGCGATTTGCAGCGCCGCATCGTGCACCGTCTTGCGCTGATCGGGCAGCAGGAAGGCGGCAGCCTTGGGCGCGACCGCCGTCAGCGGCGCCAGCCGCGCCCGGCGCCAGTCGTCGCTGAGGCCGTCGGTCGCGAACATCGCCACCGCGCCGTTCAGCGTCGTCACCGTGCCGTTCCGCATCTGGTCGAGGCCCTTCTGCGTCCGGTCCGCCTTCGCGCGTTCGGGATCGGCCGCGATGTCGCCCGCGACCGACCAGATCAAGGCGCCGACGACATTGAGCTGCGCGTCGAGGTACCGCCCGATCTCGGGTGCGAAGGCCACCGTGTTTTTTTCAAACTGGCGCTGCAATTTCTGCTGCGCCGCGGCGTCCGCGCCCGCGATCTTGCTGTAGTCCGTATAACCGGTGCCGGCGAAGATATAGACGCTGCCGACCTTCAACACCTGCGAGAGCCACTCCGCGATGTTCTGCTGGTCGGCGTGCGGCAACGGCTGCGGCGTATTGAGCGCGCTCGTATCGAACACCGCATCGATCAGCGGCTTCGCCTTGGGGTCGCTCGCGCGCGGCGCCTCGCCCGTCGTCTCGTAGCCCTTGGCAAGGCCGACGAAGTCGTCTGCCGCCTGCTTTATCCGCGCCAGCCGATCATCGGTAACGACGCTTGGCGGCGAACCCGTCAGATCGCGGTACCCATGCCAGAACTGCATCGCGCCGAACACGGCCATGACGAGACCGACGACGCCGAGGAGGAGGCGGGATACGCGAGACAATGTTTCTCTCCTTGCGGCGGAGCGCGCGCCGAGCCGAGAGCAATACAGGATTGCGTCGGTTCGGCGCCAGTCGGGAAAGAGGCTCAGGACGCCGCCGGTTCTCTACCGCAGGTTTGGTCCCGCCGCTCAACCACGGCGATGCCGGCGCGTCGTTCGGTCGCGCTGCGCCCGCATCCCTTCACAACCGACGGCTGAGCGAATAAATATGGCGCACGATGACGATTACTCATCTGAAAAATGAGCCGTACTCATGGTACGGTGAAAAGCCCCTTTGAACAGGACCTGGGAGCGGAACGATGAAGAGCGAGCGGGCGGCCGGCTTCTTGCCTATTACGCGACGGAGTTTCCTGACCAAAGCTGCCGTCGGTCTCGCGGCCGGCGGTGCGCCGGCCGTTTCGTCGCCGTTCATCTCGCGCGCTCTCGCGCAGACCAAGACGCTGACGATCATCCAGTGGAGCCACTTCGTCCCCGCTTTCGACAAGTGGTTCGACAAGTTCGCGCAAGAATGGGGCAGCAAGAACGGCATCAGCGTCACCGTAGACCACATTCCCGAGCAGAACATCGCCGCGCGCGCCGCCGCCGAGGCTTCGGCGGGAGCCGGCCACGACCTCTTCATGTGGAACGGCGCCGGGGGACCGCACCTCTACCGCAAGTTCCTGCTCGACCTGACCAGCCTCGTCGAGGCCGTCGAAAAGAAATACGGCAAGGTCAGCATTCTCGGCCAGCAGATCTGCTTTAACCAAGACGACAAGACCTGGTCGGCCTATCCGGATTATTACATCAACAACCCAGGCCAGTACCGCAAAGACCTGTGGGACGAGATCGGGATGCACCCGACCACTTGGGACGACGTGCGCGTCGGCGGCGCCAAGCTGAAGGCGAAGGGGCATCCGGTCGGCCTCTCTCTCGGACACAGCAACGACCCGAGCCTGTGCTGGCGCGGCGTGTTGTGGAGCTATGGCGCCTCGGTGCAGGACCAGTCCGGAAAGCACGTCGTGCTCGACAGCAAGGAAGCGGTCGAGGCGGTCAAGTTCGTCGCGGCGCTCTACAAGGAGGCGATGACTACCGACGTCCTGTCGTGGGACGACTCCAGCAACAACAAATACATCGACTCGGGGGTCGGCTCGTTCATCGTCAACCCGATTTCCGCCTACCGCACGTGCCAGCAGATTAACCCGAAGCTGGCGGACAACATCTTTTTCGAAAAATGCCCGAAGGGGCCGGTGAAGCAGCTGGTCGGCTCCGCCTCCAATTCGTATGGAATCTGGAAATTCGCCAAGAACCAGGAGGCTGCGAAAGATTTCCTCATGTATTACGCCGACAACTGGGTCGAGGCGTTCAAGGCCAGCACCGGCTACAACATGCCGATCTTCCCCAATATCGTGCCGAAGCCGATGCCGATCCTCAGCAACGATCCGACATCGCATCCGCCGACGAAATTGCAGGTGACCGAGACCTCGGACGAATGGTGCGCCGCGACCGGCTATCCCGGCCCCGCCTGGGCGGCCACCGACGAAATCTACAACAGCTTCATCATCAACGACATGATGACGAAGGCGGCAACCGGCGCGATGACGCCGGAAGAATCGGTGAAATGGGCGGCTAACGAATGCAAGCTGATCTTCAAGAAATGGGAGGCGTAAGCTGAACTGCAGCGGGGCAGGGGGAACAACCTGCCCTGCCGCTTTTTCGGCCGGCGGCGCAGCCGCCTGAAGGGTGAACGACAACAAACGGACCAAGGCCGCCGGAATGGCAGCAATTACCGCACGCGACATAAAGAAGGAATTTGCCGGGGTTAATGCCGTCAACGGCATCAGCCTTGCGGTGCCGGACGGCGAGTTCATGGTATTGCTGGGACCATCGGGCTGCGGCAAGACGACGTTTCTGCGCATCATCTGCGGCCTCGAACACCAGACCGACGGCGATATCCTGATCGACGGAACGGTCGTCAACGATCTGCCGCCGCGCGCCCGCGGCGTCGCGATGATGTTCCAGAGCTACGGCCTCTATCCTCACTACAAGGTGCGCGACAACATCGCCTTTCCGCTGCGCACCCAGCGCGTCGCGACACCCGAGATCAAGCGCAAGGTCGCCTGGGCCTCGGAATTGCTCGGCATCGGGCACCTGCTCGACCGCCGGCCGCGGCAATTGTCCGGCGGCGAGCGGCAGCGGGTGGCGCTGGCGCGGGCGCTGGTGCGCGAGCCGACGGTCCTGCTGCTCGACGAGCCGCTGTCCAACCTCGACGCCAAATTACGGACGTCGGCGCGCAACGAGATCAAGCAGTTTCAGCAGCGCGTCGGCACGACGACGATCTACGTCACGCACGACCAGGTCGAGGCGATGGGGATGGGCGACCGCATCGCGGTCATCGACCACGGCCAGGTGCGGCAGGTCGGCAGTCCGCACGCAATCTATCACGATCCCGCCGACCGTTTCGTCGCGACCTTCGTCGGTAGCCCGCCGATGAACATCGTCGCCTATAACGGCGGCTATCTCGGCTTCCGGCCGGAGAACTTCCTGCCGAAGCAGATCGTCGACGGCGGCGAGACGACCGACTTCTCGTTCTGCGTCGAGCGCGACGAGTACCTGGGCTCGGAGCGGATCGTCTACGGCCGGATCGAGGGCTTCGAGTCAATGCAGGAGGTTACGGCCAAGCTGCCGCCGGCGCATGTCCCGCTCGAATTCATCCGGCCCGGCCAGCAGCACGCCTTCGCGGTGCGGAACAGCGCGATCTGCCATTTCGACAAGAACGGCAACCGCGTCGAGCAACACTGAGCCGGTCGAAACGAGATGGTCGCGCTAGCCGAAAAATTCACCAAGCCGGCCTCGCGCTTCGGCTTCATCCTCGACCGGCCGAAGGTGCTCGGCCCGGTCTTCGTGGCGCCGGCGATCCTTTACGTGCTGGTGCTGGTCGGGGTGCCGTTTCTGCTCGCCGTCTACTATTCGGTCAGCGCCTATACGATCTACAGCCAGAGCTACCACTTCGTCGGTCTCCGGAATTTCATCGACATCTTCCAGAGCGACGTGTTCCGCCGGACGCTCCTCAACACCTTCGTCTTCACGTTTTTCTCCCAGCTGATCGGGCTTGTGCTCGGCAAGTTCGGGGCACTGCTGCTGCTGCGCCCGTTCCCCGGACGCCGCCTGGTGCGCGCTCTCATCATCCTGCCCTGGGCGGTGCCGATCGCGATCGCCACGGTCGCCTGGGAGTGGATGTTCGACTCGCTCTACAGCGTCATCAATTGGACCATGATCGCGCTTGGGTTCATCGATCGCGCACAGGCGCCGAATTGGCTCGGCGACCCGACCCTGGCGATGATCTGCGTCATTGTCGTCAATGCCTGGCGGTTCTTCCCGTTTGCGATCGTGATCTTCCTCGCCGGCATCACCGCGGTGCCCCAGGACGTGCTCGACGCCGCGACCGTGGACGGCGCCGGCTTCTGGCGGCGCAACTACCAGATCATCGTGCCGATGATCGCGCCGATCGTCGTCGTCGGGTTGATCTTCGGCACCGTGTTCACCTTCACCGACCTCAGCATCGTCTACCTGCTGACGATGGGCGGGCCGGTCAACGCCACCTCGGTGCTCGGGTTCGAGGGGTTCCAGGTCGGCATCCTGTCCGGCGACGTGGCGCATGGCGCGGCGATCTCGCTGGTCATGCTGCCGGTTCTGTTCATCCTGGTGATTTTGATGCTGCGCTTCATCCGCCGGCGGGAGATCTGACGTGCCGCGCGTCGTCGCCGCCACCGCTCGCGAGACCGGCTTCTGGGCCGCAGTCATCTTGTTCGTGATCGTCGCCGCGTTTCCGTTCTACTGGATGGTCATCACCGCCTTCAAAACCAACAGCGACCTCTACAACCTCAGCAACGTCCCGTTCTGGTTCAATGAGGCGCCGACGCTCGAGCACGTGAAGTATTTGTTCGAGCAGACGCTGTTCGTGCGCTGGCTGGTGAATTCGCTGATCATCGGCGTCTGCGTCGTCGCGATAACCCTGGCGACGGCATTGCCGGCCGGCTACAGCCTGGCGCGGATGAGCGGCCGCAACGGAGAGGCGCTCGGCATCGGCATCTTCCTGACCTACCTCGTGCCGCCGACCCTCTTGTTCCTGCCGCTGTCCCGGGTCATCGCGGTCTTGGGCCTGCAGGACTCGATGTGGTCGCTCGTGCTCGTCTACCCGACCTTCACGATCCCGTTCTGCACCTGGCTCTTGATGGGGTTCTTCAAGGCGGTGCCGCGCGAGATCGAGGAGGCGGCGATCGTCGACGGGTGCAGCCTGTTCGGCGCCTTCGCCAAGATGGTTCTGCCGCTGTCGGTGCCGGCGATCCTGACCGTCGTCATTTTCACCTTTACCTTGACCCTGCAGGAATTCGTCTACGCGCTGACCTTCATTTCCTCGTCGGCGCAGAAGACGATCACCCTCGGCGTCGCCACCGACCTCGTGCGCGGCGACATCTATTTCTGGGGCGAGCTGATGGCAGGCGCGCTGATCACCGCGATCCCGGTGGCGATCGCCTACAATTTCTTCCTCGACCGCTTCATCGCCGGCATCACTGGCGGGGCGGTGAAATAGCGGGCGCCGTCCGCCGCTCCTGGCGGGAGATCAGCCAGCCCGCGCTGGCGACGAGCACGAAAACGGCCGCGAGGAACAGGGTCGCGAGCGCGTTGATCTCGGGCGTCACCCCGAGGCGCACCTGCGAATAGACCTTCATCGGCAGGGTCGTGGCGGAGGGGCCGGTCACGAAGCTCGCGACGATCAGGTCGTCGAGCGACAAGGTCAGCGCCAGCAGCCAGCCCGAGACCAGCGCCGGCCTGATGCCCGGCAGGGTGACCCGCCACAGCACCGTCAAGGGCCGCGCGCCGAGGTCGATCGCCGCCTCCTCCAGGCTGCGGTCAAAACCGGCGAGCTGCGCCCGCACCAGCACCGCGACATAGCAGGCGCAGAACGTCGCGTGCGCGATCGTCACGGTCGCGACGCCGCGGCTTTGCGGCCAGCCGATCAGGTTGGCGGAGGCGACGAACAGCAATAGCAGCGACAGGCCGAGGATGACCTCCGGCACGACCAGCGGCGCGATCAGCATGAAGCCGAACAGCAGCCGGCCGCGGAAATGCGCAAAGCGCGACATCGCAAAGCCGGCACAGGTGCCGAGCACGACCGCAAGGCTCGCCGCCATGACCGCGATTTCGAGGCTCGTGGCGGCGGCCGCAAGGAGATCGCCGTCGGCGAAGAGTTCCTCGTACCAATGCGTGGACCAGCCGGCCCACACCGTCACCAGCCGCGACTCGTTGAACGAATAGAGGATCAGAAGCGCGATCGGCGCGTACAGAAAGGCATAGCCGAAGGCGAGGACGGTAAAGCGCCAGCGCCGCCCGCCGCTCATGCCGGCCGCTCCCGCTCGGCGAAGCGCTGAAAGATCAGGACGGGCACCGCCAGCACCGCCACCAGCACGATCGCCACGGCGGCCGCGGTCGGCCAGTCGCGGTTGGCGAAGAATTCCTGCCATAACACGTTGCCGACCATGACCGTGTCCGGGCCGCCGAGCAGGTCGGGGATCACGAACTCCCCGAAGGCCGGGATGAAGACGAGCAAGACCCCTGCCGCCGCCCCCGGCAGCGACAGCGGCAACGTCACCGCCACGAAGCTGCGCCAGGGCCGCGCGCCGAGGTCGGCCGAGGCCTCCAAGAGGCTGCGGTCGAGCTGCGACAGGCTGCCGTAGATCGGCAGGATCATGAACGGGAGGTATGAATAAACGAGGCCCAGCAGCACCGAGAACTGGTTGTAGAGCAGCGGCAGCGGCGCGTGGATCAGCCCCAGCCAGAGCAGCAGCCTATTAACGAGGCCGGTCGGCTGCAGGATCGCGATCCAGGCATAGACGCGGATCAGAAAACTCGTCCAGAACGGCAGGATCACCAGGAACAGCAGGAGATTGCGCGTGCGTCCGGAGGCGCCGGCGATCGCATGGGCGATCGGATAGCCGATCAGCAGGCACAGTACCGTCGCGGCCGCCGCGTTTTCGAGCGAACCCGCATAGGCGCAGAGGCAGCCGTCGGCCGCCAGCAGGCGGTAGTTGTCGACGGTGCCGTGCACGCCGCCGGCGCCCCATACCGGCGCGTAGGGCGGCGTCGCATAAATCTGGCTGTGCGCGAAGCTGACCGCGAGCATCATCAGGAGCGGCAGCAGAAAGAACAGCGCCAGCCACAGAAACGGCACCCCGATCAGCGCCCGCGCTGCCGCCCTGCCGAGGCCGATCATGCCCTCGCCCCGATGCGCGGCGGGTGCGGCGAAGCCCCCACCCCGCCCTCCCCCGCTTGCGGGGGAGGGAGTCGCAGTATTCCCTCCCCCGCAGGCGGGGGAGGGGCAGGGTGGGGGCCTCGCCGCATGACCGATGCTCGCCTACGGCGGCAGCAGGACGCCGTCGCCCGGCGGCCAGCTCGCCCAGACGCAGCTGCCGCGCGCGAGTCCGGCGGCGGCGGCGCTCGGCAGGTGGGCGAGCAATGGCCGGCCGCCGCGCGTCTCCAGATGGACGATCGACAACCCGCCCTGATAGCCGACGGCCGACACCGTCGCGGGCAGCGCAAATCCGGGCGGCGGCTCGGGGAAGAGGCGCAATTTCTCCGGCCGCAGCGCCAGCGATGCGGTGTTGCCCGCCGCCCACTCGGCGCCGTTCGGCAGCGGCAGCGGCTCCTCGACCCCCGGCACCTTCAGCGCCAATGCATTCGGCCGCGCCAGCAGCTCGCCATCGAACAGGTTCACGGCGCCGACGAACCCGGCGACGAACCGCGTCGCCGGCCGCTCGTAGATGTCCTGAGGCGCGCCGATCTGCACGAAGCGGCCGTGGTTCATGACGGCGATGCGCGAGGCCATGCCGAGGGCCTCGTCCTGGTCGTGGGTCACGACGAGGAAGGTCGTGCCGACCCGCTCCTGAATGCCGATCAGCTCGAGCCGCGTCTCCTCGCGCAATTTGCGGTCGAGCGCCGCGAGCGGCTCGTCGAGCAGCAGCAGCTTGGGCATTTTCGCGAGGGCGCGCGCCAGCGCCACCCGCTGCTTCTGGCCGCCGGACAATTCGTGCGGCCGGCGCCGCTCGAACCCCGACATCTGCACCAGCGCCAGCATCTCGGCGATCCGCTGCTCGCGGCTGCGCCGGTCCATGCCCTCCTGCTTGAGGCCGAACGCGATGTTGCCGGCGACGTCGAGATGCGGGAACAGCGCGTAGGACTGGAACATCATGTTGACCGGCCGGGCGTAGGGCGGCACCGCCGTCACGTCGGTCCCCTCGATCAGGATGCGGCCGCGATCCGGCACTTCGAGGCCGGCGATCAGGCGCAACAGCGTGGTCTTGCCGCAGCCGGACGGCCCCAGCAGCGCGAACAGTTCGCGGTGCTCGATCGCCAGCGACACGTCATCGACGGCGACCGTACCGTCGAACCGCTTGCTGACGCCGATGACTTCGAGAACCGGCACCGGGTCAGCAGCCGGACTTGACGCGTATCCAGGCGCGGGTGCGCGCCCGCTCGTATTCCTGTGAGGCAGCGGGGTCGATGTGCAGCCGCTCCCTGATCGCCTCGGGCGGATAGATCGCCGGATCGCCGCGTATATCGGCGTCCACCAGCGGGGTCGCCGCGAGGTTCGGGTTTGGGTAGTCCACCTCGTTGCTGATCTTCGCGATGATCTCGGGCCGCAGGATGAAGTCGATGAAGGCGAGCGCGTTCTCGGGGTGCGGCGCGTCGGCCGGGATCGCCAGCATGTCCACCGCCATCTGCGCCCCCTCGCGCGGCACGACAAAGGCGACGTCGACGCCGTTTTTGGCCTCCGCCGCGCGCCGCCGCGCCTGCACAACATCGCCGGAATAGCCGAGCGCGAGGCAGATGTCGCCGCCGGCGAGGTCGTTGATGTATTGCGACGAATGGAACTTGCGGATGTACGGCCGCACCTTCGCGACGACGGCCTCGGCGGCGGCAAGGTCGGCAAGGTCGCGGCTCGTAGGGTCGCGGCCGAGATAGGAAAGTGCCGCCGGGAACACCTCCTCCGGCGTGTCGAGCACCTCAATGCCGCAGGCGGCGAGTCGGCTCGCATTCGCCGGGTCGAACAGCAGCGCCAGGCTGTCGCGCGGCGCATCGTCGCCGAGCGCCTGCCGCAGCGCCGCCACGTTGTAGCCGATGCCGGTGAAGCTCCACAGATAGGGTACGCCGTAGGTGTTGCCGGGGTCGGCGGCGTCGGCGACGAGCGCGAGGATCTGCGGATCGAGGTTTTTCAGGTTGGGCAGCTTCGCCTTGTCGAGCGGCCGATAGACGCCGGCGCCGATCTGCACCGCCATGAACGGCGTCGCCGACGGCACGACGACATCGTAGCCGGAACGGCCCTCGCGCAGCTTCGCATCGAGCATCTCGTTGCCGTCGTAGTACGACGACTGGACCACGATGCCGGTCGCCTTCTCGAACTCGGGGATCGTGTCCTTCGCGATGTAATCGGACCAGTTGTAGAAATTGAGCCGGTTGTCCTTCTCTGCGAGCGCTCCGTGCAGCGGCAGCGCGGCAGCGGCGACGAGAAGCGCGGCGGCGGCGAGACGGCGAAGGCTCATGGCCTCCGCATACAGCGTCCTGCCCCCGCCTTCAACGCCGGGCCGGTCACCACGCCAGCGCCCAGCCGTCGCGGCGGGGGTCGGAGCCGGCGGCAAGCGTGCCGTCGTCGTGGCGGCGGATGATCTCGACGCTGCACGGGCCTTCGAGGTCGCCGACCGGATCGACCGGGTGGCCGCGCCGCGCCAGTTCGTCGCGCACCTCTGCCGAGAACCGCCGTTCCATCGTCAGCACGTCCGGCCCGTCATGCGGATAGTTCGCGTACTGCCCCGGCACGTTGGAGGTCCAGCGCGGCATCTCGGCGGCCTGCTGCGGGTCGAGGCCGAAATCGATCATCGCGGTCAGCACCTGCAGGTTGATCTGCACCTGGTTGTCGGCGCCGGGTGTGCCGAAGACGCACCACAGCCCGCCCTCTTTCAGCACCAGCGGCGGGTTCATCGTGTGGCGCACGCGCCGTCCCGGCCGCAGCCGGTTGGGGTGCCCCGGATCGAGGTGCCAGTACGCCATGCGGTTGTTGAACAGGATGCCGGTGTCGCCGGCGATGACGCCGGCGCCCCAGCCGCTGTTGATGCTCTGGATGCCGGAGACGGCGTTGCCGTCGCCGTCGACAACGCAGAAATAGGTCGTGTTGCCGTCGGCCGCCGCGGCGGTGAGGCGGGTCGGGGCGGCGCGGCGAAGGTCGATGCGGCGGGCGAGGCCGGCGCAGTAGTCGTCCGAGAGCAGCGTCTCGAACGGCGGCGTCAGCGTGCGCGGCTCGGCGCCCCAGCGCTCGCGGTCGGCAAAGGCGAGCTTCTTCGCCTCGACCAGCACATGCACCAGGTCGGCCGAGCCGAGGCCCATCCTCGCGAGGTCGAAGTTCTCGACGATCTTGAGCTCTTCGAGGAGCACGAACCCGGTCGAGTTCGGCGGCGCCTCCAGCACCCGGAAGCCGCGGTAATCGATCGCGATCGGCTCCTGCCGCTCGGCCTCGTATTCCGCGAGGTCGGCCTCGCCGACGAGCGCGCCGCATTCGCCGAGCCCGGCGGCGAGACGGCGGGCGAGGCGGCCGCGATAAAAGCACTCGGTTCCCTCCTCGGCGATCTCTTCGAGGGCGGCGGCAAGTTCCATCTGGACGATCGAGGTGCCGGCCGCCGGTGCGGCGCCGTCACGCAGGAAGACGCCAGCGCTGCGCCGGTCGGCGCGCAGTACTGCGGCGCCGTCATCGGCGAAGTGGCGGTAGTGCGGCGTCGCAGCGAAGCCGTGGCGCGCGTAGTGGATCGCCTCGGCGCACAAGTCGCGCCACGGCAGCCGCCCGTGCTCGCGGTGCATCATCCCGAGACCGGCGAGCATGCCGGGGACCGACACCGAAAGCGGCCCGGTGCGCGGGATGCCGCCGGCGTAGCGCTCCGGGGTCGCCGCTTTCGGCGCCGGCCCGGTGCCGTTGTAGACGACCGCCCGACCTGCGGCCTGCTGCCAGAAATTGTAGAACCCGTCGCCGCCGAGCCCCGACATCATCGGCTCGACCACCGCGAGGGTGAGGGCGGTCGCGACGGCTGCGTCGGCGGCGTTGCCGCCCGCGCGCAGGGCGAGCAGCCCGGCCTGCGCCGCCAGCGGGTGGTTCGCGGCGACGGCGCCGCGGCGGCCCATGATCAGCGGTCGGTAGCAGCGCAGCTCGTCCATGTTGCAATCCCCGGCGGAGCCTGCCGCGGGCGGCACTGTTGCTTGGTGCATGCCGCGGCGAAGCGTTAGGCTTTCGCAACTCACCACGGAGGTTCCGAATGGGCAAGAGACTCTCGCCGACGCTGCCGCGCCGCGGCGGGTTCCCAACGAGAGCCGCCTGTCTGCTGCTCGTTGTCCTGAGCCTGGCGGGCTGCGCCGCGGCCTCCGGCGACAACGAGGCAGATAACAAACATGGCGGCTTTTACGGCGGGGTGACGGGCGGCGCGATTTCGCCCTGAGACCGGCCCGCATGGCTTCTCACGATTCTTCACCGAAGGTAATCGTTGCCGCGCTGGCCGCGAACGGCGCGATCGCCGCGGCCAAGTTCGCCGCCGCGCTGATTACCGGCAGCGGCGCGATGTTCAGCGAGGCGATCCACTCGACCGTCGATTGCGGTAACGAACTGCTGCTTCTGCTGGGGCTGCGCCGCGCCTCGCGGCCGGCGGACGCGCAGCACCCGTTCGGCTACGGATTGCAGCTCTATTTCTGGTGCTTCGTTGTTGCTGTGCTGATCTTTGGCTTTGGCGCCGTGTTTTCGTTTCTCGAAGGCCTGGACAAAATCACCCATCCTGAAGCGATGGAAAACGTCCTGGTGAATTACGGCGTACTGGCCTTCGCGATCGCGTTCGAGACCTATTCCTGGATCGTCGCGTTCCGCGAGTTCCGGAGCCAGACGCAGGCGCGCGGCCTGTTCGCGGCCGCCCAGCGCAGCAAGGACCCGACCGTCTTCGCGGTGCTGTTCGAGGACAGCGCCGCGCTGATCGGCCTCTTTATCGCGCTTGCCGGCATCTCGGCGGCGTATTTCCTGCACATGCCGGTTCTCGACGGCGTCGCCTCGCTCGGGATCGCGCTGGTGCTGGCCGCGACCGCGTTCTTTCTCGGCTACGAGAGCCAGAGCCTGCTGACGGGCGAGGCCGCCTACCCGGAAGTGCGCGAGGGCATCGAGCGCATTGCCCGCGATACCGGCGGGGTCGTCGGCATCAATCGCGTCATGACCATGCATTTCGGGCCGGAGGAGGTGCTCGCCGCCCTCAGCCTCGACTTCGACGATGCGATCTCGGCCGCCGACATCGAAGCCGCCGTCGCCCATATCGAGCGCGCCATCAAGCGCGAATATCCCGAGACGGCGCACGTCTTCGTCGAGGCCAAGGCCTTCGAAGAACACGGGCGCAAGCGGGAAGGGGCGTGATGGCCGCGAAGGCGGTCAGCTGCGGCGTCATCGTCGAGGACGGCGAATGCGTGCTGCTCGGCCACGCGACGCGCTCGCCGCGCTGGGACATACCGAAGGGGCTGGCCGAACCCGGCGAAAGCCTCGCGGCGGCGGCGGCGCGAGAGCTGCACGAGGAGACCGGCCTGTCTGTGCCGCCGCACGCCCTGACCGGCCTCGGCGTCCACCCCTACCTGCGCGACAAGGACCTGGCGCTGTTCCGCTGGCGGCCCGCGCGCATGCCGGACCCGAAGGCGCTTGTCTGCGCCTCCACCTTCACCGCCCCCGACGGCGCCCTCCTTCCCGAGTTCGATCGCTTTGCGCTGTTTGCATGGCCGGAGGCGCTGAGCCGGGTCGGCAAGAACCTGGCGCGCCTCCTCGCAACCCTGCCGCGCGAGCCAAGAGAGGGCGCTTCGGGATGAGCGGGTGGCCGTGCTAGACTCGTCCCAACCCCAACGCGAGGAGGCAACGATGCCGAAGCTCCGTCACATCGCGATCGCCGCCGAGGACCCGGAGGCGATGGCGGAATTCTACAAGAAAGCGTTCGATTTCAAGGAGGTCGGCCGGCCGAACGGGCATCTCGCCGACGGCGTCTTTCTGTCCGACGGCACGCTCAACATGGCGATCCTGAAGTTCAAGACCGACCAGCTCGGCAAGGGCATGAATTTCCGCGGCATCCATCACTTCGGGGTGCTGGTCGAGGACGTCGAGGAGTTCACCAGGAAACTCGAAAGCCTCGGCGCCGAGCATTACATCGACCAGGGCCAGGACGGCCACCAGGCGGGCTATTTCGAGAAGAAGTTCTACGGGCCGGAGCACATACTGTTCGACATCGCGGAACACGGCTGGGCCGGCGCCGAACCGCTCCCCGCGCCGGTCAAGGAAGCGGCGGAATAGCCTATCCGTCGTCCCCGCGAAAGGGGGGACCCAGGGGCGGCGGGCACTGCGCGCGCAGTCCTGATTCCCGCTTGCGCGGGAATGACGCTGTTTTCGGAGGAGCAGGTTGTCATGGCGAAACTGCGCCACATTGCCATCGCGGCGAAGGATCCGGACGCGATGGCGGATTTCTACGTCAAGGCTTTCGACTTCAAGATCGTGCGGTCGAGCGACGGGCCGCTCGCCTACGGCCATCACCTGAGCGACGGCACGATCGACCTTGCGATCCTGCGCTTCAAGACCGACCAGATTGGCAAGGGCATGGACTACACGGGCCTGCACCATTTCGGCATCCTGGTTGAAGACCTCGAGGACAAGGCGAAGGTCGTCGAGGCGCTCGGCGGCCGGCATTACATGGACCAGGACAACCCGGAGCGGACCGGCGGCTTCGAAGCCAAGTTCTACGGCCCGGAGGGCATCCTGTTCGACGTCGCCGAGCACCCCTGGACCGGCAGCGAGCCGCTCCCCGCCAAGGTGCGCGAGGCGGCCGAGTAGCTCCGGCCGCGCCGCTACCAGGGCAATTCACGGCCGCGGTGATCGACGAAGCCGTGGCGTCCGCTGCCGGCGCGCGCCTCCAGCACATCGACGATGCCGCGCACGCTTTCTTCGACGGAGAGCGGCGCGCCCGCTCCGCCCATGTCGGTGCGCACCCAGCCCGGCGCGATCGCCAGCACCGTGATCCGCCGCCCGCCTAAGGTGGCGGCGAGGCTGCGCGACAGCGAATTCAGCGCGGCCTTGCTGGCGCTGTAGAGCTCGCTGTAGCCGTGGGTGTTGTCGGCGACGCTGCCGAGCCCCGAACTCATGAAGGCGACGACGCCGTTCGGCTGGCGCAGGCGGCCGAGAAACAGCCGCGCCAAGCGGGCCGGCGCGATCGCGTTGGTCACGAAGACTGTCGCCGCCTGGTCGAGGCTCACCTGCGCCGCGTCGCCGCGTCCCGGCGGCGAAATCCCGGCATTGACGAAGACGAGGTCGAACGCCTCGCCGTCGAGCTTGCGGCGCAAATCCGCCACCGCCGCCGCCTCCGTAATGTCGAGCCGTTCGACCCGCACTCCAGGCGCCTCTGTCGAGAGCCGCCGCGCGCCCGCCTCGTCCCGCACCGTCGCGATCACGTTCCAGCCCCGCCGCCGCAGCTCCGCGGCCAGCCCCAGGCCCAGCCCGCGCGAGGCGCCGACGACGAGGGCGGTGCGCGTTTCGCTCATGCTCTTCCTCCACCGCATAGATGTCTCGGAACGAACGGCGCGCGCGGCGATTCATCATCGTCATGGCGCGAGCGAGCATCGTCATCATCGGCGCCGGCTTCGGCGGGCTGAGCGCGGCGCAGGGGCTGCGCCATGCGCCGGCGGACGTTCTCGTCATCGACCGGCGCAACCATCATCTGTTCCAGCCGCTGCTCTACCAGGTCGCGACGGCGGCATTGTCGCCGGCCGACATCGCCGGCCCGATCCGCCACATCCTGGCGCGTCAGCCTAACACGACCGTGCTGCTCAGCACGGTCGTCGGCCTCGACCTCGACGCGCGCCAGGTCGCGCTGGAGCATCGGCGCATTCCGTACGACCAGCTCGTCGTCGCCACCGGCGCGAGCCACGCCTATTTCGGCCACCAGGAATGGGCGGCGTTTGCGCCGGGCCTCAAGACGATCGAGGATGCGACCGACATCCGCCGCCGCATCCTGCTCGCCTTCGAACATGCGGAAGACAGCGACGACCCGGCCGAGCGGGCGCGCCTTCTGACCTTCGTCATCATCGGCGGTGGCCCGACCGGGGTCGAGCTGGCGGGGGCGATCGCGGAACTGGCGCGGGCGGCGCTGGCGCGCGACTTCCGCCGCATCGACCCGAAGACGGCGCGCATCGTCCTCGTGGAGGCAGGATCGCGCCTCCTGCCGACGTTCCACCCGTCGCTCTCCGAGCACGCGGCGCGGGCGCTGCGGCGGCTCGGGGTGGAACTGCATCTCGGCAGCCCGGTCACCGGCTGCGATGACGAGGGCGCGCAGCTCGGGACCGACCGCATCGAGAGCCGCACCCTGATCTGGGCGGCGGGGGTCGCCGCCTCGCCGGCGGCCCGCTGGACCGGCGCGGCGCACGACAATGCCGGACGGGTGCTGGTGGGG
>Ga0209810_1003295_pt1 | contig 17230 bp, 19 predicted proteins | sample Coa_R1_7_FD_187159 | JGI IMG/M metagenome (GOLD analysis project Ga0209810, IMG submission 187159) | Surface soil microbial communities from Centralia Pennsylvania, which are recovering from an underground coalmine fire - Coalmine... | ecosystem: Environmental > Terrestrial > Soil > Unclassified...
ATCACCTTCTCCCACACGCCGTGCCACAGCACGCCCTTCGACCCGGCCTTCACGAGCGCCGCGCCGCAGAGGCCGCCGACGAGCGCATGGGTCGAGCTCGACGGCAGGCCGAGCCACCACGTCAGGAGGTTCCAGGCGATCGCACCGAGCAGCGCGGCGAGCAACACCTGATTCGTGACGAGGTTGGTGTCGATCAGCCCTTTGCCGATGGTCTTCGCCACAGCCGTCGTGACGAACGCGCCGGCGAGGTTCGCGACTGCCGAGATGAAGACTGCGGTGCGCGGCGCGATGGCGCGCGTGCCGACCCAGGTCGCCACGTAGTTGGCCGTGTCGTGGAACCCGTTCGTGAAGTCGAACGCGATGCCGACCGCGATCACGACGATCAGCAGCGTCACTGGGAGCTACCGGTTCTTGACGAGAATCGCCTCGAGGACGTCGGCCGCGTTCTCGCAGGCGTCGACCGCCTCCTCCAGCCCCTCGTGGATGTCCTTCCAGCGGATCACGGTAAGCGGATCCACGCCCCCGCTGAAGAGTGAGGAGACGCTGTCGTGCGTCAGCCGGTCACCCTCGTCCTCGAGCTCGCGCAGCTCGATCAGCTCGCGTCGCGACTCCTTGAATCCCTCGAGCCCGCCGACCGCCTCTGCGAGCTTGCCGGCGGCGCGCCGAATGACCTGCGCCTGCCCGCGAGCGTGCTCTCGGATCTCCACCACGCCGTACGAGACGATCCGCCCCGCCGCCTCGTCCACGTGATCGCAGATGTCGTCGAGCGCGCCGGCGAGCCGGTACATGTCGTCGCGGTCGAACGGCGTGACGAACGTGCGGTTGAGCAGGTCGACGAGTTCGTGCGTGAGGCGGTCTCCCTCGTGCTCGAGCTCCTTCACCTCCCGAACCAGGTCGTCGGCCCCGTCCGGAAAGCGATCGAGGAGCTCCACGAGCCGCTCGGCGATGGTGACGATGTTGGCCGCCGCACGGTTGTAAAGGTCGAAGAACTCGCGCTTCTGGGGGACGAGCGACAGACGTGCCACGGCAGGCGGTTGTCTATCACGACTGAGAGCGGCCGTGCGTGTGCTCCCGCGCCGATTGTTTCAGCGTCCGACCCCGCCGGTACCGTGCTTGGCGATGGAGCTTGAGCTCCCGGTCTTTCGGGCGTATCGCGGGGCCCAGCCGCCGCGGTTCGCGAGTCCCGCGGAGCTCGAGTGCGCGAAGGTGCTCGACTACTACGACGTCGCCTGGGACTACGAGCCCCGCACGTTCGTGCTCGAAGAGGCCGAGGACGGGCGCGTGACCGAGGCCTTCACGCCCGACTTCTACCTTCCCGAACAGGATCTCTACGTCGAGATCACCGCCATGAAGCAGTCGCTCGTCACCCGCAAGAACAGGAAGCTGCGCAAGCTGCGCGCGCGGTATCCCGACGTCCGGATCAAGCTCTTCTACCGGCGCGACCTCGAGCGCCTCGCCCAGCATTTCCACCTCGACCTCGCCAGCTGAGTCGGGCCACTTGCCCGGCGACGACCGGATCGGAGAGATCCAGTTCTCCGCGGGCGAGATCGCAGCGCGAGTTCGCGAGCTGGGAGCCGAGATCGCCCGCGACTACGCCGGCCGCGAGCCGGTCCTCGTCGGCTCGCTCAAGGCCAGCCTCGTCTTCGTCGCGGACCTCTGCCGCGCGATCCCGATCCTCCATGCCCTGGACTTCGTCGAGCTCGCCGGCTACGGGAGCGCGCGCATGGGCGGGCACCAGCAGATCCGGGTGCTCAAGGATCTCGACCTCGACATCCGTGACCGCGACGTGCTCGTCGTCGAGGACGTCGTCGACACCGGGCTGACACTCAATTACCTCGTGCGCACCTTCGAGCTCCGCGGCCCCGCCTCGGTCGCCGCGGTCACCTTGCTCGACCGCCCGTATCGTCGGCTCGTCGACGACCTCCCGGTGCGCTACGTGGGCTTCGCCGTCCCCGACGAGCTCTACGTCGGCTACGGGTTCGACCTGGAGGAGCGGTATCGCGAGCTGCCGGATCTCCACCTCCTGAATCTCAGCTGACGCTGCCTGCCCGTAACCGCAGCGGGCGTGCCCGCGTTTATGCATTGAAACTGGGAAACCAGCACAGATCGGGGGACACCTCCACTGGGGTCCCGCACAAGGTCGTCTCCCGACGACGCCGGCCGTCTCTCCGGGGGCGGCCGGTTGCTTTTTCGCTGCAGCTCAGCCCGACCCGCTCCGACTACGCTCCGGGGGTGGTCACCGAGGGCGAGCCCGCACCGGACTTCACCGCCACGACCGACAGCGGCGAAGCCGTCAGCCTCTCGGACTTCCGGGGCAAGCCGGTCGTCCTCTACTTCTATCCCAAGGACGACACGCCGGGCTGCACGGCGCAGGCCTGCGGAATCCGCGACGCCTACGCCGAGCTCGAGCGCGCGGGGGCGGTCGTGCTCGGGATCTCCCCGGACGACGCCGAGTCGCACGTGAAGTTCAAGGAGAAGTACGGCCTCCCGTTCACGCTCCTCGCCGACCCCGAGCACGAGGTCGCCGAGCGCTACGGCACCTGGGGCGAGAAGCAGTACATGGGCCGGACGTACTGGGGCGTCAGCCGCACGACGTTCCTCGTCGCGCCCGACGGGACCGTCGCCAAGGTAATGACCGGCGTGAAGCCCGACACGCACGCCGACGACGTCCTCCTGGCCCTCGCCTCGGCCTGAGACCGGTGAAATCCCCCGGCCGGGGGACTCCGAGCAGACACCGGCGGAGGGAGGATCGGAGCTGCGGCCATGCAGCTCTTTCTGCACGATCCCTCGTACACCGACAGGCTCGCCGCGTTCCTGACGAGCGTCGGGAGGCGGGCCGTGGTAGGCGCGCCGGACCGCGTCGACATCGACGAGACCCCGGACGACTCGCAGCATCTCGAGCTCGAGCTCTACCTGCGCGTCTGGCGCGTCCTCTACCCGGACGCCGACGTAGAGCTCGCGTTGGGCTAGTCGCTGGGCTAGGCGCCGTCCCGGCTTTCTGCGACGCTAGTCGCGTGCTCCGGTGGCTCCTCTCTCTCTTCCGCCGCGGGCGCCGGGACGAGGCGTCTCCGATTCGCGAGGCCGACGCGTACGCACGCAGCTACGGCGAGCGCAGCGGCGAGATCGTCAGCGTCGCGCGCGCGGAGCCGAAGCCGATCCCGCGCCGGACGGGAGACATGACCGGCGAGCTCCTGCGCCGCGCGTTCGAGGCGAAGCTCGACGCGCGGGGCAGGGCCGCCACCTGACAACCGCCTGCGATGCGGATGAGAGGACTTGAACCTCCACGAGCCGAAGCCCACACGGACCTGAACCGTGCGCGTCTACCAATTCCGCCACATCCGCGCGGACGGGGATTGTAGCCGGGCGGCTCAGCCGCCCGGGGCGTCCGGCCAGAGCATTCGGCCGAGCTCGACCAGCTCGTCGCGGGTGTACCGCTTGAGCCACCAGGCGCGGAGCTTGGCCCTCTTGGCTTCGGGCAGCTCAGGTCGTCGGCAGTCACGGCAGATCGGCTCCCGGCCTTCGCGCCGGTAGCGGCCGGCGCTGCTCACGCTGAGCTCGAACGTGCCGCCGCACTCCTCGCAGGAGAGCTGAACCGATCGGCGCGTCGACCTCATGGGCTCGGAGTTATCGCCCGCCGTCACGACCAAGAAACGTGACGGGCTCATCGACCGTGAGGCGGACACCCGACAGACACCGAGCGCACGTACCATGCCGCCTCTTGCGTCGCTCATTCCCGCTCATGCTCGCGCTCGGCGCGGCTCTCGCACTGCTCGCCGGCGGAGGAGCGGCCGCGCAGCCACAACCCTCGCGGAACCTCCTCGAGGTCGTCGTCACCCTGCCGCAGCCTGCGCTCGCGGTGGAGGTGGCGCACAACCGGACCCTTGCGGCGGCGGCACGGCGGAGCCACTCGGTGGACGTGCGCACGCCCGCAGCCGTCTCCTACCTCAGCACGCTGGCCGCGGCGCAGCACGCGCTCGCAGCGCGCCTCGCCGTGACGATTCCCGCGGCCCGCGTCGCCTGGCACTACAGCGTCGCGCTCGACGGCGTCTCCGTCGTGCTCCCCTCCTCCGACCTGGGTCGGCTGCGCGCAATACCCGGGGCAACCGTCTGGCCGACGCTCACGTACCACGCGCTCCGCGACACGACGCCCGCCGCGGCGGTGACGCCGCTGCTGAACCGGGGGCCCACGCTGATCGGCGCGACTGCTCTCTGGGGCCCGAACCTGGCCACCGCGGGCGAAGGAATCAAGATCGGGCTCGTCGACGACGGCATCGACCAGGCGCATCCGTACTTCAACCCGGTCGGCTTCTCGTATCCCGCCGGCTTCCCGAAGGGCAACACCGCCTACACCACGCCGAAGGTCATCGTCGCCCGGGCGTTCCCCTCGCCGTCCACGCACTGGAAATACGCCGACCGGCCGTACGACCCTACGTTCTCCTTCCACGCGACCCACGTCGCCGGGATCGCGGCGGGCGACTACGGGACGCCGACGGCGTCCAACGGCGGCTCCCCCATCTCGGGCATCGCGCCGAAGGCGTATCTCGGCAACTACAAGGCGCTCACGGTGCCGACCGCGGACTTCGGTCTCGACGGCAACTCGCCGGAGATCGCGAAAGCGATCGACCAGGCGGTGACCGACGGGATGAACGTCATCAACCTCTCGATCGGCGAGCCCGAGGTCGAGCCGCGCCGCGACATCGTCGTCCGGGCGCTCGACAACGCCGCCGTGGCGGGGGTCGTTCCCGTCGTCGCGGCCGGAAACGACTTCGAGGAGGCCGGCTCCGGATCGATCGACTCGCCTGCGAACACACCCGCCGCGATCACGGCCGCCGCCTCGACCCTCGGCGGCCACGGGACGCACCCCGACCACATCGCCTCCTTCTCGTCCGGCGGCCCCACCCCCGTGTCGCTCGAGCTGAAGCCAGACGTGACCGCTCCCGGGGTGGGCGTCCTCTCCTCGGTCCCCGCACACGACTTCGAGCTGCTGGACGGAACGAGCATGGCGGCTCCGCATGTCTCGGGCGCAGTGGCGCTCCTCCTACAGCGGCACCCGACGTGGTCGGTCGAGCAGGTGAAGTCCGCACTCGCCTCGACCGGAGACGTCGTGCACCCGGACGGTCACGCCGGCGAGGTCTCGGTGCTGCGCGAGGGCGGCGGGAGGATCGACCTCGTCCGCGCCGACCAGCCGCTCATCTTCACCAATCCCACCTCGGTCGGCTGGGGCCTCGTCGGCCGCGGCTTCTCGGGGACGAAAGACCTTGCAACGACGGACGCCGGAGGCGGGAAGGCGCCGTGGAGCGTCTCGATCCAGGCGCAGTCGATGCCGGCCGGTGCCAAGCTCGAGCCGGTGGCGACGAGCCTCGTGGCCGGAGCGCCGCTCGTCCTGAAGCTCACGGTCTCGCCGACGGCGTCGGCGGGTGATGGAACCGGCTTCGTCGTCCTGACCCGTGGCAGCGACGTGCGCAGAATCGCGTTCTGGTTCCACGTCGAGGTGCCGAAGCTGCAGCTCGACCCGCACCGGACGCTGCACGAGCCCGGCCTGTACCACGGGGACACGTCCGGGAAGGCGTCCCGCGTCTCCTCCTATCGGTATCCCGAGCGGGGCCTGGCTGGCGGGGTGCGGACGCGGCTCGGTGGACCGGAGGAGGTCTACAGATACACGCTGCGGAAGCCCGTCGCGAACTTCGGGATCGTCGTCGTCGGCCGCGCGCGCGGCGTCGTGGTCTCGCCGCGCCTCGTCGCTGGCGAGGACGAGAATCGCGTGGTCGGCTACGCCGGAATTCCGGCGAGCCTCAACCCGTACCAGGGGTTCAGCCACGCGGAGCCGGTGGTCGGAGCCGTGCTGCCGGAGCCGGGCAGCTACGAGTTCGTGTTCGACACGCCGACCGGCTCGAAGCCCGGCGCCTTCACGTTCCGCTTCTGGGTGAACGACGTCTCCCCGCCGTCGATCCGGCTCCTCGGCCGCAAATACGTGGTCGGGCAGCCGATCCGCGTCGCCGTGCGCGACGAGGGCTCCGGGGTCGACCCGCACACCTTCCACGCGAAGATCGGCGGCCGCTCCGTGCGCGTCCGGTACGCCGATGGCGTGCTCTCGCTGCGGACGAAGGGTCTTCGCCCCGGCAAGCGGGTTCTCATCGTCAAAGCGTCGGATTGGCAGGAGACGAAGAACATGGAGGACGTCGGCCCCGTGCTCCCCAACACGCGGGTCATGCGCAGGACGGTGACGCTCCGCCGCTGAGCCTGTCTCCGCGGGCGCCCGCCGGATCTGGCAGGCTCAATCCGCCGGTGAGCCGTCTGCCCGAGAAGCTCGATCTCGCACTCGTCACGCGCCTCCGTCAGGTCGTCGCGGGCGAGGCGGCGACCGAGGCCGAGCTCCGCGCGCTGGACGACGAGGCGGGCGGCTGGCTGAAGGCCACCGAGGCGCAGCTCCGCGCGGCGGAGGAGCGGCTGACGTTGCTGAACGCGGATCCGGTTACACCGCTCGCCGAAATCGCAGCCGAGGTGCGCCGAGTCGAGGCGCTCACGCGGGAGCGCGACGAGGCGCGCCGGCTCATCGAAGGTCTCGAGCGCCGCACGCGAGAGCTGCGGACTGCCTGGCTGAAGCACCACGCCGACGCGGGCTCGCCCTTCGACCCGAGGACCTAGAAGGTTCCTAGCGGGAGCGGCGTTCTCGGTCGTCGATCGTCGGCAGGTTGGCGAGATCCCGCTCGACGCTTGCCGCGAACTCGTCGGCCTCGTCGTCGCGGACGACACGGAGGCTCTGCTTGCGCCGGGCGCGTTGCCGGCGGCGACGCGAGTCGACCCCGAACCGCTCCTCCAGCCGCGGCCATTCGGCGCCCGCGACCAGCACGACAGCGACCGCGAGCAAGGCGATGTACAGCCAGCTCACGACCCGAGTCTAGCGCAGCGGTCCTAGGCCAACTGGAGTGCCTCGACCTTCGCCCGCAGGTAGGCTAGGTACGGCTCGGGATCGAGCGGTCCCCCGACGACGCGCTCGAGCAGCTCGGGTGGCTCGAAGGCGCGGCCCCAGCGGTGGACATGCTCGCCCAGCCAGTCGCGCAGCGATTCGAACTCGCCGCGCTCGAACGCCTCGTCGAGATCGCCGAGCTCGCTCGTCGCGCGCTCCCACAGCTGGACCGAGATCACGTTCCCGAGCGCGTAGGTCGGGAAGTAGCCGAAATTGGAGTCCGACCAGTGGACGTCCTGCAGAACGCCGTCGACGACACTCGCCGGCTGGACTCCCAGGTACTCGACGAGCTTGGCCTCGAAGGCCTCCGGCAGGTCGGCGGGAGTGACCTCGCCGGCGAGCATCGCCCGCTCGAGCTCGAAGCGGAGGACGATGTGCAGCGAGTAGGTGACCTCGTCGGCGTCCACGCGAATCACGCCCGGTGCAACGCGGTTCAGCGCGCGGTGGAAGTCGTGCAGCGAGACGTCCGCGAGCCGCTCGGGGAACGTCTCCTGTAGTCGCGGGTAGAAGTATCGCCAGGTCGAGAGGCGACGCCCGACGAGGTTCTCCCACAGACGGCTCTGCGACTCGTGGAATGCCGAGGAAACGCCCTCCGCGAGCGGCGTGCGGGCGTACCGCTCGTCCACCTGCCGCTCGAACACGCCGTGCCCGAACTCGTGCATGCACGAGAGGACACCCATCAGTCCGCTGTCGTCGAAGCGCGTGGTCAGCCGGATGTCCGCCTGCGAGACGTTCACGGCGAACGGATGCGCGGTGTCGTCGAGCCGCCAGGAACGGTCGTCCATCCCCCAGCGGGAGAGCACCTCGAGCGAGAACGCACGCTGCCGCTCGACGGAGAAGCCGCCCCGGATGCACGAGTCGTCCACCGGCTCCTCGATGCTTGCGACCAGCCGGGGGAGCTCGTCCTTCAGGCGAGCGAAGACGCTCTCCACGTCGGCGGTCGACATGCCCGGCTCGTGATCGTCGAGCAGCACGTCGTACGGGTCGTCGAACGGCGCGAAGCACGCGACGTACGCGTGGATGAGCTCGAGCCGGCGCTCGAGATGCGGACGGAGGATCTCGAAGTCGGCCGCCGCCCGCGCCTCGAGCCAGGCCGCGTAGCCGACCGAGCCGGCGCGCACCAGCTCGGCCCGGAGGTCGCTCGGGACGCGCCGCGTCTTCTCGAAGTCGCGCCGTGCGACCCGGATTACGCTCGCCTCGAACGACTCCGGCTCGCAGCTCTCCTCCAGCTCCCTCAGCTCCTCGAGCAGCGAGCCGAGCTCGGGCGCCGTGCCCAGCTCGTGCCGGATTCGAGCCAAGGTCGCGAGCTGCTCGGCGCGGCCTGGCGAGCCGAGCGGCGGCATCTTCGTCTCCTGATCCCAGACCAGCAGGAAGGCGGCGTGCTGGAGGTCGTAGATCTCCCCCAGGCGCCGCAGGAGCTCGTCGAAACGGGAACGAAGGTCGGCCACGAGGCGTGAGCCTAGCGACGCCGAAAGGCAGCCGGCTCCGCGGAATCAGCTAGCAGGCGTTCCTGAGCTCCCCGGGTTGGACTCGAACCAACAACCCTCCGGTTAACAGCCGGATGCTCTGCCAATTGAGCTACCGGGGATTGGCGGCGGCCATTGTAGCCAGGTCGTCCGGCGGCCTCAGGCGAAGGCTCTGATCTCGTCCCGCAGCTTGGCGAGCGCCTGCTGGAGCTCGACGAGTTGTTCGTCGTCGGCCGCCGCCAGCTCGCGTTGCAGGCCTCGCTCGCGCAGGCGCAGAAGGAGCTGGCTGGCCGTTTCGAGCGTGATCTCCTCCTCGTCTCGCAGCGCGTACAGCTCGGCGAGCAGCGCGGTCAGCTCGCCGTCGGCGGCCTCCTGGCCGAGCAGGTAGTCGCGCGCGCGCCGGTGCAGCTCGTCGTCGAAGTGCTCCGGCCCGAGCAGCTCGAGCTCCGGCAGCAGCGACTCGTGGCCCGCGACCCCGGCGAGCGCGCTGCGCTCGAGCCGTTCGCCGGCGTCGAGCAGCCGGGGCGAGACGACTCCGGCCGTGCGCGCGCTGCCGCGCGCCGGTGCGAGCCCCGACTGTGTCTCGGGCGGCAGGTCGAGAAGGTCGGCGGCGACGCGGATCGCCTCGAGGTGCTCCGGCGAGTCGGGCAGCGACGTGAGGAACGAGCGGATCGCTGCGAACGCGCTCTCGCGGTCGCTCGCCCGCGCGTGCTCGAGCCGGACCCGGTGCACCGGATAGCTGACCGGCCGGGCCAGGCGCTCCTGGAAGGCGGATGGGTCGTCGGCGGGATCGGTTCCCGGCGGCAGGGGCACGACGCGGACGGTGAAGCCGTCGCGCACCGCGAGCTCCATCCCGCGCAGCGTCGCGTCCTGCCCGGCGGCGTCGGCGTCGAAGCAGAGGAAGAGCCGCTTCGTCAGCCGCGCGAGCTCGCGCAGCTGGGCTTCCGTGAGCGCCGTCCCCATCGACGCGACGACTGGCGCAAATCCGGCCTGCCGCAGCGCGATCACGTCGGTGTTCCCCTCGACGACGACCGCCCGGTCCTCGCGGGCGATCGCCTGCCGCGCGGTGTCGAGGCCGTAGAGGAGGTCACCCTTGCGGAACAGCTCGCCCTCGGGCGAGTTGACGTACTTCGCCTGCAGCGGGTCGTCGTCGTGGAGCTTCCGCGCCTGGAACCCGCGCACGCGGCCGCGCGCGTCGGCGAGCGGGAAGACGATGCGGCGGTGGAAGTAGTCGTTGCCGCGCCGGTTTGCGAGCCCGACCGCGAGCAGCTCCTCCTGCACGTAGCCCTCCTGCAGCGCGCGCCTGGTCAGGGTCGCGCCCTGCGGCGCATAGCCGAGCCGGAACTCGCGGCACACCTCCTCGCCTAGCCCGCGCGAAGCGAGGTAGTCACGCGCCGTTGCGCCCGCCTCCGAGTCCCAGAGCACGCGCGCGTAGAACTCGGCCGCCCGCTCGAGCAGCGCCCGCAGCCGCTCGTCGCGCCGGCGCTTCTGCTCCTGCTCGGGCGACGACTCCTCGTAGTCGAGCTCGATGCCGAAACGCCGTGCGAGCAGCTCGATCGCGCCGACGAAATCGACGTTCTCCGTCTTCTCGACGAAAGTGATCGCGTCGCCGCCCTCCCCGCAGCCGAAGCACTTGAACGTCCCTCGCGCGGGCGACACGGTGAAGCTCGGGGTGCGCTCCTGGTGGAAGGGGCAGAGCCCCTTGTACGTGCTGCCCGACTTGCGGAGGCGCACGACGTCCTCGACGAGCGGCACGATCTCCATCGCCGCCTTGACGCGCTCGACCGACTCGTCCTTGATGCGGGCCACTAGTCCAACTCTGCAGCGTACGAGAGGGCGAAGCGGTCGGTCATCCCGGCGAGATAGTCGGTCGCCTCCACGGCGTTCATCCCGCGGCCGTCGACCAGAGCCTCGAAGATCCGCCGCACGGCCACCCTCGCCGGCCCGTGGTCCTGCGCGAGGTACACGCGCTCGAACATGAAGCTGCGCAGCGCGAGCATCGCCTCGCCGACCTCGTCGGTCTGGACGATGTCGCCCGCGCGCGCGGAGCTCTCGACGACGTCGTGGACGAGCGTGTCGATCCGACGCGAGCCCGTGTCGCCGAGCAGCTCGATCGGCTCGGACGGCAGGTCACCGGGATCGAGGTGCCCCGCGCGGACCGCGTCGTCGATGTCGTGGTTGATGTACGCAAAACGGTCGACGAGCCGGACGATGCGGCCCTCGAGCGTCTCCGCCTCCTCCGGGCCCGTGTGCTTGAGGATGCCGTCGCGCACCTCCCAGGTGAGGTTGAGCCCCCGCCCGTCCCGCTCCAGGCGCTCCACGACGCGGAGCGAGTGCTCGTTGTGGCGGAAGCCGCCGAGGCCGCGCTCGCGCAGCAGCTCGTCGAGAGCCTGCTCGCCGGCGTGGCCGAACGGCGGGTGGCCGACGTCGTGTCCGAGCGCGATCGCCTCGGTCAGGTCCTCGTTCAGGCGCAGGGCCCGCGCGACGCCGCGCGCGATCCCGGCCGCCTCGAGCGTGTGCGTAAGCCGGGTCCGGAAGTGGTCGCCCTCGGGGTCGACGAAGACCTGCGTCTTGTGCCGCAGGCGCCGGAACGCCTTCGAGTGGACGATGCGGTCGCGGTCACGCTGGAACGGCGTCCGCAGGCGGCATTCCTCCTCGGGAGCCGCGCGCCCGCGGGTCTCGTACGAGCGGACGGCGAGCGGCGAAAGCCACTGCTCCTCGTGCTCGCGAACTGCCTCCGCGAAGCCGTCGGCGACCTGTCCGGCGATCTCCGGCATGGTCAGGCCAGCCTAGCCCGATTGCCGGAAGGCGGGCAGCGGCGGGATCAGCGGCCTCGAGCGCTGAGCCAGTCGACCGCGTAATCGACCGCGACGCGCTGCGAGAAGAGGCGTGCTTCGGCTGCTCCAACCTGCCCGACGGCGACCTCGCACTCCCGCTCGAAATCCCGACCCAAATCGTCGAAGACTTCGGCATCCGTCTCGATGTCCTCGAACCACGCCCAGACTCGCTCACCGTTCCGCACGATCGGCGCGCCGTTTCGGGTGACGCGCCCGTTCCCCGTCCGGTACTCCGCGAGATGGAACGAGGTGCAGGTTCCGTAGCCCGTACCGAGGAGGAGCACCTCCGCGTCGAGCTCGTACAACCGCGCGAGTGGTGACCCCTCGCCGAGGGCGTACTCGAGCCGATGGCAGCTCGTGACCAGGTCCGCCTCCCTACCCCAGGCGGCGAACGACACGTGTGGGTGTTCGCTGCGAAGGGCTCCCGGCCAACTGCGAAAGAGCTCCGGCACGACACCGACGCCGCGCGTCGGGGTATAGCGAGAATCGAACGCCGGCGTCTCGGCGCGGATCGTCTCGACCCACGAGTTGGGCACGGGCGGGTTTCGCCATTCGGCCGGATCCGACAAGTCGCTGCTGTGGGCGGGCATGGCGACGGTGCCCTCCGGCCCGACGACGTCGAGCAATCCCCGGATCACCGCCACCGGGCCTCCGGCTACCCAGCCGAGCGACGAGAGCGAAGAGTGGACGAGGACGATCGCACCGCGCCCCAACCCGAGCGCACGCAGATCCGCGGCGAGCGTTCCGATGGTGCCGGGCCTCTCGGTCCGCGCAATGGCATCCGCCTCGCCCACCGCTCAGATGATGATGGGAACCGTCCCGCCGTCTGCGCTCCAGGCGGCGCCGGTGACGTAGCTCGCCCGAGGAGAGCAGAGGAAGACGATCACCGCCGCGATCTCCTCGGGCTGCGCCAGCCTGCCGAGCGGCCGGCCGGCGGCCACCTTGGCGAGCACTTCCTCGCGCTCGCCCTGCTGGTCGGCGAGACCGCCTTCGCCGAGCCACGCCTCGGTCGCCGTCGGGCCCGGCGTGACGGCATTGCAGCGGATCCCGTCCTTCGCATAGAGGTCGGCGACGAGACGGGAGAAGGACAGCAGCGCCGCCTTCATGACCGAGTAGTCCGGCATCCCCGTCGAGGGACGCTTGGCCGCGGTCGAGGAGACGTTCACGATCGTCCCCGCGCCTCGTTCGCGCATTCCGGGCAGCGCGGCCCGCGTCGCCCGCACGGCGCTCAGGAGGTTGAGCTCGAACGACGCCTGCCAGATCTCGTCCGTCACCTCGTCGAGCTTCCGGATCTCGCTGTAGCCCACGTTGTTGACGAGCACGTCGAGCCGTCCGTGGCGCTCGATCGCCTCCCCGACGACGCGCTCCGGCTCGCCCGGCTGCGAGAGGTCCGCCCGCACGTCGCCGCCGCTGCGACCGGTCGTGACGACGCTGGCACCCTCGGCGCGCAGCAGCTTCGCCGTCTCGAGGCCGATGCCGCCGGTGGAGCCGGTGACGAGGCAGACGCTGTCGGCGAGCCCGAGATCCACGGCTGGCTAGCTTAAACCGTCATGACGACTCTGCTGCTCGTTCGCCACGGCGAGACCGATTGGAACGCCGACGGGCGCCTGCAGGGGCAGACCGACCGGCCGCTGAGCGACTACGGCCGGCGCCAGGCGCGGCAGCTCGCCGAGGAGCTGGGCGGCGAGGAGCTCGAGGCGATCTACTCGAGCGACCTCGCCCGCGCCCGCGAGACCGCGGAGATCGTCGGCGAGCGGCTCGGCCTGCCCGTCGTCCTCGACCCCGATCTCCGGGAGAAGGACTGGGGCAACTGGGAAGGGCTGACCGCCGTGGAGCGCGATCGCGTCGAGTTCGTCGGCGAGTCGACGGAGGCGCACCAGGCGCGGATCCTACGCGCGCTGCGGCGGATCTCCGAGCGCCATCCGGCCGGGCGTGTCCTCGTCGTCACGCACGGCGGATCGATGCGGCGCGTCCAGACGGTCGCGCTCGGCATGGCGTTGCCCGTGGTCGAGAACTGCGGCCGCTGGCTCTGCGTCTGCGAGGAGGGCGCCTTCCGCGCAGCGGCTACCTGAGCGGCACCCAGACGGGACCCGGCAGACGGCGGTAGACGGCGAAGAAGTCCCGGTCGTCGGGGACGAGGTAGCGCGTGACGGGCTGCTGGTAGTTCGGCACGACTCTCGCCGGGAGCAGGCCTTGTCGATGCCGGTACGTGATCAGGGTCGGCCACTCGGGGTTGATGTCGAGCTCCATCGCACGCACGGCGCCGGCGCGCTTGAGGATCTCGGCGAGCGTGGTCACCGTCTGGAAGTCGGCCGCCGCGTAGATGAGGTTGCCGCGGCGATCGATGCCGAGTCCCGTGCGCCAGACCCGCACCGCGTTCCCGAGCGTGAAGCCCCACTTCGTGCTGTCGTTCAACGCCGGGCTGAGCCGTCCGTGGTCGACGATCAGCGGCAGGCTCTGCCGGGCGAACGCAACCTCCGGCCCCGGGCTCGGGCCGCCGTGCCAGTCGACGATGTTCACGCGGCCGCTTCGGTACGCAACCAGCGTCGCGAGACCGTCCCTGAGGGGCTCGTTCACCTGTCCGTCGAGCGCGTCTCCGTTCAGGCCGTCGCTGTAGATGAAGCCGCTGTTGAAGGTCGCGAGCAGCCGCCAGCGCTGGCCGGATGGGACCTCCATCGGCCCGCGGAGCGTCGCGCTCGGCGGCTCATACCGGCCCGGGTAGTACGCGAGCGCTGTCCGCTCGTGGTCGAACCAGGCCACGTACGCGACGATGCGGGGGTAATCGCGCTCCGAGCGGAAGGTCGTGACGAGCACCGGCGGCCCACCGCTGACCCGCGGCCCGCTCGGCCTCCAAACTCCCTCGCCGGGCAGCGGATGGGCGAAGACCGGCCGGATGCGCGGCGGCCAGGGAGCCTTCGTCTTCGCGCTCGGCTCGGGCTTGTGACGGAGACCGACGGCCGGCAACGTCTTCAGCTGCGGGCCTCCCTTGGCCGGCGTCTTCCACGTGTAGTACAGGTGCTCGGCGTCGTCGACGAGCCAGTTGAAGTGGTTCATCCGCAGCCACTCCACGGTGCGCACTCCGAGGGGAAGGCTCGACGTCTCGACCGCCATGCGGCTCCACGAGTAGATCCCGGGCGAGAGAAACGCGAGTACGGCCAGCGGGATCCACCAGCGCAGGCGTGGAACGCCGCGCCGCACTTTCGTGAGACCGCCGGCAGCGGCTGGCCGCGACATTGCGCCGGAACGGTAGGACCGCGCGATGAAAGCGCGGTGAGGCGTTCCGCTCAACGGGGTGGGCTACGCTCCAAGCGGTGGAGGACTACACGAGCAAATACAAGGGCGAGCAGGTCGAGGTCGCGCTCTTCGGCGGGGAGTACCAGGAGGGCGTGCTCACCGCGTACTGCTACGTCGACGAGGTGGCGCACATCGAGCTCAACGGACACATCCTCGTGCCTCTGCAGAACATCGCGTCGCTCCATTGCTCGAGCCGCTGCGACGCACCGCAGAACGAAGACTGGCCGCCGCGCGGCCTGCTCGAGGACGACGGGCAGGAAGACGGCGGCGACGACCGCTAGGGCCGAGTGCTCCTCGCGGCCCGCAACATCGTCAAGTCGTGGCTGCTCGTGCTGGCGCTCGCAGGAGTCTTCGCGTTCGCGGGCTGGGTGCTCGACGGAGTGCGGGGGCTCTCGATCTTCGTCTTCTGCGCGCTGCTCGTCGCGGCCGGCGCGTACTGGTCGTTCGACCGCGTCGCGCTCGGGATGATCGGCGCGCGAGAGCTGCCGGTCGGCGAGGCACCGCTCCTCCACTCGACGGTCGAGCGTCTCGCGGCCCGGGCCGGAATCGCGAAGCCGCGTCTGTACCTCGTGCCGGACGGGCTGCCGATAGCCGCGGCCACCGGGCGCGGCGTGCGCAGCTCCTCGCTCGCCGTCAGCACGGGGTGCATCGCCGCCTGCACGCCGGCGGAGCTCGAGGGCGTGCTCGCGCACGAGCTGGCTCACGTTCGCCTCCATGACGTCCAGGTGCAGACTGCGGCCGCGGTCGCGGCCGCGGTGATGCTGGAGATGAGCCGCATCGGCGGCTGGTTGCAGCGTGCGCTGCTCTTCGTCCTCGGCCCGATCGCGGCTGCGTGCGTGCATCTCCTCGTGTCGCCGAAGCGCGAGTTTGCCGCCGACCGCTTTGCGGCGAAGCTCTGCGACTCGCCGCACGGGCTCGCCGACGCGCTCCTGCGGCTGGAGAAAGCCACGGAGCTCGTGGAGTTCGAGGGGAGCCCGGCCACCGAGCCGCTGTTCACGATCAACCCGTACGCGGAGCACGGGCTCGGCGCGCTCTTCGCCACCCATCCACCGGTCGCCGAGCGGGTGCGCCGGCTCCGTGAGCTCGACCCGACGTGGCGCGACCGCGTCCACAACGAAGCCGCGGCCTGATCTGGGCCACGCAAAGAGCCGGGCCACGAAAAAGAGCCGCTCTCGCGGCTCTTTTCCAGAAACAAATCGGCGGCGACCTACTCTCCCGGGAGGTTGCCCTCCGAGTACCATCGGCCCTGGCAGGCTTAACTTCTCTGTTCGGAATGGGAAGAGGTGTCTCCCTGCCGGTATGACCGCCGAACTGTCAAGGCTTCGCGCACGCGCGCAGGCCTTCAAAACTCCATAGCGACTCGACCGGCGTTCAAATCAAGACCTCGGGCAATTAGTACGGGTCCGCTGAACGCATTGCTGCGATTACACGTCCCGCCTATCAAGGTCGTGGTCTCCGACCGCCCTTACTCCCTCGAGGGGATGGGAGCTCTCATCTCGAGGTGGGCTTCCCGCTTAGATGCTTTCAGCGGTTATCCCATCCAGACGTGGCTAATCAGCAGCGCCGTTGGCACGACGACTGATACACCAGAGGTCCGTTCGTCTCGGTCCTCTCGTACTAGAGACGACTCCTCTCAAAGCTCCAGCGCCCATGGTGGATAGGGACCGAACTGTCTCACGACGTTCTGAACCCAGCTCGCGTACCGCTTTAATGGGCGAACAGCCCAACCCTTGGGACCTGCTTCAGCCCCAGGATGCGACGAGCCGACATCGAGGTGCCAAACCCTTCCGTCGATGTGGACTCTTGGGAAGGATAAGCCTGTTATCCCCGGAGTACCTTTTATCCGTTGAGCGACGGCAATTCCACTCTTAACCGCCGGATCACTAAGGCCTGCTTTCGCACCTGCTCGACATGTCTGTCTCGCAGTCAAGCTCCCTTATGCCTTTGCGCTCTACGCACGATTTCCAACCGTGCTGAGGGAACCTTTGCGCGCCTCCGTTACGTTTTAGGAGGCGACCGCCCCAGTCAAACTACCCACCTGACGCTGTTCCCGACCCGGATCACGGCGTCGAGTTAGAAGCCCAGAATTCGAAGGGTGGTATCCCAAGGTTGGCTCCCCGAGGACTGGCGTCCCCGGTTCACAGCCTCCCACCTATCCTGGACAACAAACCCCAGACTCCAACGTCAAGCTGTAGTAAAGGTTCACGGGGTCTTTCCGTCCAGCCACGGGTACTCGGCATCTTCACCGAGACTACAGTTTCACCGGATCCCTCGTTGAGACAGCGCCCAAGTCGTTACGCCATTCGTGCAGGTCGGAACTTACCCGACAAGGAATTTCGCTACCTTAGGACCGTTATAGTTACGGCCGCCGTTTACCGGGGCTTGGATTCAAGGCTTCGCCCGAAGGCTAACCTCTCCTCGTGACCTTCCGGCACCGGGCAGGCGTCAGCCCCTATACGTCGTCTTACGACTTCGCAGAGACCTGTGTTTTTGGTAAACAGTCGCTTGGGCCGTTTCACTGCGGCCCCCTCGAGCTAGACCCGTAAAGGGCTTCACTCTACCGGGGCGTCCCTTCTCCCGAAGTTACGGGACCATTTTGCCGAGTTCCTTAACGAGGGTTCTTCCGATCGCCTTGGTATTCTCTACCTGCCCACCTGTGTCGGTTT
>Ga0209810_1003299_pt1 | contig 17206 bp, 14 predicted proteins | sample Coa_R1_7_FD_187159 | JGI IMG/M metagenome (GOLD analysis project Ga0209810, IMG submission 187159) | Surface soil microbial communities from Centralia Pennsylvania, which are recovering from an underground coalmine fire - Coalmine... | ecosystem: Environmental > Terrestrial > Soil > Unclassified...
GATGCGCCGCCTGAAGGGGCTGCTGGACCCCGCGGGCATCCTCAACCCCCACAAGGTGCTGCCCGAGCAGCCCGCCGACGACGAGTTCCTGAACCGCATCCCCGGCTGGGCCGCCCCGGGGGGACGGCGGGCGGAGGCCGGCGTGTAGCCGGGCTCGGCGGCGCCGCAGGTCGAGCGGCCGAGCCGCCCGCCGGCGAGGGGATGGCGGCCCCCGACCCTGCTCTAGGATTAGGCCGCCCGTGATCGCGGAGCTCCTGGCCTTCTTCGCCTTGCTTTCGCTGGCCACGACTGCCCTGGTCGTCCTGGTGCCGGGCGCGGTGCGGGCGCGCGCCTGGCTGGGCCTTCCCCTGGGGGCCCTGGCCGCGGCCGGCTCGGGCGGGGGCGTGGTGCTGGTCTCGGGGGATCGGGCGGCGGCGCAGTCGATGGCGGTGCTGGCGCTGGTGCTGGCCCTGGGGGCGCGGCTCTGGCTACGGCGCTGGAGCTACCTGGCCTCGCTGATGATGGTCGGGGTGGTCCTGGCCGGCCTGGCCTACTTGGTCTACTCCATGCTCCAGGCGGCCGCCGATCCCCTGGGGCCGGTGGTCTGGTGGGGCTCGGCCCTGCTCTTGCTGCTGGAGGTCTTCGCCCTGGGCCTCACCGTCTCCTACGCCTTCGAGGTGCTGGACGTCCTGAGCCGGCGACTGGTGCCGGCGCCCCGCTTCGACGACCGCTACCGGCCGACGGTGGCCATCCAGGTCCCCACCTACAACGAGCCGGTCGAGGTGGTCTTCCGCACCCTGGTCTCGCTCTCCCGGCTCGACTACCCGGACTTCATCGTGCAGGTGGTCGACAACAACACCAGGGATCCCGAGGTGTGGCAGCCGCTCCAGCGTCTGTGCGCCCGCCTGGGGCCGAGGTTCCACTTCATGCACCTGGAACCCTGGCCGGGCTACAAGGCGGGGGCGCTCAACGAGGCCACCCGGCGCCTGCCCCCCACGGTCGAGCTGATCGGCATCGTCGACGCCGACTACGTGGTCCGGCCGGACTGGCTGCGGGACACCGTGGGCTACTTCGCCGACCCCGAGGTCGCCTTCGTCCAGACCCCTCAGGACTACCGGGACTGGGAGGACGACCCCTACCTGCGCGGGCTCTTCTACAGCTACCGCTACTTCTTCGACATCACCATGCCGGCCCGGGCCAACCGCAACGCGATCATCTTCGCCGGCACCATGGGCCTGATCCGGCGCCGGGTGCTCGATCGGATCGGGGGCTGGAGCACCGAGACGGTGACCGAGGACGCGGAGGCGAGCCTGCGCATGCTGGGGGCCGGCTACCGTGGCGTGTACGTCCCCGTGCCCTACGGCCAGGGGCTGATGCCGCTCAGCTTCGACGGGCTCAAGAAGCAACGGTTTCGCTGGGCGCTGGGCGGCATCCAGATCCTGCGCCTGCACTGGCGGGAGCTGCTGCCCTTCGGGCCCCACCGCCTTCGCCTCACCACGGCCCAGCGCATCCACTACCTGCTGGGCAGCGTGCAGTGGTTCGGCGATCTGCTCACCGCCGTCTTCGCCCTGCTGCTCCTGCTGACGGCGGCGGCGACGGTCGTGCACCACCGCCTTCCGGTGCGGGAGATCGTGGGGCCGCTCGCCTTGGTCCCCTTCCTCTTCCTGATCTCCGGCCTGGGCAGGGCCCTCTGGGCCATCCGGACCACCGCCGGCTGCAGCTGGGGGGACGCCGTGCGCTGCATGCGCTGCTGGTTCGCCCTGAGCTGGGTGGTGACCCTGGCCTGCCTGCGGGGCCTGATCCGGCGGCAGGCGGCCTTCCTGCGCACGCCCAAGCGCCGGGAGGGGCGGTCCGTCTGGCAGGCGATCAACTCCTCGCGTGCCGAGTCGCTGCTCGCGGCGCTGGCCGTGGTGGCGGCGATCGCCATGCCGGTCAGCGCGCTCTCCCTGGGCACGGTCGTGATCGCCCTCCTGCTCCTGTGGCTGGCGGCGTTCTACGCCAGCGCGCCCTGGGCCAGCTTCGCCGCCGAGGGCATCAAGCTCACCCCCCTCCGACGCGCCTTCCTGCGCTCGGCCCAGACCACCGGGGAGCGACCCGGCTTCAGCCTGGCCTCGGCGGCGTGGCTCGGGGTGCCCGGTGCGATCGTGGCCGCGGTGGCGGCCGCGCTGGTGCTGGCCACCCCGCCCGCCCCTCCCCGCACGCCGCCGCCCGCCGACCTTCCCCAGGTCCAGCAGCTACAGCCGCCCCTCCCCGCGCCGACCCCTCCGCCCACGCCCGCCTCCACGCCCAGCCCGTCCCCATCCCCCTCGGCCAGCCCCTCGCCCTCCCCCCGGGCCACGCCGGTGCCCACCTCCACGCCCACGGCCGTCCCCTCGCCCTCGGCTTCCCCCTCCGCCTCGCCTCCGCTCCCGCTCACCCCGACCCCGGTTCCGGCGCTCCGGCCCACGGCCACGCCGCCTCTGCGCGCGGCCGGCTCGCGTCCCGCTTGACGCCCGTATCCTCGGGCCAATCTAATAAGCTGCCGCGGTTCGCTGATCATTGCGCACGGAGGAGGATGCGATGACCTCGATGGTGGGAGCGGCGGTGGTTCGGAAGGAGGACCCCAACCTTCTCACCGGCAGGGGCACCTACGTCGACAACCTGCAGCTCCCCGGCATGCTGCACATGGCCTTCGTGCGCAGCGTCGAGGCGCACGCGAGGGTTCGCGCCATCGATGGGACCGCGGCCGGCGCCATCCCCGGGGTGCTGGGGGTCTTCACCGCCCGGGACCTGCCCGAGCTGCCGCCCATCCCGACCGCCGTGCCCGGCCTGGAGCGCCCCTCGCTGGCCCGGGACCGGGTGCGGTTCGTGGGCGAGCCGGTGGCGGTGGTGGTCGCCGAGGACCGCTACCTCGCGGCCGACGCCGTGGCCCGGGTGGCGGTCGACTACGATCCCCTGCCGCCCGTGCCCGACCTGGAGACGGCCCTGGCGGAGGGAGCGCCCCTGCTCTTTCCGGAGCACGGGTCCAACGTGTACACGGAGGTCCCGCCGGCCGGTGACGCCGAGGCCGAGCTGGCCGCGGCGCCCCGACGGGCTCGTCTGCGCCTGGTCAACCAGCGCTGCGCGCCCGCGCCCATGGAGCCGTTCGGGGTAGTGGCCGACTGGGGCCCGAAGGGCCTGACCGTCTGGGCGAGCTGCCAGTCGGCCCACTTCGTGCGCGGTCAGCTCAGTCAGCTGCTGGCGGTGCCGTACCGCGGCATCCGGGTGATCGCGCCCGACGTCGGCGGCGGGTTCGGGGCCAAGCAGAGCTGGTACCCGGAGTACGTGGTGGCCGCCCTCCTCTCCCGCCGGCTGGGCCGGCCCATCAAGGCGGTGGAGACCCGGAGCGAGAACCTGGTGGCCATGACCCACGGTCGGGCGCAGGTCCAGGACGTGGAGGTCGGCTTCGACGACTCCGGGCGCATCCTGGCGCTGCGGGTGATGGTCACCCAGGACGCCGGCGCCTACCCCGGCGACGCCGTGGGGCTGCCCATGCTGACCATGGTCATGAGCGCCGGCTGCTACCGCATCCCCACCGTGGTGACGGGCTATCGAGCGGTGGCGACCACGACCACCCCGGTCGCGGCCTATCGGGGCGCCGGCCGACCCGAGGCCGCCTACCTGATCGAGCGCGTGGTCGACCTGGTCAGCGACGAGACCGGCGTCGATCCGATCGAGGTCCGGCGCCGCAACTTCCTGCCCGCCGACGCCTTCCCCCACACCACCCACCTGGGCTTCGCCTACGACTCCGGCGACTACGACAAGGCCCTGCGCCGGCTGCTGGAGATGATCGACTACGAGGGGCTACGTCGGGAGCAGGCGGCTCGGCGGGAGGACCCCGAGCGACCGCTGATGGGCATCGGCTTCTCCACCTTCGTGGAGCTGGGGGGCGTCGGTCCCTCGGCGATGATGGAGGGGCTGGGCATGCTGGGTGGCTGGGAGTCGGCCCGGGCGCGCGTCAACCCGGACGGGACGGTGACCCTGGCCGTGGGCACCTCGCCGCACGGCCAGGGTCACGAGACCGCCTTCGCCCAGATCGCGGCCGACGTGCTCTCGCTGCCCCTGGACCGGATCGAGGTCGTCCACGGCGACACCGACGTGGTGCAGGAGGGCATCGGAACTTTCGGGTCCCGCTCCATCGCGGTGGGCGGGGAGGCGGTGCGGCGGGCCAGCCTGCGCGCCCGGGAGAAGGCCACGCGGGTGGCGGCCCATCTCCTGGAGGCCGCGCCCGAGGACGTCGAGCTGCGCGATGGCCGCTTCTTCGTGCGCGGCTCCCCGGATCGCGGCCTGGGCTGGGAGGAGGTGGCGAACAAGGCCTACCGGCCCACCCAGCTCGGGGACCTGGAGCCGGGCATCGAGGTGACGGCCTTCTACGAGCCCAGCCTCACCACCTGTCCCTCGGGGGCGCACTGCTGCGTGGTCGGGGTGGACCGGGAGACCGGCCGGGTGACCGTCGAGCGCTACGTGGGCGTGGACGACTGCGGGGTGGTGATCAACCCTCTGATGGCCAGAGGTCAGGTCATGGGCGGGGTGGCGCAGGGCATCGCCCAGGCCCTGTACGAGCAGGTGAGCTACAGCGAGAGCGGCCAGCCGTTGGCCTCCACCCTGGCCGAGTACCTGGTGCCGAGCGCGGCGGAGATGCCCCGCTTCGAGCTCGACCACGTGGAGACGCCCACGCCGGTCAACCCGCTGGGGGCCAAGGGCCTGGGCGAGTCCGGGGCCACGGCCGCCCCCCAGGCGGTCGTCAACGCGGTGATCGATGCCCTCTCGCACCTCGGGGTGCGGGACCTGCAGATGCCGCTCACGCCGGAGCGCGTCTGGCGGGCCATGCAGACGGCGACCGGAGGTGCGGTGTGAAGATCGCCCTGACCGTCAACGGCCGGCACCAGGAGCTGGAGGTCGAGCCCCGGCTCCTGCTGGTGCACCTGCTGCGCGAGCGTCTCGGCCTCACCGGAACCAACGTCGGTTGCGACACCACCTCCTGCGGCGCCTGCACGGTGTTGCTGGACGGTCAGTCGGTGAAGTCGTGCACGGTCCTGGCCGTCCAGGCCGACGGTGCCGAGGTGACCACCATCGAGGGGCTGTCCGGGCCCGGAGGCGGGCTGCATCCCCTCCAGGCCGCCTTCCAGCGTCACCACGCCCTGCAGTGCGGCTACTGCACGCCCGGGATGGTGATGGCGGCGGTCTCGTTGCTGGCCGAGCATCCCCATCCGACCGAGGAGGAGGTGCGTCGCGGCCTGGAGGGGAACCTCTGCCGGTGCACGGGGTACCAGGGCATCGTCGACGCCGTCCTCGAGGTGGCCCGGTCGGGGGGAGGGGTCGAGCCATGACCCCGGCCCCCTTCGAGTACGCGCGACCGCGAACCGTGGAGGAGGCGGTCTCCCTCCTCGTCCGTCACGGCGAGGAGGCGAAGTTGCTGGCCGGGGGCCACTCCCTCCTGCCCCTGATGAAGCTGCGGGTGGCCACCCCCTCGGTGCTCGTCGACATCGGGCGGCTGGTGGACCTGCGCTACGTTCGCGACGCCGGCGACCACATCGCCATCGGCGCCCTGGCCCGCCACCACGATCTGGAGACCTCGCCCCTGCTGGAGCGCGAGGCGCCCCTCGTCCGCTACGCGGCCGGCTTCGTCGGCGACCCGCAGGTCCGGCATCGCGGCACCATCGGGGGCAGCTTGGCCCACGCCGACCCGGCGGCCGACCTGCCGGCCGTGATCGTGGCTCTGGAGGCGACCATGGTCGTCTACGGTCCCCGTGGCGAGCGGCTGATCCCGGCCCGCGACTTCTTCCGCTCCGCGTTCGAGCCGGCGCTGGCCCCGGACGAGGTGCTGGTCGAGGTTCGGGTGCCCAGGGCCGGCGGCCGACGCTGGGCCTTCCAGAAGTTCAACCGGCGTTCGATCGACTGGGCGATCGTGGGCGTGGCCGTGGTCGAGGCCGACGGCGGGGCCAAGGTGGCCCTGGTCAACATGGGACCGACGCCGCTGCGGGCGGTGGAGACCGAGGCCGCGCTGCGGGGAGGGGCGGGGCCGGCCGAGGCGGCGGCCCTGGCCGACCGGGGCACCGAGCCGCCGAGCGATCTGAACGCCAGCGCGGAGTACCGGCGCCACCTGGCCCGGGTCCTGGTCCGCCGGGCCCTGGAGCGGATACGGAGGTAGGGCCGCGCCTCCGGCCCGCGTCACGGGCCCGGCCGGGGTGGACGAGGGCGGGACCAGGATTGAAGAAGCCGTAGAGGGAATCGACAGACAAGGAGTGCGTCGTGGCTGGTTTCGAGCAGGACATCAAGCCGCTGTTCCGTGAGTTCGATCGCAGCGAGATGGAGTTCGCCTTCGACCTCTGGAACTACGAGGACGTCAAGGAGCACGCCGAGGCGATCCTGGAACGGCTGGAGGCGGGGGACATGCCCTGCGACCTGCCCTGGTCCGAGGACCAGATCGAGCGCTTCCGTCAGTGGATGGCGGAAGGGATGCAGCCCTGACCCGGGGGGCTCGCCCCGACGCCCTCGTCGCCGGCCCGGGTCCCGACCGCCGGCTGCGGTTCCGAGCCCGGGCCTCGGCCTCGGGTCGAGCTGCGGCCGCCGGGGGGCGTGCCCTCAGTGGTCCCAGCTCAGCGTGTATTCGTAGTCCGTCGTCCCCCCGGCGTTGATGCGCAGGACGTGGGTCCCCGTGGGCCGGCCCCCGACCACGTCCTGGAGGAACAGGTACCGAACCGCGGAGCTCGGCGTCACCCAGAAGAACAGGGGCCCGGTCTCGACCAGGACCATGCTCGCCGGGGGCGCGAACGCGGCCAGGGCGAAGTGCCGGCCGTTGAGCACGAACGTCACGGCGGCGCCGCTGAGATCCTGGGGTTGCCCCGGCGGTTCGATCACCTCGTGGCCCGTCGCGCAGCTCGAGAGGAGGAGCGCCGCCGCCATCCCGACCGCGAGACGAGCGCTTCGGCCCACGTTTCGATCGTAGCAAGCGCCGGGGCCGGCAGCGTAGCGTCAACTCGTGCCCCGGCCCTGCCGGGCGCTCCGCACCAGGCCCGCCAGCGCCTCCAGGTCGATGGCCTGCGAGGCGTCGGACCAGGCCGCGGCCGGCTGCGGATGGGCTTCGACCAGGAGCCCGTCGGCGCCCACCGCCAGCGCCGCCCGGGCCAGCGCGGGGACCCACCGGCCCTGGCCCGCGGCATGGCTGGGATCGACGATGACGGGCAGGTCGGTCAGCTCTTTGACCACCACCACCGCGCTCAGGTCCAACGTGTTGCGGGTGCGGGGCTCGAAGGTGCGGATGCCGCGTTCGCACAGCACCACCGCGTCGTTGCCGCGGCGACGCAGGTACTCGGAGGCGCCGATCCACTCGTCGATGGTGGCCGCGAACCCGCGCTTCAGGATCACCGGGCGGCGGAGCTCACCCAGCGCCTCCAGCAGCCGGAAGTTCTGCATGTTGCGGGCACCCACCTGGTAGCCGTCCACGTGCTCGCCGAGCTGCTCCGCCTCCTCGGGACAGAGCACCTCGGAGATGAGCGGAAGGCCGGTGCGCTGCCTGGCCTCGGCGAGCAGGGGCAGGGCCTCAGTGCCCATGCCCTGGAAGCTCTCGGGCCGGGTTCGGGGCTTGTAGACGCAGGCGCGCAACGCGTCCACTCCCGTGCCGGCCAGGGCCGTGGCCTGCTCGACGTACCCGGGCTCGACCGCGCAGGGCCCGGCGATGACCGCCGGACGGCCAGCGCCGATGGGCAGGTTCCCGATCCATACGGTGCGCCGCTGGGTGACCTCGGCCTTCTCCAGCTCCACCAACGACCTCGTCTCCTTTGTCTGCTGAACTCCGCCCCCTGCGGCACTGCGGCCGGCGGGCGGAGCGGGGACGAGGGGGGCGCTACTTCGTCCGGCTCCGGCCTCCCGCCGGCCCGGTAAACGCGAAGTAGTGCCAGATCCGCGATCCGCCGATCACGTCATGGTGGAGCTTAGCACCGGCGCCGTCGCGGCCGCTAGCCCGAGCCTGAGCCGGAGCTGCTCGAGCCCCCAGGGGGTGGAGCCGATCCCGCCCTCCGCCGCTCCGGCCGGGACTCACCCAGCCGGGCCGAGGCTCGATCCGGCGGGGGTTCGGCCCCGCGGGCCGCGTGCCCGGAGGGCCCTCCCTCGACCTCCGATCCGGTCAGCGTCCGGCGTCCGCCCCGGCCGGGCCGGGGGAGATCCCCTCCGGCCGCAGGTAGAGGACGCCCGAGGGACCGAGATCACGGCGCACCGGGAAGTGGCCCCGAAGCCAGCTCTCGAAGCCGGGCAGGCGGTCGAGCCGTCCGGTGGCCAGGAGCACGGCCGGGACCCGATCGCGCTGGATGATGGACTCGACCCGGTCGGCGGTGAGGTCTCCGGAGACCACCCGCACCTCGGAGGTGTCGACCAGCTCCGGCGGGGTGCTGCGGCCGGCCAGGGCGGCGGTGAACTGGTCGTCGGTGACCACCGGTTCGCCGGGCGCGGTCGCCGATCTCAGCGCTGCCACCGCCGCCGCCCGCGTCGCGGGCGGCTGTTGCAGCGCACGGACGTGGGCGAAGGAGGCCGTCCAGGCCGCGATCGCGGCCAGGGCCAGAGCGGCGGTGACGAGGCGTCGTGCCGGCATCGCCTCCGGCCGCGGAGCCAGCCCGCCCGCCAGCAGGGCCAGGGGGGCGGTCAGCACCACCGCGTGGTGTGGCCAGAAGGGCCGGTGCAGGGCCAAGAGCAGGGCCGCCGCCGTCACCCAGGAGCCGCCGGCGGCCGCCAGCGCCGGCGCTCGACGAGCCGCCACCGCCAGCCCGGCCAGGCCCAGCGCCAGCAGGGGGAGCTCCGGGAGTGCGTCGCCCGGGGTGAAGCCGCCGATGCTCAGCGCCTGGGCGCCGAGGTGCAGGCCCACGGCCTGCCGCCAGAGCGGTCCCCAGGCGTCGACGTAGGGGAGGAGGACCGCGGCCGCCACCAGCGATCCGCCTGCCGCTGCCGCCCCCAGGTCGCGCAGGGCATGGCCCTGGCGCGCACCACCGGCCGGGAGGCGGTCGCCGGTGGGCGTCCGGCCATCCCCGGGGGCGGCCAGCATCACCCCCACCGCCGGCAGGGCAGCCACGGCCAGCAGCTTGGTGAGCACGGCCAGGGCGAGCAGGGCGCCGGCGAACAGGGCCAACCACGCCGGCAGCAGGCCGCCCCGTCCGGCCCCGTCCCCTGGCCCGGCCCCGGGCGGGCGAGGCCGATCACGGAGCCTCCGGGCCAGGGCCGCCGCCGCCAGCGCGGCCAGGGCCAGGCAGACGCTCGGACCGTCGGCCTGCAGGGTCACCGACTGGCGGAAGAACAGCGGGTCGGCGGCCAGGGCGGCCATGGCCAGCAGGCCGGCGCCCCGGCTGACGAGCAGCGCCGCGGTCGTATAGACTGCCACGAGCCCGATCACGGCCGTGGCCAGGACGGCGGCGCGCTCGGCGACCAGCGTGTCCCCGGCCAGCCGGTGGACCGGGGCCAAGAGCTCGAGGAAGGCCGGAGGCTGCGAGCTGTAGACGGAGGTGAACAGGGGATGCCCGGCGGCCAACGCCCGCAGCGACTGCCAGTACACCCCCTCGTCGTAGTCGATCTGGCCCCCGGCGAGCAGGGACAGGCGCAGCGCCAGCCCCGTGCCCAGGATCACGACCACGGCCGAGGCCGTGGCGACGGCCGTGGGTCGCACCGGCCGCGCCTCCGCCCACATGGCCGATCACGGTATCAGAGGCCGGCGGGCGGGCCGGTCCGGCGCCGGGCGCTGCTGGCGCTGGCTCTGGTCCTGGTCGTGGCCGCGGCCTGCGGCGGGGGGCCGGCTCCGGGCCCTCCCTCGGCCGCGCCGCCCCGGGCCTGCGCCGCGCCATCCGACGCCCTCGGTCCTTCCCTCGACGACTGGACCACCTACCATCGCTCCGGTGACCGGGCCGGCGTGGACACCGGCTCGCCGGCGGCGGGGAAGCTGTCGCGGCGCTGGCAGGTCGGGCTGGACGGTGCCATCTACGCCCAGCCGCTCGTGTACCGGGGCCTGGTGCTCACGGCCACCGAGCACAACACCGTCTACGCCCTGAGCGCCTCCAGCGGATGCCTGGTCTGGAAGAAGAGCCTCGGCCCCGCGTTCGACGCCACCCACCTGCAGTGCGGCAACATCCCCGAGCTCGGCGTCACCTCCACGCCGGTGATCGACCCTTCGCAAGGGACGCTGTTCGTGGTCTCCTACCAGCCTCCGGGGCGGTTCCAGATGGTGGCCCTGGACGTGGCCGACGGCGCCGTCCGCTGGCGCTACCCGATCGACCTGCCGGGGAGCGACCCCCTGTACCAGCTCAACCGGCCGGCCCTGGCCCTGGACGCCGGCCGGGTCTATGCCTCGTTCGGCGGTCGCGCGGGCGACTGCGGCAACTACCACGGCCTGGTGGTGGGAGTGCCGGAGAGCGGGTCGGGCCCGCAGGTCCAGTTCCAGGCCTCGCCCCAGCGCGGGGGCGCCATCTGGGCCCCCAGCGGGCCGGTCGTCCTCCCCAACGGCGATCTCCTGACCACCACCAGCAACACCGACGAGCGGCACGCCTTCGACGGCAGCGACGCCGTGGTCCGGCTCTCCCCCTCACTGGGGCGGCTGGACCTCTTCGCCCCCTCGAACTGGGTGCAGCTGAACGACATGGACCTGGACCTGGGGAGCGTGAACCCCACCCTGGTGGAGGGCGACCGGGTGTTCCAGGTGGGCAAGGAGGGGATCGGGTACCTGCTCGACCTCAACCACCTGGGCGGCGTCGGCGGCCAGCTGTTCAGCGCCCCGCTGGGCGGGTGCTACGCCATCGGCGCCACCGCCTACCGGGCCCCGTACGTCTACGTGCCCTGCGACCACGGGGTGAAGGCGGTGGAGGTCCGGGGCTCGAGCTTCCGGGTGGCCTGGCAGGGCCCGAACTTCCGCGCCGGCTCCCCGATCGTGGCCGGGGGTCTGGTCTGGGACATCGACTTCGAGGGGGGCAAGCTGTGGGGCCTCGACGCCCGGACCGGCGCCGTCGAGCACGAGGTCGGGATCGGCACCGCCGAGCACTTCGTCGCCCCCAGCGCCAGCGCGGGGCGGCTCTACCTGCCCGTGGGCACCCGGCTGATGGCCTTCTCCTTCTCCTCCTGACCCGGGACGGGCCCGCCCACCTCACCCGGGTCAGCGGGCGGACGCCACCGGGCTCACCGGCTCGGGCTCGACCGTCGACAGCGACCGCAGCAGGCCGACGGTGCTCGCCACCAGGACGGCGTTGCGGGCGGCGATCAGGGCCAGGAAGGGCTCCGGGTAGGAGGCGGGCGTCCCGGCGCCGTGCAGGGCCGACAGCTCGTAGCCGAAGGGGAAGATGGCCGTGGTCAGCGCGCAGACCGCCAGCCACCGCCAGCGGTGGCCGCGCTCCAGGAGGGCGAGGAGGGGGACCACCCAGATCAGGTACTGGGGGCTCAGCACCCGGCTGGTGCAGATGACGACCAGCAGGCAGGCGACCAGGGCCGGGCCGAAACCGGCCCGTCCCCGGACCTGCCGCCAGTAGATGGAAAGGCAGCCCGCCACCAGGGCCAGCAGGGAGAGAACGGTCAGCGGGCCGGCGAGGGCGCCGGTCAGGTTGTAGGAGTGGAAGGAGTGATCGGGGCGCACCGAAAAGCCAACCAACCCGCTGAGCCAGAGGAGGCTGGCGGGCACCGACTCGACCTGGAGCGGCCGCGCCCGCTCGTAGAGGATGGGGTCGAGCCAGCTCCCCGGGGCCAGCAGCCAGGCGAGGGCGAAGCCGGCGGCGACCCCGCCGGCGTACAGGGCCACCCCCTCCAGGAGCGCCCGCGGCGGGCGCGACCGGCCCCGGCCGCCCAGGCTCCGCCAGTGCTCGATCACCACCACGGGCAAAAGGAACAGCGGGTAGAGCTTCAGCAGGGTCCCGGCCGCGAGCAGCGCGTAGGCGAGCGGGAAACGCCGGTCCCGGGTCGCCCACCAGGCGCCGACCACGGCCGCGGCGGGCACCAGGTCGAACCGGCCCAGGACGGTGCCGAAGCCGCCCAGGGCGAGGTAGAGGGCGCAGGTCTCGGCCACCCGGGGCGATTCCCGGCGGGCGGTCAGGACGAGGCCGGCCACGAGGAGCAGGAGCATCCACAGGGCGTAGACGGTGACGTGGTCGGGCAGGGGCGGGAGCAGCGTCAGGCTGAAGGGGACCAGGGAGAGGATCGGGTACTCGACGGGGAGGGCGTGGAAGGCGTGCGGGCCCAACCAGAACGCCCGCGCGTAGCCTCGGTAGAGGTCGATGTCGCCGTGGCCCCAGGGGGAGTGCAGGAAGAGCAGCGACCCCAACAGGGTCGCCACCACCACGGCCAGGACGGCTCGGGTCCGTCCCGGGAGCGAGAAGGGCTTCGCGGTCACCGGCGGATGATGCTCGATCATGGTCGCGACGTACCTGACAGGCAGCTGAACGCGCCCCGGGCGCGGGTTCCACAGCCCGCGGGATGCGGCACACCGGGCCCGCGACGGTGGGGCCGGCGATCGACGATCCGGTCGATCCCTGCCCGCTCGGCTCAGCGGGTCCCCGGCACCGGGGGCGCGGTGGGGGCGGGGGCGGCGTCGAGCCGGTCGAGCCGGTAGCCCGCGCCTCGTACCGTCACCAGCTCGAACGGTACCCGACCGGCGAACTTCTCGCGCAGCCAGCGGACGTGAACGTCCACCGTCTTGCGGTCGCCCATGAAGTTGACGCCCCAGACCTGCTGGATCAGCGCCTCGCGGGACTGAACCCGGCCCGAGCGGGCCACGAGGTGGGAGAGCAGCTCGAACTCCCGGGCGGTGAGCTTCACCTCCACGCCGTCGACCAGCACGCGGCGGGCGGCGCGGTCGATCACGAAGTTGCCGATCTGCTCCCGCTCCGGCACCTCCTGCTCGGCCGACCGAGAGCGGGAGCGACGGATGACGGCGTTGATCCGGGCCAGGACCTCGCGCACGGAGAAGGGCTTGGTGACGTAGTCGTCGGCGCCCACCTCCAGCCCCAGGACCGTGTCGACCTCCGTGTCCCGGGCGGTGAGCATGATCACCGGCACCCGGCTGCTCCGGCGCAGGTTCCGGCAGAGATCCATGCCACTCATCCCGGGCAGCATCAGGTCCAGGAGGACGAGGTCGACCCGGGCCGTCAACGCCAGCCGCAGGCCCGTCACCCCGTCCCTGGCCGCCAGCACCTCGTAGCCGGCGCCCCGCAGGTGGTGCGCGAGGAGGTCGCGGATGTCCTCGTCGTCCTCGACGACCAGGATGCGATCAGCCACCGGCGGTCCCCGGTCGCGTCCCGGCGCCTCCCACTATCCCAGCTCCACCACCTGGCCGGAGGCCAGGAAGAGGATGTCCTCGGCCACGTTGACCACGCGGTCGCCGAGCCGCTCCAGGTCGTGGGCGACGTCGATCAGCATCACGGTGCGGAGCGCGTCGGAGGGGTCGCCGGTCGTGGCCAGCTCGGTGACCAGGGCGTCGAAGAGGCGGTGGTACAGACGGTCGATCTCGTCGTCCCTGGCCGCGACCTCCCGGGCGCGGACGACGTCCTCCTCCACCAGCGCGTCCAGGATGTCGCGGACCTGCCGGCTGGCCAGCTCCCCCATCAGCCCGAACTCCGGCCGCAGCCGCCCCGGCTGGAGCCCGGCCAGGGTGGAGGTCTGACGGGCGATGCGGACCAGGTAGTCGCCCATCCGCTCCAGCTCGGTGGCGACGTACTCCAGCGCCATCAGCGAGCGCAGCTCCGGGGCCTCCGGCCGCCGGGTGGCGATGACGGCCACCACCTGCTCGCGGATCTCCCGGAGCAGCTCGTTGAGGGCCCGGTCGTTCGTGCGCACGCGATCGGCGACCCCGAGGTCGAAGGTACGGAGGGCGACCAGGGTGTCGTCGATCTGGGACTCGACCAGCCCCGCCAACCCCAGCACCGACTCCCGCAGCCGGTGCAGGTGCGGAGCGAGGCGTTCCCCGACCGCCTCCGGGGCGGGCCGGTGCGTGGGGCCGGCGACTCCTCCGGTTGCCACCGTCCTCGACGATAGGGCACCCCGGTTAACCGGTGATGAAGACACGGTTAAGCCCCCTCCTCCGTCGGCGGCCCCACGGGGACGGCCAGGCCGAAGATCTGGCCGCCGTCCCGGGCGGCCTCGGTCCAGACGCGACCCCCCTGGGCGAGGACCAGGTGCTTGGTGATGGAGAGGCCGAGGCCCGAGCCGGCCTCGCCGCGGGAGCGCGCCGGGTCCACCTTGTAGAAGCGCTCGAAGACGCGTGGCCAGTGCTCGGGCGAGATCCCGGGGCCGTGGTCGCGCACCGTGATCCGGAGCTCGCCGGCTTCCACTCCGGCCCGCACCTCGATCGGGGAGCCCGGAGGCGAGAACTTGGCCGCGTTGTCCAGCAGGTTGTCCAGCGCCTGGGCCAGCTTGCTGCGGTCGGCGACCGCCTCCAGCCGCTCCGGGATGTCCAGCTCCAGGGGGCGATCGAGCCGGAGCCGGGCCGCGGCTTCCTCGATCAGCTCCTTGACCTCGAACCGGGTGCGGGCGACGGTCAGGTGACCGGCCTCGATCTCGGCCAGCTGGCGCAGGTTGGCCACGATGCCGGCCAGGTGGTCGGTCTCCTTCAGGGCCCGGGCGGCGAAGCGCTTGCGGTCCGGCTCCGGCAGGTCGTCGAGCAGGCTCTCGGCGGTCAGGCGCAGGGAGGTGAGCGGCGTGCGCAGCTCGTGGGAGAGGTTGGCCACGAACTCCTGCCGGACCGTCTCCAGCCGGCGCAGCTCGGTCACGTCGGTGAGGAAGAGGAGGGTGTCGCCGGGCGCGGGACCCGGGACCAGCTTGACCTGGACGCTGCGCTGGCAGTGGGTCAGGCGGAGCTCGACCTCGGGCCGGCCGGCACGGAGCGCCTCGGCCAGCCGGCCCTCGCGGGTGGCCTCGAGCAGGCCCAGCGGCAGTCGCTCCGGTTCCAGGCGGAAGAACCGGCGCGCGGCCTGGTTGGCGGCGATCACCCGGCGGTCACGGTCGATCAGCAGGGCGATGACTGGCGCCTCCTCCAGCACGTCCTCGAAAGGCCGGGGCGGGTCGGGGGGCCGGATGCCCTCTTCCCAGAGCCGGCGGCGCCACCGATCCCAGATCACGGCCGCGAGTATAGGAGGCGTCTGTACCTCCCGCTCGCCGCCGATGCGGGCGGCCGTGGCCGGCGCCGCCTCTTTCGACCCGCCGCGCCTCCCCGGGCCGGGCGGCGGGCACCGCCCCGGGCCGCGACCGCGCCGGCCCGCCGGGACGGAACTGACCGACGGTCAGCAGCGCGAGCCGGGTTTGCGGTAGCCTGCATAGGCGAGAGAGCTGAGCTCCTCCGGGCGACCCCGGGGAGCCGCTGTCATGGATCGAGACCACCACCTCTTTCTCTCCCGTCCTGCCGGGGCGTCATCTGGCGCCCCGGCCTTTTCATCTTGGGCCGTCGGCCGTCGGCCGAGGACCTGGCGGCGAGCGCGAGCCGGGGTCGCTTTCTGCTTTCCTATCGGGGTGTGAACGCCTGGCAGGCGCTCTTCATCGGACTGCTGCAGGGCGCGACCGAGCTCTTCCCGGTCTCCTCGCTGGGCCACGCCGTGCTCGTGCCCGGGCTGCTGCGCTGGTCCTACCGGCAGTCGGACCCGGCCTTCGTGCCCTTCCTGACCCTGCTGCACCTGGGGACGGCGGGGGCGTTGCTGCTCCTCTACCGGAGGGAGTGGCTCGTGATCGTCTCCGCCTTCGTCCGGGGCTTCCTGCGCGGGCGGTTCGAGGGTGCCGACGAACGCCTGGCCCTGATGCTGGTGCTGGCCACGGTCCCCGGTGGCCTGGTCGGCTTCGTGCTCGAGAAGGCCCTGAAAGGGCTGTTCGCCAGCCCCCGCCTGGCGGCCGGGGCGCTGGTCGTCAACGGGGCCATCCTGCTCGGCGCCGAGTGGTTGCGCCGCCGGTCGGAGGGCGGCGAGGTGGGCGGCGAGGAGCGGGAGGCCAGGTTCAAACCCATGTCGGAGATCGGCGCCCGGGCGGCCCTGCTGGTCGGTGTGGCCCAGGCCCTGGCCCTGGTCCCCGGCATCTCGCGCTCGGGGGTGACCATGGCCGGAGGCCTGGTCGCTGGGCTCCGACACCGGGACGCGGCCGAGTTCAGCTTCCTGATGGCCACCCCCATCATCGGGGCGGCGGGGCTGCTGGAGGTTCCGAAGCTCTTCCTGGATCGTTCGTCGTCGGCGCCAGGACTGCCCGTGGACCTGGCTGCGGCCCTCCTGGCGGGGGTCGCCGCCTACCTCAGCGCCCGCTTCCTGGTCCGGTACTTCCGTTCCGGCCGGCTCGACCCCTACGGCTGGTACTGCGCGGCGCTGGGCGCCTTCGCCCTCGGCTTCCTGCGCTGAGGTTCGGGGTCGTCGGGCGTCCCGGCCGGCGCGGCTCTGCCGCCGGGGCCCCCTTCGGTCGGGCGCCCGATGGGTTCCACCGCCCACCGCGGGGCGCGCCCGGAGCGGCCGCCGGCGCTGGCCCGTCGCTGCCGGCTGCCCCGGGGCGCCGGCGAGGGGACCCGAGGGTCCGACCGGGGCGACCGTCCCCCGTGCTGGCGGGCGATCGCCCGGCCGGCTTCAATGGAGGCCATGGCCACCACCGCGAGCCGGCACCCGTCCCACCGCGCCCGCTGGCTGGCGCTGGGCGCGGGCCTGCTCACCAGCGCCATCTGGGGCTCGTCCTTCGTGCTGATCGATCTGGCCCTGTCCGGCGCCGGGCCGCTCATGCTCGGCGGCCTCCGCTACACGCTGGCTGCCCTGCCCCTGGTGCCGTTGCTGTTCGTGGCCGGCGGACGGGCGGGAGCGGCGGGGGTCAGGACCTGGCTCCTGATGGCGGCCGCCGGCCTGCTCGCCTACCCGGTGGCCAACGGCCTCCTCTTCACCGCGCTGGCCCACGTCCGCCCCACCACCGCCTCCCTCATCTTCAACCAGCAGCCGCTGCTGGTGCTCCTGATCGGGATGGCGACGCTCAAGGAGTGGCCGCGGCCGCTCCAGGTGGTGGGCATCGGGGTCGCGGCCCTGGGCCTCTTCCTCTACTTCGGCACCCCCGAGGGCGGCAGCCCGATCTGGCTGCTGACCGTGCTCGCCTCGGCCGTGGCCTTCGCCGGCTACAGCGTGCTGGCCCGGGCGCTGGCCCGGGACGGCCGACTGGGCGTCGTCCCCCTGACCGCCTGGCCCCTCCTGATCGGCGGGGCCGTCCTGCTCGGCCTGGGCCTGGCCTTCGAGGGCGGCCCGCGCCCGAGCCC
>Ga0209810_1003302_pt1 | contig 17190 bp, 18 predicted proteins | sample Coa_R1_7_FD_187159 | JGI IMG/M metagenome (GOLD analysis project Ga0209810, IMG submission 187159) | Surface soil microbial communities from Centralia Pennsylvania, which are recovering from an underground coalmine fire - Coalmine... | ecosystem: Environmental > Terrestrial > Soil > Unclassified...
GAGCAGGCGTTCGGACCAGGAGTTCAAGTGCGAAAGTCCTGGTCAGAAGGGGTGTACGTCACCTCTTGTTGCTCGCAACTAACCCCTCATACCGCGCGTTGTTAGCACGGTGTTAGCAGCGAACGCCTCCTCCGGGGCCACCCGGCGTTCGAGCCGAGCCTTGCTGGCCACGCTTCAAATCAGCCGTGCCCACCCGGGCGGGCGGCCAGCGTAGCCTCCTACTACGGTTGAGCGGCCAGGGTGTGGCCAGTTGAGCGCTGGCAGCCCCCAACCGGTGCACCCCTCGAAAACGGGGCCCGGGGGAACCGGAGCATCCGACCCTCATGCGGGCGCCGGGGCCGGCATGAAGATACGGATGTGCCTCTCCAGCGAAGGATCCGCGTCGTTGGCCAGGCCCGTGGTCACGGTCGTGCGTTCCCTGATCTCGGGCTGATCGACCGAGCTCAGGGAGCATCGGCACCACCGGTCGGGCGGTGTGATCGGGTCGGCCCGTTGACCCAGGCTGGCGCGCTCACCGTCCGCCGTCCCGGCAGTGCGTGCCACCCCTTGACGACCTGAGAGAACGAAAGGAGCGGCAATGGCAACCATGGTAGAGACGCGCGCACTGACCGGCGGGGTGGACACCCATTCCGAGGTCCACGTGGCGGCGGCGATCGACCACCTCGGCGGGGTGAGGGGGGTGGAGTCCTTCCCGGTGGACCGGGGCGGCTACGCGGCGCTGACGAACTGGATGACGAGCTTCGGGGAAGTCGGGATGGTCGGGGTGGAGGGCACCGGCTCCTACGGCGCCGGGCTGGCCCGGCATCTCGCACGCTCAGGCCTGGCCGTGGTAGAGGTGGACCGGCCCAACCGCCAGGAGCGGGGCCGGGCCGGCAAGTCCGATCCCCTGGACGCCATCGAAGCGGCCCCGGCGGCCCAGTCCGGTCGGGTCTTCGGGGCGGCCAAGACTCGAGACGGCGACGTCGAGGCCATCCGGTGCCTGCTCGTGGCCCGCCGATCCGCCGCCGGAGCCCGGGTCGCCGCGCTCAACCAGGTCCGCGAGCTCGTCTACACCGGCCCCGAGGAGCTGCGGGAACGCTTCGTAGATACGCCCTCCTGGCGCGTGGCCGAGGGCGTCAGGGCCATGAAGGTGCATGCCGACGTCGATGTCGTACGCCGAGCGGCCAAGACCGCCCTGTCCACCCTGGGGCGTGGGGCGATGGCCCTGGGTGCCGAGATCGATCGCCTGGATGCCCAGATCGCCCAGCTGGTGGACCGACTCGCTCCGGACCTCGTCGAGGTCCCCGGCGTCGGCTACTACACCGCCGCGCTGCTGTTGGGTGGCCGCCGGCGACAATCCCCATCGGCTCCGCAGCGAGGCCACCTGGGCCGAGCTCTGCGGGGTTGCCCCCCTCGCCGCCTCGTCGGGCAAGGTCGTCCGCTATCGGCTCAACCGCGGCGGTGACCGCCAGGCCAACCACGCCCTGTGGATCATCGTCGCGTCGAGGCTGTCGTTCCACGGACCCACCAAGGCCTACATGGCCCGCCGCCTGGCCGAGGGCGAGTCACGCCGGGAGGTCATCCGCATCCTCAAGCGCGACGTCCCCCGCGAGCTCTACCGCTACCTGCCGCGGCCCTAGCGAGGTTTCGAAGCGGCGGGCCTGACCCACGAAAAACCGGCTGTCGCCACCGAGGGCCCTCGAGCTGACCTGCGATCGACCTGTCGGCCCGCCGCTTCGAGCATCACCGATCTCGTCGAGAGTGATCGAGCGATGTGTTCAAGGCCGGCACCCGCATCGCCAGCCACCCCCGCGAGCACGACAGTCGCCGTCGCTATGTCACGGACACGGCGCATATGCCGGCATCTCATCGGGCTCATTTGGAATGGACCCCGGAGCGCCTGGTGGCCTGGGCGGGGAACATCTCGGAGTCGACCGCCGCCCTGGTCGAAGCGGTGCTGGCCTCCCGGTAGTGGTGGGCGGTGACGGCGTGGGGATCGTGTCCGTCGTGACCGCACGGGCTGGTGTGGATGGTGACCTGGGAGAGCCGGCGAACCTCGTGCAGCAGCCGGTGGCGGCCGTCCTCGGCGATGGCGTGGGCCCGGGCGAGGCTGAGATCGTTGTCCGACCGGACCTCGGCCTCGGCCCACAGCTCGTGGCCCACCCAGCGGATACGCAGGGCGTCCACCGACTCGATTCCCTCCACCTCTGCCAGTATCGAGCGGGCCAGGGCCACCAGCTGCGGGTCGACGGCGTCCATGAGTCGGCGGTAGATGTCGCGGGCCGCCTGCCACGCCACCGCCAGGATGGCCACCGTTATCACCAGGCCGGCCACCGGGTCGGCCACCCGCCAGCCGGCGGCGACGCCGGCGGCACCGGCCACCACGGCCAGCGAGGTCAGTCCGTCGGTCCGGGCGTGCAGCCCGTCGGCCACCAAGGCGGCCGAACCGATCCGTCGGCCGATCCTCATGCGATAGACGGCGACCAGCTCGTTGCCCACGAAGCCGACCAGGCCGGCCACCATCACCCAGGCGATCTGGTGCACCGCCCGTGGGTGCACCAGCCGGTCGACGGCCTCCCAGGCGGCGATCCCGCAGGAGGCGGCGATGGTCGCCACGATGACCACCCCGGCCAGATCCTCCGAGCGGCCATAGCCGTAGGTGTAGCGCTGGTTGGGCGGCCGCCGCCCGAGCCAGAAGGCCAGGCCGAGCGGTACCGCCGTCAGGGCGTCGGCGAAGTTGTGGATGGTGTCGGACAGGAGGGCCACCGAGCCGGTCGCCAGCACCACCACCAGCTGCACCCCGGCGGTGATGGCCAGCCCGGCCAGGGACGCCTTGAGGGCCCGCATCCCCCGGGCCGAGGAGGACAGGGCGCTGTCGACGGACTCACCGGGGTCATGACTGTGGGGGCGCAGGAGCGACAGCAGGAAGCCGCTCAGCCCTCCCCGGTGGGCATGTGGGTGGCCGTGGTGATGCTCGTGGCCGTCGTGGTCCTCGTGGCCATGGTGTGGGCCATGGCTGGCGGGGTCGTCGGGGCCGCGGTGCTGGTCGATGGCGTCCAACGGTGCGACTGTACCCAGGCCCGGCCGGCCTCAGCGGGCCATGCCCACTGGTCCGCGCTCACCCCCCGTACCATGGCAGGCGATGGGCGGCCTGCTCGAGCTCGAGGGTCTCACCCGTCGGTTCGGGTCGATCGTGGCCCTCGACTCGCTCTCCTTCGCCGTGCCTTCGGGCCAGGTGGTCGGGTTCCTGGGCCCCAACGGGGCCGGCAAGACCACCACCATGAGGGCGATCTTCGGCCTGACGGACCTCGACTCCGGCACCGTCTCCTGGAACGGGGCCCCTGTCGGTGCCGCCGAGCGCCGTCGGTTCGGCTACATGCCCGAGGAGCGGGGCCTCTACCCGAGCATGCTGGTCGGTGAGCAGGTGCAGTACCTCGGCCGGCTGCACGGACTGAGCGCGGCGGATGCCGCGACCTCGGCCGCCAGGTGGCTCGAGCGGCTGGACATCGCCGACCGGGCCTCAAGCAAGGTCGAGGCGCTGTCCCACGGGAACCAGCAGCGGGTGCAGCTGGCCGCCGCCCTGGTCCACGACCCGGAGCTGCTGGTGCTGGACGAGCCTCTGGCCGGCCTCGATCCGGCCGGCATCGACGCCATCGGACAGGTCCTCGTCGAGCGGGCCAGGGCCGGCTGCTGCGTCCTGTTCTCCAGCCACCAGCTCGACCTGGTCGAGGAGCTGTGCGAGGCGGTGACCATCATCGACCACGGACGGCTGGTCGCCGCCGGCACGGTGGACGAGCTGGCGACCAGCGGCGCCCGCCGGCTGGTGGTGAGGGTCGAAGGTGACCGCAGCGGCGACTGGGCCCGGGCGGTGCCCGGCGTCACCGTCTCGGAGGCCACGGGCGGCGAGGTGCGACTGGTCCTCGATGCCGGCACCGACAGCGACGACGTGCTGGAGGCGGCCCGCCGGGCCGGGCGGGTCACCGAATTCGTCTTCTCCCGCCGCCGCCTCTCCGAGGTGTTCCGCGAGGCGGTGTTGTGAACCACGCCCTGCGCTACGTGGTACTGGCGGTGGTGGTGGCGCTGGCCGCCTTCCGCCTCAGCCGCCGGGTGCGCCGGGGTGGAAACCGGGGCGGGGGTGGGGCAGGGCTCGGGGCCATGGTCGCCGGCGACACCGCCCTGGTCGCCCTGCGGGAGGTGAGGGAGCGGGTTCGGGGCCGGACCTTCCGGGTGGTGACCATCCTGATGTTGGCCGTGGTCGGGGTGAGCATCGTGTTGCCCACCCTCCATCGCGGCCAAACCGCCCAGCAGGTGGGCATCGTCGACGACCCGGTTGGAGCGGTGGCCGCCACCGTCACCGCCGCGGCCCGGAGCATCTCCACCACCGTCCACACCGTCAACGAACCGAGCCCGGCCGCCGCCCGGGCGGCCCTGCGCTCCGGCCGGCTGGACCTGGCTGTCGTCGGAGGGGACTACGTCGTGGTGGACAAGTCCCTCTCCCTCACCGAAACCTCCACGACCGCCGAGCTGGCGCGTGCGGTGGCGGCCGCCCTGGGCGTGAGCGCCGCCTTCCGCGCCGCCGGCCTCTCGCCCGCCCAGGCCGCCGTGCTGTCCAAGGCCCACTCCGTCCCGGTGCGCGCCGTCCAGGCCTCCGCCGTCCGGGGCGCGGCGCGCAACACCTCGATCGTTGGGCTGGTGCTGGTGTTCATCCTTCTCACCCAGTACCTCACCTGGACCCTCATGGGAGTGATGGAGGAGAAGGCCAGTCGGGTGGTGGAGGTACTCCTCGCCGCCGTGCGTCCCCTGCAGCTGCTGGGAGGCAAGGTGCTCGGCATCGGGATCGTCGCCCTGGGCCAGGCCGCCCTGCTCGTGGCCTTCGCCGTGGTGCTGGCCAAGGCGGTCGGGTCGGATCTGCTCAAGGGCACCACCCCCCTCGTGCTGGTCGTGACCCTGGTCTGGTTCCTGTTGGGCTACGCCTTCTACTGCTGGGTCTACGCCGCCGGCGGTTCCATGGCCGAGCGCCAGGGCCAGATTCAGAGCCTCGCCCTGCCCCTCAACGTGCCGATCATCTTCGGTTACATCGTCTCCATCACCGCCGCCAGCAGCGGCAGCGCCTCCACCTTGTTCAAGGTCCTGGGCTTCATACCGCCGATGTCCTCCTTCGCCGTCCCCGTGCTCTTCGGGCTGAGCGCCATCACCTGGTGGCAGCTGATCCTCTCCGCCGGCATCAGCGTCGTGGCCACCGGGGCCATGGCCGTGCTGGCCGCCGCCGTCTACCGCCGGGCGGTGCTGCGCACGGGACGCCGGGTGCGACTGAGCGAGGTACTACCGATCCTGGCTCGGCGGCCCATGCGGGCCTGACTCGTCGCCGCCCACTCCTGCGACCACCTCCCCGCAGTGGTCCATCTCTCCGCCGTGGTCCGTCTCCCCGCAGTGGTCGTGATGGACCGCCGCCTCGGCCTCGGACGCCGGTTGGGGTCCGGCGAAGCGGTCCGGGTCGGCGAGGAACCGATCGCGGCAGTGCTCCGAGCAGAACCACCACCGCTGGCCGCCCTCGACCGCCCGGGCGGGGGCCTGGGCGACCTCCACCTGCATGCCACAGACGGGGTCGCGGGCGTAACCAGTGCCGGCCCCGAGGCGCCCCCGCGAGCGGTACAGCCCGTAGATGACGGCGAACAGCACCAGGGCCGCCAGGTCCAGGCCCGTGGTGTAGTTCCACCCCACCCGGTCGGCGGCCACCACGGTGGGGCGTCGGGGGGAGGCCCATCCCACCGCCTTGAACAGGTACTCGGTGACCAGGCCGGCGGACGACATGACGAGCCAGAACAGCCCTAGCATCCGCAGGGCCACCCCCTGCCCGTACTGCTTGCGGTAGATCAGCAGGAGGGGCAGGGTGATCAGGTCGGCGAAGATGAACGCCACCACCCCACCGAAGCTGATCCCCCCCTTCCAGAGGGCGGCGGCAAGGGGAACGTTGCCGATCGAGCAGACGAAGCTGATGACGGCCACGAACGGACCGACGACCACGTTCTCGAGGCTGGTCCAGAAGCCGTGGCCCCGCAGGAAGAGGTCCGCCCACACCTGCGCTGGCACCAGCTCGGCCAGGAAACCGGCCACGACGAAGCCGATGACCATCTCCCGCCGCAGCATGGTCAGGTCGCTGACCGTGTAGCCGGCGGCGTCGGCCCATCCGGCCAGCGTGCGCACCCGGGCGCGGGAGGCTGCCTGCGCCGGTGCGCTCCCCTGACCGTCGTGGTGATGGTGGTCGTGCCCGGTGCCGTCACCGGCGTCAGAGTGGTGGCCGGCGTGGTCGCCAGCGTCGACCAAGCTGGCGGCGGCGCGGGCCTGCTCCAGCCAGCGCCGGCGCAGCAGGAGGGTGCCCGCCGCCACCAGAAGGGCGATCATGATCACCCCGCCGATCATCTCGGCGGCAAGGAACTGCCAGCCGATCAGAACCAGCAGCACCACCCCTAGCTCCAGCACCAGGTTGGTGGAAGCGAACATGAAAACCATGGCGGTGAGGAAGTCGGCTCCCTTGGCGAACAGGGACCGGGCCATGGCGGACGCTGCATAGGAGCAGGACGACGAAGCCATCCCGTAAAGCGAGGCCCGGACCACGGCGGCCGGACCGTGGTCGCCCAGCTGCTGGCGCATGCGCTGGCGCGAGACGAAGGCCTGCACGGCGCCCGACAGGCCGAAGCCGAGCACCAGGGCCCAGAGGGTCTCCCAGAACATGTAGAACGCCTCCCGCAGGCTGCGACCTACGTCGGTCAGGGCCCCCGTGGCGCTGATGGTGGCGATCAGGTGCATGGGGGAACCCTCTCAGTGGGCGCCGAGCTCGTGCTCGGAGTGGCTGGCCATCTCGAGCTGCAGGGTGGAGTGCTCGACGTCGAACTCCCCGATCAGGGCGGACTGGAGGGCGTCGAGGATCTGAGGCGCGTGCCCGTCGCGGAAGCAGGAGTCGGCCACGACGACATGGGCGGATATGGCAGGCGAGTCCGAGGTGAGGACCCAGGCATGGAGGTCGTGTACGTCGCGGACGTGCTCGGCCGAAGCCAGCAGGTGGGCCCGCACCGCCTCGAGGTCGACCCCCTCGGGGGTGCCCTCCAGCAGCACGTGCCCCGAGGCTGCCAACAGGGTCCAGGCGGCCCAGGCCATGAGCCCGACGACCACCAGCGAAGCGACCGGGTCGGCCCGGCGGAAGCCGGTGGTGATGATCACCGCAGCGGCGACGGCGGTGGCCAGGTATCCGGCCGCATCGGTGGCGATGTGGCGAAGGGCACCCTGGATGTTGAGGCTGGAGCGGTCCGCTCCGGAGAGAACGGTGGTGGCGCCGATATTGATCACCACTCCGACCACGGCCATCACCAACACGAGGCTGCCGGTGACGGCGACGGGGTGCACCAGCCGCTCGACAGCCTGCACCAGGACCACCCCCGCCACGCCGACCAGGGCCACCCCGTTGACGGCGGCGGACAGGATTTCGGCTCTCTTGAGCCCGTAGCTCCAGCGGGCGCTCACCGGGCGGGCCGACAGCCGCACCGCCCACATCGCTCCACCGACGGCGCCGGCGTCGACCAGGAGGTGGGCGGCGTCGGCCACCAGGGCCAGCGAGTGCGCCACCACCGCAACTGAGAGCTCCGCCGCCATCAACATGACGATCAAGGCCAGGGAGGCGGCCAGCCTTCGGCGGTCGTCGCCAACGTGGGAGTGGTGGTCGGAAGAGATCGGCCGATTGTACGGGAGGGAGTGAAGTGGACCCCGGGTGGGGACGTTGGCCCTATGGCCAGGCCGACGGCGGCGACGAGCGCACCTCGAGCTAAGCGATCGACGAGGCCCGCCCGTCCCGCGTCCGGCCCTTCGTCCGCCCCGGAGCCCGCTCGGGGGGGCGGCCGCCTCCGCCGGGCCGACCCGCGGCAGCCGGGCATCCGCCGGCGGCGCGCCGGCCGGGGCTTCGTCTATGTCGGTCCCGACGGTCGGCGGATCACCGACCAAGCGGTGTTGGGCCGCATCGCCGGTCTGGTCATCCCGCCGGCGTGGGAGGACGTGTGGATCTGCCCGCTACCCAACGGCCACATCCAGGCCACCGGCACCGACGCCAGGGGCCGGCGCCAGTACCGCTACCACGACACCTGGCGGAGCCAGCGGGACCGCCACAAGTTCGACCACATGCTGAAGGTGGCCGCGGCCCTCCCCAGGGTCCGTCGGGTATGCGCCGCCCATCTGGCTCTCGACGGCCTTGGAGCGGACAAGGTGCTGGCCGCCGCCGTGCGCCTGCTCGACATCGGCTTCTTCCGGGTCGGGGGTGCGGAGTACGCCGAGGAGAACGGCAGCTACGGGCTGGCCACCTTGCTACGCGAGCACGCCCGCATCGCCGGGGATGAGGTGGTCTTCGACTACCCGGCCAAGTCCGGACGCGAGCGCATCCAGAGTGTGGCCGACGCCGAGGTGCGCTCGGTGGTGGCTGCACTCAAGGCGAGGAGGGGCGGCGGTGCCGAGCTCCTCGCCTACAGGGAGGCCGGACGGTGGGTGGATGTCACCTCGGCCGACATCAACTCCTACCTGCGCCGGGTGGCGGGGATGGACATCAGCGCCAAGGACTTCCGCACCTGGAACGCGACGGTGCTGGCGGCGGTGGGCCTGGCGGTGAGCTGGCAGGCCCGGGTCAGCGCCCGGGCCCAGGACCGTGCCATCCGCCGGGTGGTGTGCGAGGTGGCCGGGTACCTGGGCAACACCCCCACCGTGTGTCGGACGTCCTATATCGACCCCCGGGTCATCGACCTCTACCGCGACGGGACGACCATCCGTCCCGCCCTGGACCGGATCGGGCAGGGCGCCGAGCCCGGCGGACTGAGCGTGCAGGGGGCGGTGGAGAGGGCGGTGCTGTCGATGCTGCGTCGGGCCGGCGAGACGGGCGCTCTCAGCCGGAGCGCAGCTTGACCGGGGCGCTGACCTCGGCGAAGAAGTCGTTGCCCTTGTCGTCGACCACGATGAAGGCCGGGAAGTCGGCGACCTCGATCCGCCAGACCGCCTCCATGCCGAGCTCGGGGTACTCGAGCACCTCTACCCTCCGGATGCAGTCCTGGGCCAGGCGGGCGGCCGGGCCGCCGATGGAGCCGAGGTAGAACCCGCCGTATCGGGCACAGGCGTCGGTCACCGCCTTGGACCGGTTGCCTTTGGCCAGCATGACGAAGGATCCACCGGCGGCCTGGAAGCGCTCGACGTATGAGTCCATGCGCCCGGCGGTGGTCGGCCCGAAGGAACCAGACACGTAGCCGTCAGGGGTCTTGGCCGGCCCGGCGTAGTACACGCAGTGGTCGCGCAGGTAGGCGGGCATGGCCTCGCCGGCGTCGAGGCGCTCGGCGATCTTGGCGTGGGCGATGTCGCGGGCCACGACCATGGGACCGGTCAGGGACAGGCGCGTCTTGACCGGATACCGGCCGAGCTGGGCGCGGATCTCCGCCATGGGACGGGCCAGGTCGACCTGGACCACCTCGGCCGCCAGGTCCTGCTCGTCCGGCTCGGGCAGGTAGTGGGCCGGGTCCGTCTCCAGCTGCTCGAGGAAAACACCTTCGGGTGTGATGCGGGCCAGGGCCTGGCGGTCGGCGGAGCAGGACACCGCCAGGGCCACCGGGCAGGAGGCCCCGTGGCGGGGGAGCCGGATGACGCGCACGTCGTGGCAGAAGTACTTGCCGCCGAACTGGGCGCCAATCCCGAAGCGCTGGGTGAGGGCGAGCACCTCCTCCTCCAGGGCGCGGTCGCGTATGGCGTGGCCGCTGGGGGCACCGGTCGCCGGCAGGGAGTCGAGGTAGCGGGCCGATGCGTACTTGGCCGTCTTGAGGGCGAACTCGGCCGACGTGCCGCCGATCACCAGGGCCAGGTGGTAGGGCGGGCAGGCGGCGGTGCCCAGGGCGCGCAGCTTCTCGTCCAACCAGGCGGTGAGGCGGGCGGGGGTGAGGAGGGCCTTGGTCTCCTGGAACAGCAGGCTCTTGTTGGCCGAGCCGCCGCCCTTGGCCATGAAGAGCAGCTCGTACTCGTCGCCGGCGGTGGAGTGGATCTCGATCTGGGCCGGCAGGTTGGTGCCGGTGTTCACCTCGTCCCAGGTGGAGAGCGGGGCCATCTGCGAGTAGCGCAGGTTGAGCTGGGTGTAGGCCTCGTATACGCCGCGGCTGATGGCCTCCTCGTCGCCACCGCCGGTCAGCACCAGCTCACCCTTGCGCCCGGACACGATGGCCGTCCCGGTGTCCTGGCACATGGGCAGCACCCCGCCTGCGGCGATGCAGGCGTTCTTCAGCAGGTCGAGGGCCACGAAGCGGTCGTTCGCCGACGCCTCGGGGTCGTCGAGGATGCGTCGGAGCTGTTGCAGGTGACCGGGCCGCAGCAGGTGGGAGATGTCGCGGAAGGCCTGCCGGGTGAGCTCGGTCAGGACCTCCGGGTCCACCTCCAGGAACCTGCGGCCCGCCGCCTGCACCACGGTCACCCCGTCGGTCGTCAGACGCCGCCACGGCGTGGCCGAGTGGTGGTGGTCGATCGGGAGCAGCTCGGTGTAGGAGAACTCCGGCACCGTCGCGGGCTCTGACCGCCGGTCGCCGCCGCCCGGCCCGGCGGGCGTGCGCATACGTCGTGGTCGGCTCATCGTCCTGTCCTCCCGTCGATCAGCTCGGTGATGATGTCGGCGTGACCGGCGTGGCGGGCCGTCTCCTCCAGCAGATGCATCAGCACCCAGCGCAGGCTGACGGACGGCTCGGCGTCCGGGCGCCGGCAGCGCTCCTCCAGCGAGGCGCCCCCGAAGGCGATGGCGTCCACCCGCTGCCAGGCACTCCGGTAGGCGTCGATGGCGGCGGCCAGGCTGTCGGTGGGGCCGGCCTGTTCGGGGGGGAGCTCGACCTCCTCGCCGGCGAACCGGGCCACCACCCAGGTGAGTTCGGCCCGGGCCATGTGCCGGGCCAGCCACAGCAGATTGGTGCCGCTCGGGACCGGTGACCAGCGACCCGCCTCCGCCGCGACCCCCTCCATCTTCCTGACCAGCGACTCCCGCTGGTACTGGAGGAGGGCGCGGAGGACCTCTGTCTCGCTCCCACTGTTACGGGGCGGCTTGAGGTCGGCCACGACATCAGGGTAGGCCGGCCCCCCGCTTTGTCTGCTTGACAATTGTTGTGTCCAACGACAACTATCTTCGGCAATGGAGACACTGTTCGAGGTCCTGGCCGACCCCACCCGGCGCCGGGTGGTGGAGGAGCTGGGCGCCGGGCCCCGTCGGGCCGGCGAGCTGGCCCGACTGGCCGGCGTGTCCGCCCCCACCATGAGCCGCCACCTCAAGGTCCTCCTGGGCGCCGGGGTGGTGGCCGACGAGCGGGTGGCCGACGACGCCCGGGCCCGGATCTTCCACCTCCGGCCCCAGTCCCTGGTCGCCCTGCGGGCCTGGCTCGACCAGCTGCAGGCCCAATGGGACGAGCAACTGGGCTCCTTCAAGCGCCACGTCGAAGGCGGGAGGAGATGACCGACGCCAGGACCGTCAGCTCCGAGGTGGAGGTCGGGATCGACCCGGACACCGCCTTCACCGTCTTCACCGACGAGATGGACCTGTGGTGGGTGCGGGGCCCCATCAACTTCATCGGCGACGGCGGCCGGGTGGCCGCCGTGCGCTGCGAGCCGGGCGTGGGCGGGCGCATCCTCGAGATCTACGACCGCCCCGACGGGCCCGACCGCCTCGAGAGGGCCCGGATAACGGTGTGGGAACCGGGGGTCCGCCTCGGCTGGCAGAGCAGCCTCGACGATGTGGCTACCGAGGTGAGCTTCCTGGCCACCGGTGGCGGGACCCGCGTGGTCGTGCGCCACGTCATTCCGCCCGACGGGACGGACCGGGGTGGGACGGCGTGGAGCCGGGTCGTGCCGCCGTGGTTCGGCGCATGGTGCCGCCGGCGGGATCGGGCCCCTCGTCGTCAGCTGGATATCGCCCGCCTCGCCCTCGAGATCCACTACGCCCGCCCGGCGGCGGCCGCCCGCTGGCTGGCCGAGGCGTTCGGATTCGAGCCGGTGGACACCTTGCCCGAAGGCGAGGACCCGCTGCCCCACGACGACCACGGCCACCCCTGGATCGAGTTCCGCATAGGCAACTCCGCCCTGCACATCTTCCCCCTCGGGGGCGACGACCGGCCCGGGGCCAGCCACATCCCCTGGGTCTACGTAGAGGATCTCGAGGGCCATTTCGAGCGGGCGGCCGGCCACGGGGCCCGCATCGTCGAGCCGATCCACCGGTACCCGGGCTCGGATGTCTATCTCGCCGAGGATCCGGAGGGCTACCGCTGGATCTTCGCCCGCGCCCGGCCGACCCAGATCCGCCCGCCCGACTGACACACACCGGCACCAGCGGGCCCACACCAACAGGAGCACAGACATGTCCCCGTCCAGCACCGACAACACGCCAAGCCCAGACACGCCCGGCGACGACCACGGCGGCTACCACAGCGTCAACCAGTTCCTCGTCGTCGATGGCGCCGAGGAGGCGATGCGGTTCCTCGGCGCCGTGTTCGGCGCGACCGAGCAGGAGCGCATCACCCGGCCGGACGGGAGCATCGGGCATGCCGAGGTGCGCCTGGGCGACTCGGTGGTGATGCTCACCGAGGCCAGTCCGTCGCTGACGGCCCGGCCCGCCACCTCCTACGTGTTCGTGCCCGACGTCGACGCCGCCTTCGCCCGGGCGATCGAGCACGGGGCGACGGTGCGCAGTGCCCCGGCCGACCAGTTCTACGGCAACCGCGAGGCGGGCGTGTACGACCCGTGGGGCAATCTGTGGTGGATGGCCACCGTGATCGAGGTGGTTGCCCCCGGAGAGCTGCAGGCCCGCTTCGACGCCGAGTCCAGCCCGGCCGGCTGACCGGCAGAGGGACCCGGGGCGGCCCCTCTGGTAGACCCGGTCCGTGGAGCACCTGGCGCAGCGGTTGGCCGCCATTCCTGGCGTGGTAGCGGTAGCTCTGGGAGGGTCGCGGGCGACCGGCACCGCCCGCCCCGACTCGGACTGGGACTTCGGCCTGTACTACCGGGGCAGCCTCGACCCCGACGACGTCCGGGCCCTGGGCTGGCCCGGCCAGGTCTTCGGTCCAGGGCAGTGGGGGCGGATAGTCGACGGCGGGGCCTGGCTCCGGGTGGACGGGGTCAGGGTCGACCTCATCTACCGCGATCTCGACGTGGTGCTGGCGGCCACCGCCGAAGCCGAGGCCGGCCGGTTCGAGATCCACCGCGAGGTCGGCTACGTGGCCGGCATCGCCACCTACGTGCTGACCGGCGAGCTGGCCCTGGGCAAGGTGCTCTCCGGCCAGCTGCCCCGGCCCGCCTTCCCGGAGGCACTGCGGCAGGCGGCCCCGGCCGTCTGGAGCCACCTGGCGGCGGGCGCCGCCGTCTGCGCCGAGGGTCACCTGCGCCGGGGTGACCAGGTGGCGGGCCTGGCCAACCTGACCCAGGCGGTGCTGGCCGGCGCCCAGGCCCGTCTCGCCTCCGAAGGCCAGTGGGCCCTCAACGAGAAGGGGATCGTGGAGAGGGCCGGCCTGGGCTTCCTGCAGGAGGCCATCCGGGCCGACCCCATGGCCGCGGTGGAGGCGGTGAGGCGGGCCCTGGCCCTGCCGGATTGGGGCCCTGCCGCCGGGTAGCAGGAGGCCCGGGCCGCCGCCGAGGCCGTCGAATGTCGGAGCTCCGGGCGGAAGAAGGTTGTCGGACCGGCCCACCGGGAAGATCCCCAACTGCGGCCTGCCAGCTGAGGTAGTGCTCGATCAGGCGGGCACTAGGACCACACCATGGCGGAACCAACCAGGCTCGACGTGCTGAAGGTGACCCTTGAACCCGAACCGGCCGCCGAACGCACCGCCCGGGCGCTCGTGCGCCAGGCCCTCTCCGAACGGGTCGCCCCGGAGGTGCTCGACGACGCCGAGCTCGTCACGGCCGAGCTGGTAGCCAACGCCATAAAGCACGCCGGCACGGCGATCGACCTGCGAGTGGAGGGACCGGACGACGACATCCTCATCCGGGTCACCGACACGGCCCTGGGGACGATGCCCCGCTACATGCCGGTCAGCGTCACCGCCGAAAGCGGCCGGGGCCTGCACCTGGTCGATGCCCTCTGCAGCCGGTGGGGCTTCGACCTCGACCTCGAGCACGACTGCAAGACGGTGTGGTGCCGGGTCAGCCGGGAGCCGAGGCCGATGGCGGCTCCCGGCCGACCGGGGGACGGCGGGGCCTGAGACCGGCTCAGGCGTGGGCCGGGGGCACCGGCCGGCCCAGCACATAGGCGACAGCCCCCAGGGCGTCGGACACCGTCCACGGCCGGGCCGGTCCCGGATGGGCCAGGTTCTGCCGGCCCTCGGAATCGAGCAGGGCCCTTAGCCGGGGATCCAGCCGACCGGCGAGGTCGGGCATCCCGCCGGTGAGGAAGCGCTCCCGACCGGAGCGGTCGAACACCATGAACCCGTCGAAGTGGTCGACGTCGTAGGTGTAGGGCCGGCCGGTCTGCCAGTCGATGCCCGCAGGCTGGGCCTCGGGGACCTTCTGGTAGTAGATGCCGAAGTGGTGCCAGAAGGAGGCCAGGGTGGCCGGCTCGGCGGTCAGGAGCGGCCAGGTCGACCCGCTCAGGGCCTGGAAGGCGGCCAGCCGGGCGGGTTGGTCGCGGTCGGGATCGACGGTGAGCTCGGCCACCGCCACCTGGCCGCCCAGATGGTCGGCCCGCAGGGCGGACTCCACCGCCAGCAGGGCCCCGGTGGTGATCGGGCACACCTCCTGGCACGAAGTCAGGAAGGGGGCCAGCAGCAGCACCCGGCCCCGGAAGGCGGCCAGGTCGGTGGGCCGGCCGTTCTGATCCACCAGCCGGAGCCCGGCGATGGAGGGGGGAACGCTCAGGTCGACGGTGTTGCCCAGGGCCGCCGGCGGGGCCGGCGGGTCCCCCGACCCGCAAGCGGCCAGGGCGAGCACCGAGGCCAGGAGGACCGCTCCGACGACCAGGCTCCGTCCCCTCCGCCGGTGGGGGGGCGGGCCGCCAGGGGGCTGGCCGCGGCGGGGCGATGGGGGCGGGAGGGACATCGGGGTGGCGGCCGACGCTACCGCCGGCGCCGCCGGCGGTCAGTTCGGGCCGCTCCGGCCTTCGGGTCGGCGCCGATGGCGCCGGGCTCAGCGGTGGCGGCTGGTGGCGGCGACCCGGGCCAGGGGGGCCAGCCGGCCGTGGGAGCCGAAGATGGCCCCCTGGTCGACCTGGTCGTCGCCCCTTGCGTCGCCGTCGCCCAGGGCCTCGTTGATGATCCTCAGGATCTCATCGCAACGCTCGGACCCCGACACGGTTACCTCCTGGGCCTTTCCTTGGATGGGTTATCGGCACAAAGGGCCAGATCGATTAGCACGTCCTCACCCAACCGGGCCCCAACTCACCGGTCGTCCAGGCGGCGGCGGGCCACCGCCACCGCCTCGGGATGGTCGTCGACCAACAGGTAGTGCCGGCCCAGCCGCTTGGCCGCCACCCCGGTGGTCCCGCTGCCGCAGAAGAAGTCAGCCACCAGGTCCCCCGGCCGGCTGGAGGCGGTGACGATCCGCTCAAGCAGCCGCAGCGGCTTCTGGGTCGGGTAGCCGGTGCGCTCGGGCCCGTTGGTGGGCACGACGGTCATCCACCAGGTGTCGGTGGGCAGCTTGCCCCGGGCCGCCTTCTCCGGCCCGACCAGGCCCGGAGCCATGTAGGGGATGCGGTCGATGTCGGCGGTGTTGAAGACCCACCGGTCGGACTTGGCGTACCAGAGGATGTTGTCGTGCTTGCGGGGCCAACGGTCCCGCCGGCGGCCCCCGTAGTCGTAGGCCCAGATGATCTCGTTGAGGAACCGATCCGGCCCGAAGATGCCGTCGAGGAGCAGCCGGACGTGGTGCACCGAGTGGAAGTCGAGGTGCACGTAGAGCGAGCCGGTGGGGGTGAGCACCCGGTGGATCTGCGCCAGCCGCTCGCCGAGGAACTCCAGGTACCCAGCTATCGGCAGGTCGTCGGCGTAGGAGAGGGAGGAGACCACCTCGTAGCGGTAGCGCCGCTCGCCGAAGCCGTTCCGGCTGCGGTCGCCCTGGCCGGTGCGGATGGAGTCCAGCCGGCGGGCAGAGCCGGTGTTGAACGGAGGATCGATGTAGACCAGATCGACGCAGGCATCGGGGAGCCCGGACAGCACGCTCAGGTTGTCACCCAGGACCACCTGGTCCACCAACGGCCCGCCCACCTCAGCCACCATACGGTCGCGGGGGCGCGGGCGGGCCGATAGTGACAAGATCGGGGCATGCGCGCTGCTGTGCTCCGTGAATCCCCCGGTTGGCTCGAGATCGGCGAGGTGGAGGTGGACGCCCCCGCCCCCCACGAGGTGCTCGTCCGCACCGCCGCCGCCGGGCTGTGCCACTCCGACCTCCACTTCCTCGAAGGCAAGTACCCCGCCGCCGTGCCGGTGATCATGGGGCACGAGTCGGCCGGGGTGGTGGAGGCCGTCGGCTCGGAGGTCTCCTACGTCTCCCCCGGCGACCACGTCATCACCTGCCTGTCGGTGTTCTGCGGCCAGTGCGAGTACTGCCTGAGCGGACGCCCCTTCCTGTGCCAGGCCAGCGAGCTGCGCCGGGGTCAGGGGCAGAACCCACGGGTGTCAGCCGGGGGCCAGCGGGTGGGGCAGTTCGCCAACCTGGGCTCGTTCGCCGAGCAGATGCTGGTGCATGAGCACGCGGTGGTGAAGATCCCCTCCGACGTGCCCCTCGACCGGGCGGCACTGGTCGGCTGCGGGGTGACCACCGGCCTCGGGGCGGTCCTCAACACCGCCGCGGTGGAGGCCGGCTCCTCGGTGGCGGTGATCGGCTGCGGCGGGATCGGGCTCAACTGCATCCAGGGTGCGGCCCTGGCCGGGGCGGCCCGGATCATCGCCGTCGACCTGCTCGACACCAAGCTCAAGATGGCGCTCGAGTTCGGGGCCACCGACACCGTCAACGGATCCGACGGGAACGCCGTGGGGCAGGTGGCCGAGCTCACCGGCGGCGGGGTGGACTACGCCTTCGAGGCCATCGGTCTGGCCCGGGCGGCCGAGCAGGCCTGGGAGATGGTCAAGCGGGGCGGGACGGCGACCGTCATCGGCATGATCCCGCCCGGGGAGCTGGTGAATATCCCCGGGGTCGGCTTCCTCGGGGGCAAGCGCATCCAGGGCTCGGTGATGGGCTCGAACCGGTTCC
>Ga0209810_1003305_pt1 | contig 17183 bp, 12 predicted proteins | sample Coa_R1_7_FD_187159 | JGI IMG/M metagenome (GOLD analysis project Ga0209810, IMG submission 187159) | Surface soil microbial communities from Centralia Pennsylvania, which are recovering from an underground coalmine fire - Coalmine... | ecosystem: Environmental > Terrestrial > Soil > Unclassified...
TCGCGGAACTGGCAACCGGAGAGTTTCGGGCCGGTGATCGAAGATTATGTGCGCATCAGCCTGCCACAGCCGGAGGCATCCACGCAGGGGCTGCGGGGCGTCATTTTACGCGCTGACCACTTTGGCAACCTGCTGACCAACCTGCGCCCAGAGGATGCGCCGGAGCTCCAGGCGGGCCGGCCTTTTCGGCTGCGTGTCGGCCGTGGCGAGGCCCGCCGCGTGGTGGATACGTTCAACGAAGGCGAGCCGGGCGAGCTCTGCCTGTTCGTTGGCTCAAGCGGTTTTTTCGAGCTCTGCGTCAACCGCGGCAGCGCAGCCGAACTGGCAGGTGCGGGTACAGGTACCCCGTTCGAGCTGGAATGGCTCTAAGGCCCCTGGGTGGAGTTCTCCAGGGCCGCGCCCCTCACCCTGACGGATGCTTCGAGTCGGCAGGGGGTTTCGGCAGGGGGGTGATTTTGACCCGCGCCACGCGCCGGCGATGCGTCTCCAGTACAGTAAAACGATACCCGTCGGCCTCGAAGGTCTCCCCACCGCGGGGCAAAAAGCCCAAACGGCTGAGCACAAACCCGCCCAGAGTTTCGTAGCCGGGATCCTCGGGGAGCACGATGCCGTACTCGGTGGCGAGATCGCGGACGTTCACTGAACCCGGAAACACCATGGAGCCATCTTCGAGCTGCAGCGGACGCTGTTCGATATCGAACTCGTCGTGGATCGCTCCGACCAGTTGCTCGAGCACATCCTCGAGGGTCACCAGGCCCTGAATGCTGCCGAACTCATCCACCAGCATGGCCAAGCCAGCACGCCGCCGCCGAAGCTCGACCAGGAGCTCGCTGACCGATTTGGTTTCAGGCACAATCAGGACCGGGCGCAGCAGGGTTTCCAGGCGAAACTCCGGAGGCTGGCGCCCCGCCTCGATCGCTCCCAAGCGCTCCCAGAGATACCACAGCAAATCCTTCACATGGACGAAGCCCAGAACGTGATCCAGGGTTTCCCGGTAGACCGGCAGGCGCGAACGCTGTGTGGTGAGGACCACGCGCAGAACGTCTTCCAGGCGCGCATCCACCGGCAGAGCGTGCACGTCGGGACGAGGCACCATGATCACCCGGGCCTGCATTTCTGGCAGCTCAAGCGCATTCTGAATGAAGCGTTCCTCGCGGGCGGGCACCACACCGCGTTCTCGAGCCTGGCGAATGAGCACCTGCAGCTCTTCGGCCGTGCGGACCGTACCAGGCGATAACGGACGCCCCAGCCCGAGCAAGCGGAGGAAGCTGCCCGCCACGCCGTCCAGCAGATTCACAGCCCAGCCCGCCAGCCGCAGGAAGCGGCGGAAGCCGGGCGCCACCAGCAGAGCCACGCGCTCGGCACGCTCGAGACCAACGGATTTCGGAATGAGTTCTCCGAAGACGATCTGCAGGAACGTCAACAGCAGAAAGGAAGTGCCGAAAGCGACGCCGTGAGCGACGGCCTGCCCCCAACGGCCCGGCAGCCAGACCAGCAGCGGAAGAAACAGTCGCGCCAGCGAGATTTCCCCGACGAATCCCAGCGCCAGACTGGTCAACGTTATGCCCACCTGAACACCGGAAATCACGCGCCCCAGGTCGTTCTGGAGCTCGGCCACAGCCGCAGCCCTCGCATGGCCCTGCTCCATGAGCTGGCGGATGCGCGCCGGCCGCACTGCAACCAGGGAGAACTCTGCTGAGGCAAAGAAGCCGTTGAGGGCGATCAGGAGGATAACGGCCAGCAGTCCGAGGACTAACATGCGGAGACGCCAGGCCTCATCAGACCCGGCACTCGGCCCGATTCTACCCCGCCAGTGCCTGCCCCTCCAGTGGAACCCACAACTTCGGGGCGGCATCGACGCGGGAGAAATTGGTGGGGAGAAATGATTGGCGTGGCAGGTGAACGATCACGCCGAACATGGTGGATAGGACTGGTAAGCTTGATCTCGCAAACCACGGTGAGATCATATGCCGGAATTGCCCGAAGTCGAAGCCCTGCGCCTGGCCGTGAGTTCCCTGATTCTGGGGAAAAAAATTCTGCGGGCCTGCGGGGGCCATCCCCAGGTCTGGGATCGCGGCCCACAGTCGCCAAGACAGGTGCTGCGCGCGTTGCGCGGTCAACGAGTCCGCCGTGTGAGTCGTCGCGGCAAATGGCTTCTGCTCGAACTGCAGACGGGTACGCTCCTGTTCCACTTCCGGCTCAACGGTCGAATGCTTTGGGAACCTCCGGGAGCGCATATCCGTCATGCCGACCTGCGCCTGCTGTTTCCCCACGGGGCTCTGGTGTTTCAGGATCCCCGGCATCTGGGGAAGGTGCGGTGGAGTCCGAAGGGCACGAGTTCTCGCGATCTGCCACAGCTCGGGTGGGACCCGTTGGACCCAGCGTTTACGACTCATCGCCTGCAGGAAGCCATCTGCGCCAGCCGCCGCCCGCTCAAGGTCCTTCTCACCGATCAGCGCCGGCTGGCAGGGCTCGGAAACATCTATGCGTCCGAGGCCCTTTGGCAAGCCCAACTGGATCCGCGGCGACCGGGAAACACGCTGCGCGCACAGGAGATTCACCGCTTGCACCGGGCCATTGTTCGTGTGCTTCGACGTGCGTTAGAATGCTGTTCGAAGCCGCTACCGGCGCTGTCCGAGCCGAACTGGTGGTTTGCGGAGATACCTCTGCATGTGTACGGCCGTCGGGGAAAACGGTGTCGGCGGTGTGGCAGTCAGATCTGGCGCTTTTTGCTGCAGGGCAGGCCTAGCTATGCCTGCCCGACGTGCCAGAAATAAAGAAACAAAGCAAGTTGGCGACAGCCAGCCGATCATCGCACATGCCGGGTAGCCCAAAATCGGCGCGGAGCAGCGAGCCCGATCCTCGCGAGGCTACGGGCTTCCGCTTCGAGCAATCGCTCGCGCGGATTGAAGAAATCGTCCGCCGCCTGGAAAGCCCGGACCTGCAACTGGACGAGGCGATGAAGCTGTTTGAAGAAGGTATTGAGCTTTCCCGCCAGTGCCAGAAGCAGCTCGAAGAGGCAGAGGCTCGCGTTGAAATTCTGCTGAAAAAGGCCGACGGGAAGGTCGAAACGGCACCGTTCGAGCCGGAAGAGAATTCCACCACGAGTTCCCGAACACCTTCCGAATGACTTTTTTGGAACGGCTGGAACAGGAGCGCGCGGAAATCGACGCTGCGCTGGAGTACTGGCTGCCCTCGGAGGCGACACCACCCGTTTCTGTGCACCGGGCGATGCGTTACAGCGTCTTTGCGGGCGGCAAGCGCATCCGGCCGATCCTCTGCCTTCGCGCGGGCCGACTCTTCGGGGCTGAAGACGCGGCGGTGCTGCCCGTCGCCTGTGCGCTAGAACTTATCCATACCTATTCCCTGATCCACGACGATCTGCCCGCCCTAGATAACGACAGTTTGCGTCGCGGCAAGCCCACCTGCCATGTCCAATTCGGCGAAGCGCTAGCCATTCTGGCAGGCGACGGGCTGCTCACGCTGGCCTTTCACGTGCTGGCGCGCGCCCCAGTTGAAGCCGAGCGCCGCGTGCGGATTATCGAGGAGATCAGCGCGGCCGCGGGCACAGTGAACGGCATGGTCGGCGGACAGGTGGCCGATCTTGAAGCAGGCGGGCAGGTCGTGACCGCCGGGCAGCTCGAATATATCCACCGATCGAAAACAGCGGCTCTGATCCGCGCCGCTGCTGTCGCTGGCGGCCTGGCAGGCCAGGCCACAGCAGAAGACTTGGAGCGTTTGCGCCAGTTCGGAGAGAAAATTGGATGGGCCTTCCAAGTCGTCGACGATATACTGGATGTCGAGGAATCATCCGTACAGCTGGGCAAAACTGCTGGCAAGGATGAGCAACAGAAGAAGGCCACATATCCCGCTTTGTTCGGTCTGGAGCCGTCGCGGCAGTTCGCTCAGGCGCTTTGCCAGCAGGCCGTAGCCGAACTGGATGTTTACGGCGAACGCGCCGATAGCCTTCGCGAGCTGGCCCACTTTCTTGTTCGTCGGCGGATGTGAGAACTCCGCTAGGGCCCGTCATGGTCCGCTCGGCTGAAAAGACACGTCTGGACCTTCTGCTTGTCGAGCGAGGTCTCGTGCCCAGCCGACAGAAAGCTCAGGCACTCATTTTGGCCGGAGCCGTACGGGTCAATGGCCAACCAGCAAGAAAGGCGGGTCTTGTCGTCGAGCGTGGGGTCCAGGTCGAGGTAGCCGCCAACCAGCCGCGTTACGTGAGCCGTGGAGGCTGGAAGTTAGAAGGGGCGCTTCGCGATCTCGGCATCAGCCCGGCCGGGCGTGTGGCCCTCGATGTCGGTTGCTCGACCGGTGGATTCACCGATTGTCTGCTGCAACATGGGGCCCGGCAGGTTTATGCCGTGGACGTCAGTCCGGAGCAACTGGATTGGAAGCTGCGCAGCGACCCCCGCGTGGTTGTGGTGGCCCGGAACGCACGGTACTTGCAGCCGGCCGATCTCCCCGGCCCCGTGGAGATGGTGACCGTGGACGTGTCGTTTATTTCCACGACGTTAATTCTTCCCGCCCTTGTGCCCTTGACCAGGCGCGGCGCTGACTGGCTCATTCTGATCAAACCGCAATTCGAGCTCGAGCGCGGTCAGGTCGGTCGGGGAGGCGTCGTGCGGGAGCCGCATCTGCACCAGCAAACCATTCAACGGGTGCGGGCAGCAGCAGCAAGGTTAGGTTTAGAAGTCCGCACGGTGGTCCCTTCGCAGCTTCCCGGCGCCGAAGGCAATCAGGAATTTTTCCTACATGCTCGGACACCCTGACCCCCAGCCAGCAATAAATTTGATTGACCACGGTCCTCTGTAGGCGTACCCTGCTCCTATCGACATAAAGTGTGTACCTTCCTCTTCGGGTGCACCCCTCAAGGAGGCAATCTATGCATCGAGTGGTCCGCAGCCTGAGTGTGCTGGCGGGTTTGTTCATGTGGGCGACAGTGGGGGCTTACGCACAGCAATCCTCCTCGGCTCCTTCCCTGCCAGATTTCGATCTTCAGGGCATCGGCTTTACCTCTTGCCAGTGCCCTGCCTACGGGTGTCCTTGCCGCTCCAATGGCCATCCCACCCATGGCACCTGCGAGGCTGCCGATTTCGCCTATATTCAAAAGGGCTATTTTGGTGGCGTACGCCTGGATGGGGTTCGGTTCGTTACGGTCGGCAATTTAGTGGACAGCGACAGCGAGCGTATGTATGGCACTCTCTACATTGACGAGTCCACCAGCCCCGCCCAGCGGCAGGCTGTATACCAGATGATCACCTCGCTGTATGGCCCCTGGACCCAGCAGCGTGTGCGGCTGGTGGCAGCGCCAGTACGTTTCTACGAATCAGCCGACCACACAGTGTACGTCGTCGAGATCCCCGGTATCTTGACGCAGCTCTCGGTGCTCAAGCGAGACAGCACTGAACAACCCATTTCGACTGTCCCAGCCATGGACCCCTGGGGTAACACCATCCACTATGCCGATAATATCGTATTCCGCTACAACGACGGTCAAAACCATCGCTGGGATCTGTCAGGGCGACAGTCTAACCTGAAGTTCTTCCATACGACGCGTCAAATGTACGAAAACGGCGAACTTCTCATTCAGCACGGAGATATGTCGGGAACGTGGACGGAGAAGCAGAAGGAGATTCTCAAGACGATGAAGACGAAAGAAGACCACTAATCGCTTATCTCCAGGCTGAAGACGTTCCGTCTTCGAGGGCCTCCTTAAAGAAAGGCAGGAGGCAGCCGGCCTCCATCGGAAGCCGACAGGGGTGCTAGAATGGCCGCCGGATGATCCGCGCCGTCGGCATTTTCGTCAAACCGGGGCAGGAGCGGATCCAACGGCTTCTACCTGCTCTGGACGCCTGGTTGCGGCAGCGAGAAGTGGCGGCGTACGTGGCCGCTGAAGCCAGCGGAGCATCCTGCGGCCCGATTCCGGCTGTGCTGCGCCAGGAGCTGGCGCAGCAAGTGGACCTGGTCATCGTGCTGGGCGGGGACGGCACGCTGTTGACCGCCGCCCGTTTTGTTGCCGACTCCGGTCGTCCAATCCTGCCGGTGAATTTCGGCAATATGGGCTTCCTCACCAGCGTGACGTTCGAGGAACTGTTTCCCGCCCTCGAACAGGTGCTGGCCGGGCGTTACGAAGTCAGCGAACGAATGATGGTGAGTGTTTCGGTGTGTCGCGAGGGCCGCACGCTGGTCACCGAGCGCGGCCTCAACGATGCCGTGCTCATCAAGGGCCGCCCGGCCCACATGATCCACTTTCAGATCCTGGTGGATGGCCATTACGTTTCGACGCATCGGGCCGACGGCATCATTTTCGCTACACCCACCGGCTCCACAGCCTATTCGCTGTCGGCCGGTGGCCCCATTGTGGACCCGGCTCTGGAGGCATTCGTGGTGACACCCGTCTGCCCGCATATGCTGACCAACCGGCCGCTGGTCCTGCCTGCCACCGCGCACCTATCGGCGGTGTTTACCGGTGGGGAGGAGCCGGCGCTGCTGACCGTGGACGGGCACACCGTCTGCGAGCTGCAGCACGGCGACAGCCTGGCCGTCAAACGGGCTGAGTGCAAGCTGCGGCTGATTCAAGCTCCGCAGCGCAGCTACTTTGAAGTGCTCCGGAGCAAGCTGCTCTGGGGCGAATGAGGCGCGCCTAGAGAATCTCGTTGCGCACAAGATCAGCGAAGCTTTCCCGCTGCCGGATGACACGGAAGCGCTTCCCTTCCACAAGAACCTCGGCGGGACGCGGGCGGGAGTTATAGTTCGACGACAGCACAAATCCATAGGCGCCCGTTCCCCAGACAACCAGCAATTCTCCGGGCAGCCCCTCCGGAAGCGGCCAGCGGTGCAGGAACACATCTCCGCTCTCGCACACTGGCCCGACAATATCGGCGCGCACGAGCCTCCGCTGATGAGCGAGCGCTGCCGGCGTAATCGGATGGACCGCGCCATAGAGGGCCGGGCGCAGAAAATCGTTCATGCCCGCATCGACGACATAGAACAGGCGACCCCCATTGCGCTTCCGCACCACCAAGCGAGTGAGCAGCACACCGGCGGGGCCGACTATGCTCCGGCCCGGCTCGAGCAGCAAATGGCCGCCAAACCTGCCTACGGCGGAGGCGAGCAGCCGGGCATAGGCCTGCAGCGATGGTGGCCGTTCGGCCAGATAGCGGACGCCCAGACCGCCTCCGAAATCCACATAGCGCACCTGCACCTGTTCTCTCTGGAGACATTCGATCAGCCGGCAGAGCCGGGTCACAGCCTGGCGGAAGGGCCGCAGCGCAAGGATCTGCGAACCCAGATGCACGCTGACGCCCTGCCAGTCGACAACTCTCAGTTGATGGCCTCGGCGGTAGACTGCGATGGCCTCCGTCCAATCCACGCCGAACTTATGAAGACGCCGGCCGGTCGAGATGTGCGGATGCGCACCTGCGGCAACATCGGGATTGACGCGTACGGCAGCCGGTACGCGGCGACCCAGGCGAGAAGCCTCCTCAGCCAGCATCTCGAGCTCCTCAACCGACTCGATATTGATCAGTTTCAGGCCAGCCCGAAGCGCTGCCCGCAGCTCTTCCCGCGTCTTACCCACACCGGAAAACACGATGCGATCGCCGGCGACACCGATGTGCAGCAAACGCTCCAGTTCGCCGCCGGAGACAATGTCAAAGCCACTGCCCAGATCCGCCAGCAGCCGCAATACGGCCAGATTCGAGCAGGCCTTGACGGAGTAGCAGACGGTGTGGGGTACCGAGCGAAAAGCACGGTCGAACCGGCGCCAGGCCGACTCGATCGCCGCCCGGCTGTAGACGTAGACGGGGGTGCCCACCTCCCGGGCAACAGCCTCCAGCGCCACCTGCTCGCAATGAAGTCGGCCCCGGCGGTAGCTAAAGTACGGGGTGTAGGAAGCAGGATTCGGAACGGCCACGTAGTCCTTCCCGGAAAAGCTCTATTTGATTTTGAGGACGATTAGCGTGCGGTCATCGGTTGGCGCGGCCGAGCCCGAAGCCAGAGCGACTTCGGCGAGGATCCGGTCGGCCATCCCATCGGCCGTCAGCCCTGCCTGGGCACTCGCCTCGGCAACCAACGTGCGCAAACGCTCGGTGCCAAACAGCTGTCCGGCGGTGGTCATCGTTTCGACAATCCCGTCAGAGTAGAAAATGACCCAGTCCCCCGGATGCAGCTCCAGGCTGAGCTCTTCGTAAGGCGCGTCCAAAAATCCCAGCCCCAGAGGAAATCCCGTCAGGGGTAACTGTCCGACCTGTCCGGCATGGATCACCAGTGGCTGTGTCTGTCCTGCATTCGCGACACGGAGCTGGCGCCGTCCGCGGTGCCAGGTGGCGACGCAGAGGGTCATGTACCAGCCTTCGATCCGGCGCTCGCTCAGGGGCCGGTTCATCGCCCGCAGCATGCGGGCCGGGGGCAGCTTCAACGGGGCCAGGCTCCGAAAAATGCCGATGGCCACCGCCCCGTAGAGCGCCGCGCCGGCCCCCTTGCCACTGACGTCGCCCAGAGCGACGGCCAACGACTGCGGACCGTAGCGGCGGAAGTCATAAATATCACCGCCCAGCTCGCGGGCCGACACATAACGGGCTGCAATATCCAGACCGTAGTCCTCACCAGGCACTTCCGGCAACAAGGCCGCCTGCATGGCCCGCGCCGCCTGCAGCTCTCGCTCCATGCGGGCTTCGGCACGCGTCACGCGCGCGTAGAGTTGGGCATTTTCGATAGCCACCGCCAGATGGGCCGCGAGAATCGAAAGGGCCTGCACATGTGTCGCAGTAAAGTAATTCGGCTGCGGGCTTTCCAGATCGAGCACACCGATCACGCGATTGCGGGAAATCAGCGGGACAGCCAGCTCGGACCGCGTTTCCGGATTGACGCGAATATAGTGGGGATTCCGTGTGACGTCGGGGACCAGGACCGGTTGGCGGCGACGCGCTGCCAGCCCCACAATGCCCTGCCCTTCGGGCACCACGGCGCGTTCCTGCACATCCTGACCGAATTTCACGCTGACACTGTGGCGAAACACCTTCTGGTCGGGGTCGTACAGCAGAAGACTGAAAATCTGGTAGTCAATGATCTGTTTGACCAGCTGGGCCGCCCGGCGCAGCAGCTCTTCCGGCTCCAGAACTTCACTGGCCTGTCGGGCAACCTCGTGGAGCAGCAGCAGTGTTTCGGCCTGACGCCGCGTGGCCTCGAACAGCCGCGCGTTATCAATGGCGATCGCCAGCCGCGTGGCCAGCAGCGAAAGTACGGTCAAATGGTCGGGATGGAAGGCATTCACATGGGGGCTCTGAATGTCCAACACGCCGATACATTTGCCTTTCACCATCAGCGGCACGGCGAGCTCCGAACGCGTGCTGTCGAGGGCGTTGATGTAGCGGGGGTCCTCCCGAACATCGGGGACCAGCAACGGCTTGCCGGTCGCTGCGGCCGTGCCGGTGATGCCCCGCCCGATGGGCACCCGCCAGTTCTGGACCACGTCCGGCCGGTGGCCGATGGAAAAACGGAAGTAAAGATCGTTGCGCTCCTCGTCCACGAGCAGGATGGCAAACACCTCGTAATCGATCAGGCGACGGATGAACGCAGCAGCCTTGGCGAGGACCTCGTCCAGGTTCAGCGACGCGTTGATCTCTTCGCTCAACTCGGCCATCAGGGCCAGCATTTCGGGCGCGCTGACATCGACTGAGACCGGCAAGCGCGGGGAACTTTCGAGCGAAACGGCCTCCGGGACTTCTGGAGGGACACTGGCCTTGTCGGGGCACATCGCTGCCATTATAGCGGCGGGGAACAGGGTGTCAGGAACGCGCAGCCTGTGTCGCGCGCAGCTCTTCGACGATGCGCACGCCCGAGCTGGTGCCGATGCGCGTGGCCCCGGCGGCAACCATGCGCTGCAGGTCGGCCAGCGTGCGAATGCCACCCGAGGCCTTGACCCCGATCCGTCCTTCGACGGCCTCGTAGAGCAAGCGGACATCTTCAACGGTGGCTCCGCCAGGGCCAAATCCTGTGGAGGTCTTCACGAAATCGGCCCCTGCCTGCAGCGCCAGTAACGCCCCGCGACGCTTTTCCTCTGCCGAGAGCAACGCCGTTTCGAGAATGATCTTGAGCCGTGCACGCTGGCTATGGCACAGCGCGGCAAGCTGGCGGATTTCCGCCTCCACCGTCTCCTCGCGACCTGCCCGCAGAGCGCCGATGTCCATCACCATGTCGAGCTCGCGGGCGCCCAGCGCCAGCGCGCGTTCGGCCTCGAACAGCTTGACCCGTGTCAGAGTGGTTCCGTGCGGAAAGCCGATGACAGTGCCGACGGGTATGTCGCTTCCCTCGAGCAGGCGCACAGCGGTCGCCACATAGACGGGAGCGACCATGGCCACTGCAAACCGGTAGTGCTGCGCCTCACGGCAAAGACGCTCGACTTCGTCCGGCGTGGCACCGGGCCGCAGCAACGTGTGATCAATCAATCTGACCAGCTCGGCTTCGGTCATGGCGATCGGTGCAGAGGCGTCAGTCCCTCAGGCGGCGGCTCCAGGATGCAGATATCCTGCAGATTGCGGTATTTCTCACCGAAGTCCAGACCATACCCCACGACGAAGTGGTTGGGAATTTCGAAGCCGACATAGTCCGCCCGCACGTCCGGAATCAACCGCCGCGACGGTTTGTCCAGCAACACAGCCACCCGCACGGTGCGCGGCTTCCGCTGCTCGAGGATGCGCCGCAGATAGTCGAGCGTCAGTCCGGTGTCCAGGATGTCCTCCACCAGGATGACATGCAGACCTTCGATGCTGGAGTCGAGGTCCTTGATCAATTTCACCTCGCCCGAACTGCGGCTCTGGCGTCCATAGCTGGCCACTGCCATGAAATCGAGGGAGACGTCGAGCGGCAGCAGCCGAATCAAATCCGCCAAAAAGATGCACGCTCCTTTTAAAACACCCACCAGATGCACGGGCTGGCCCCGGTAATCCCGTGCAATCTCACGCGCCATCTCCTGAACTCGCCGGCGAATGCGGCTGCGGGAAATCAAGACCTTCAGGCGCGTGCGGGCCATAATTGAAAGTTCGGAAGAAGGCCGTAATCTAGCCGAGCGCATCCGGACAGGCAAGCGCTCCAGAGTCGCCACGGTGGGGACCCCTTAATCCGGATTCGGGGTTTTTCTGTATTGCAATCACGTCTGCCCCTGCCTAGCATTCGGCCCACCTGGGCTCCTCCAGGGGGTTGATCGGGACGGCGATCGGAAGGCGAGGAGCTCAAGGAGGGAGGTAGGTCAGTGTTCATGCACGACAGGCTTGCCCGTTGTGTACTTGTTGTTCTGACCGTGTTCTGCTGGCTGGGGTGGGCTGGCAGAGCGCACGCACAGACGGCGTCCTCAGCTTCGGTTGTCGGGACGGTGACGGATCCGAGTGGCGCAGCGGTCGCCGGGGCCCGTGTCGAACTGAAAAACACCGCGACCGGGGCCATCACGGTCATGACCACCAATCAGGCCGGCGAGTACGTGTTTCCGCACGTGATGCCGGGCACCTATGAAATTCGAGCGAGCATGCAGGGCTTTCGCACCACCACCATTTCCGGGCTGGTCATTCAGGTTTTGAAAAGCTATACGGTGAATGTGACCCTCCAACTCGGCGAGGTCGCACAGACTGTCGAGGTGCAGGCCACCAGCGCGGTGGAGCTAGAAACCACCAGCGCCCAGGTGGGCAACGTGGTGGGCCAGGAACGGATGCTGCGCCTGCCCACACTGACGCGGAGTGCTACCGAACTGCTCAATTTGCAACCGGCAGTCTCGCTGGGCACAGGCGCCTTCCCGCGTGTCGGTGTGCGGGTGGCGGGGGCGATCGATGACCAGAACACGGTCACGCTCAACGGCATTGACATCACGGATAACGTGATCGCCGGCACCAGCTTCGGCCCCACCGTGATCCCGATCCCCGTGGACAGTGTGCAGGAATTCCGGGTCGGCGTGAACAACCCGAATGCCTCCTTCGATCGCTCCTCGGGCGGGCAGGTCGCTCTGGTGACCCGCAGTGGCACCAACGATTTCCACGGTGCGCTGTATGCCTATCACCAGAACTGGGTGCTCAATGCCAATAGCTGGGAAAACAATCGCCTGGGCATCCAGAAGCCCCACATCATTGACAACCGCGACGGGTTCAGCCTCGGCGGCCCCATTCTCAAGAATAAGACCTTTGTTTTCGGCAACTACGAGCACCGACACTTCAATTCCGCAACAAATATCTTGCGCTTCGTGCCCACCCCGACACTTCGCCAGGGCATTCTGCGGTTCCGCGACGGTTCCGGCAATATCGTGAGCTACCCGCTGGCGACAGCGAGCGTGTGCGGTCCCAGTGGCAATCTGCCCTGCGACCCCCGGGGGTTGGGGATCAGCCCCACGGTACAGGCGCTCTGGAATCTCGAGCCGGCCGGGAACGACCCGAGCAGCGGTGACGGTCTGAACACGGTCGGCTTCCGCGCTACCGTGCCCACACCCATCATTGACGATTTTGTGACATTCCGCTTCGACCAGGTTCTCGCCAGCCGCTGGCAGTTCCACGGCACCTACATGTATGCGCGCGACCTGGCGCTGAATGCTTCCCAGGTCGACATTCGTGGAGGGAACGTGCGAGCGCTGCGGCCGTTCCCGAACCGCGGTGACGGCGTCATCGCCTGGCTGGATGGACAGATCCGTCCCAACCTGCTCAACTCCTTCCATTTCGGCTGGATCCGCTCGCGCGAGGAATTCAACGCCCTGGCACCTTCAGCGACCGCCGCGCTGCTGAATCTACCGGGCACAGCGAGCCCGGCCGGCCCGATTGCGATTGCGCCGGCGCTTGCACAAACGGGTTTCCTCGATGCCCCGATCGACGTTGATACGCAGCGGGCGCGCTTTCAAACCATCAGCCAGCGCAATATCCAGTGGGTGGATGACCTCACCTGGATCAAAGGCAGCCATACCGCGGCCTTTGGATTCAATATCCAGAGCATTCCCACCATGCACGTCCGCAACGACAAGGTGGTGGGCTCTCTCACCTCCCTCGTGGCGGTAGCCGATGCCGATGTGTCGCCGTTCCTGACCATCCCGAGTGCGAATCGGCCGCCTACGTGCACAGCTTCGCTGACTACGGGATGCCTGTTGTCCAGCGATGTGCAGCGCTGGGACCGGCTCTATGCCGCCACCCTGGGCCTGGTGGACAACATCTCCATTCTGGTCACCCGGGACGGAAACCTGAAGGCCCTGCCCTTCGGTACTCCTCTGATTAACGATGATCGGCTACACGCCTATTACATGTATGCGCAGGATACCTGGCGCATCATTCCTTCGCTCACACTGACTTACGGCCTTGCCTACGGCTGGCAGACCGCACCCAAAGAAAAACTCGACCGCCAGACCCTGCTGATCGATAACACCACCGGCCAGGTGCTCACTGCGCGCAACTACTTGAGTGCACGGCAGGGGGCGGCGCTGCGCGGCAACATCTACAACCCGCAGCTCGCCTACGCGCCGATTCGCTCGGCTCCGGTAGACAACGTCTTTGAGACCGACTGGGGTGACGTTGCGCCGCGCATCGCCGCAGCCTGGAATCCGTCGTTTGGAGGCAAGAACTGGCTGCTGGCGCGACTGTTCGGCGACCGCAAGGCGGTGCTGCGCGGGGGATTCTCTATCGTCTACGACCGCACCAACACCGTACAAAGCGTGATCATCCCGATGCTCGGAGTGGGTTTTGCGCAAACCATCAACGTCCGACTGCCGAACTGCACGGCCTCGGGCACGCCCGGGCCGAATTGCAACACCGCGGGCGGCAATCCCGGCGCGAGTGCCTTCCGCATCGGCGTAGACGGTACACTGCCGCTGCCCACGGTGCCGAGTGTTCAGCCGCCCATTGTGCCCAGCACACCCTTCGGCGAACTGCTCTCCTTCCAGGTCGACCCGAACACGCATGTGGGCCGCAGTTACAGCGGCACGCTGACCTACCAGCGTGAACTGCCCGGCAACATGCTGCTCGAGCTGGGATGGATCGGCCGGTGGAGCTCGCATCTGCCCGAAGCGGTGAACTTTAATGCCGCTCCCTACTTCTTCGTGGACCCCGTCTCGGGGCAGAGTTTTGCACAGGCCTTCGACGCCGTGGCGACTCAGCTGCGACGGGGGCAGCCGGTCACGCCCCAGCCGTGGTTTGAAAACCAGTTACCGGGTCTCGGCACGAACTTCCTGGTCTCAACGAGTTCTTCGGCGTTTATCAACGGGTTGGTTTCAAGCCTGTTCACCACCATCAACCTGGTGCGCAGCACAGCGCTGAACCTGCCGCCCTTCATCAACCTCGAGACCCTGGAGTCGTTCGTCCGCACCTATGAGGGTAAGGCCAACTATCAGGGTATGCTGGTCACACTGCACAAGCGGCTATCCAACGGTCTGGTCTTCGATCTGAATTACACGCTTTCCAAGGCGCTTGACAATGGCATCGCCAACCAGAACTCGGCCGGCTTTTTCAGCAACAGCTTCTTCCCCAACGCCAGCTACGGTCCGACGCTGTTCGACCGCCGGCACGTATTCAACGCGAATTTCTACTACGAGCTGCCCTTCGGACCCGGCCACCGTTTGACAACCGGCCATGAGCCTCTCAACAAGCTCATTGGTGGCTGGTACACCTCGGGCATTTTCATCGCCCAGAGCGGGCTGCCCGAAATCGTTGTTGAAAGCAACCAGGTCTGGGGTGGGGGTAGCATCTTCCCGAACGCCGTCGGTGCGATTCCGACCCGCGATGTCAACAGCTTCAACGCGGGCGTGCACTCGGGCGTGACCTCGACCTGCAGCTTTGGCTCGGCAGGCAATCCCGCCAACCACGGCACAGGGTTGAATCTCTTTGCCGACCCCTGCGCGGTGGCCAACAGTTACCGCCCCGTCCTTCTGAGTGTCGATGGACGTGATGGCCGCGGCCATCCCATTTACGGCCTCGGCATGTGGAACCTGGACCTCTCGCTGGGCAAGCGCACGACGCTGCATTCAGTGCCCGGTCTGTTCCGCGAGGGTATCAGCTTCATCTTCACGGTGGACTTTTTCAATGTCTTCAACCACGTCAACTTCAACGATCCCGCGCTGAACCTGCAGCAGCCGCAGACGTTCGGCGTGATCACCTCGCAGTTCGTGCCCGCCAATCGGCAGGCGGGCAGCCGGTGGATTCAGGGCGGACTCCGCGTCGAATGGTGATCCCCGGCTGATCCTCACGAGGTTCGCGTGCAGGGGCCCGGATGTTTCGTCCGGGCCCCTGTAGCTTGCCAGGCAAAATCCACAGCCGTGCCCATCGCCCTCGCGCACCCGCTTGACAAAACCGCGCGGACGTCATAGAAGGTTTCCGGCAACGGGGTGTGCGATGGGCGCTTCTTCCCATACCGCAGGAGCGGTGGATTGCCTACTCTGTTGTTCCGGGTTCACAGGTATCCCGATGAGGAAGATCCCGGGGGAGTGGGAAGCGCACAAATGTGCACGGAATTTTCATCTGCCCGTAACAGAGTGAAAACAGGAAACGGGTAGGCTGCATCGCGGTAGAGCATGTCGTCGAGGAGGTCGCAAGCGATGAAATCGAAAGGGCAATTTCCTCCGGCAGCGTTGCTGACGTTCGTCCTGTGGATGGCAGCCCTGGCGGGACCGCTGGCCCTGACGGCAACCGCTCAGACAGCCGGCACGGCATCCATCGTAGGCACAGTGACGGATCCGGCCGGGGCGGTTGTTCCCGACGCCGAAGTGACGCTGAAGAACATGGACACGGGCGCCACCCGAACCTTGCGGACCGGCACCAGTGGTCTTTTTGCGTTTCCCTATCTGCAGCCGGGACGCTACGAGCTCCAAGTCCGCAAGAGTGGCTTCGCGGAGGTGATTCGCCAGAACATCGTCGTGGCGGTCGGCCAGACGGCCACGGTGGATATTCAGTTATCCCTGCGGACAGCGCAGCAGACGGTTACGGTGACGGCGGCTCCGCAGCTCGTCGAGACCCAGAAGACCGACGTGAGCCAGGTGGTCAGCTCGACCCAGGTGGAGAATCTGCCGCTGAACGGACGCCGCTGGGACAATCTGGTCCTGCTCACGCCGGGCGTGAGCGAGGATGGCGGCTTCGGCCTGATCAGTTTCCGTGGCATTTCGGGCCTCTACAACAACAACATGGTGGACGGTGCCGATAACAATCAAGCCTTCTTCAGCGAGGCCCGTGGACGGACCCGCATCCCGTACGGCTACAGTCTGGACGCCATCAAGGAATTTCAGGTGACCGCCGCCGCCTACTCGGCCGAATACGGACGGGCAGCCGGCGGCATCGTCAACGCCATTACGAGGAGCGGTACCAACGAGTTCCATGGCGACGCCTTCTATTTCATTCGCGACGACCTCTGGCTGGCCCGCGACCCCATCGCCAACGCCAGCGGCCAACCCAAGCCGGATGAGCGACGGCAGCAATTCGGGGGTTCGCTGGGCGGACCCATCCTGCACGACCGGTTGTTCTTTTTTGCCAACTACGATCAGCAGAAGCGGAATTTTCCGGCCGTTGTGACTTTTTCCAATCCCACCACCTGGCAGCAGCAGATTGCCAACTGCCCGGGCAACCCGACCCCGACAGCGGCGGAATGTCAGCAGGTCGTCAGTGCGCTCAATCCTCTTTTCAATTCAATCCAACCCCGCAAGGGCAATAACTATATCGGGCTCGGCAAGCTGGACTGGCAGGTCAATGCGAACAACCGGATCAGCGGCGAGGTGAATATCCTGCGCTGGGATTCCCCGAACGGTATCCAAACCAGCCCGGTGCTGAACGTGACCGAACTGGCCAACGGCGGCGATTTCGTGCACAACCAGTTCGTCAACGCGCACTGGAGTTCGGTGATCACTCCAACGCTGGTCAACGAGGCCCGATTCCAGTGGGGCGAGGATTTCGAATTCGAAAACGCCAATCACTCCGGCCCCAACTTCGGGTTCAACACGAGCTCCATTGGCGGCGCCAGTTTCGGGATGCCGAACTTTCTCCCCCGCGGAAAATTTCCGGACGAAATCCGGTATGAATGGATCGACAACTTGAGCTGGGTGCACGGAAGGCAGGAATGGAAGTTCGGCGTGGATATCAACCACGTTCACGATTCCGTGCAGAACCTGTTTCAGGGTGGCGGCATCTACAACTACTCCGGCTCCAATGCTCTGCGGAATTTTGTGAACGACATCTTCCACG
>Ga0209810_1003306_pt1 | contig 17183 bp, 16 predicted proteins | sample Coa_R1_7_FD_187159 | JGI IMG/M metagenome (GOLD analysis project Ga0209810, IMG submission 187159) | Surface soil microbial communities from Centralia Pennsylvania, which are recovering from an underground coalmine fire - Coalmine... | ecosystem: Environmental > Terrestrial > Soil > Unclassified...
TAGGGGCCGTAGGTGAGGACGACGGGGTAGCGGCCCTCGGCCACCGGGCGGTAGACGTCGGCGCGCAGCACGATCCCGTCGTCCATGGGGATGGGGACGTGCCACTCGACGCGCATGCCGTCCCGGATCTCACTCCGCGTCTCGACCTCGGCCGCCTGGCTCATGTCTCCTCCTCCGACCTCCGAAGGGTGGGCTGGTCGTGGGCGTCCTCCCCCCCGCGACCCCATTATCGAGGCCGCCGGGCGGAGGCACAATGTGCGGTGTCACCGTTTCGATGATGTGAGCCGGTGCCCGCCAACATTGAGGTCCCGGGGCCGAGCGACCACAATCACGGTGATCACGCCGGTTCGATCCGGGTGGAAGACGTGAGCAGGCAGGAGGACGCCGTGGACGAGGAACGCTGGAATACGAGCGACCCCATACGGCTGGTCGATCGGAGGCAGTTCGTGACCCTCCTCAACCGGCAGCTCGAGGTCGATCCGGCCCGGACCGCCGTGCTCACCGTCGACTGCCATCGCGGCCACCTCGATCCGAAGGTGGCGACCATGCCCGTGGCTCCCGAGGCGGCGGCCCGGGTGATGGCCCGGGTCCGGCGCCTGCTCGAGTTCGCGCGCGGTCACGGTCTGCCCGTCATCCACGTCATCCTCCAGAACCGCGTGCTGCCCGACGGCACCCCCGAGCCGATGCGCAACCCCTTCTGGCGCGCGGTCGAGGAGGTCGGTCAGATGCTGACCCCGGAGCGCGAGAGCACCATCAGCCGTCACAACCTGGTCGGCTCGGTGCAGACCGAGCTGATGCCGGAGCTGGGGCCGGCGCCGACCGACATCGTGATCGCGACCAAGCGCCGCCTCTCCATCTTCCGGGAGACGGACCTCGACCTCACCCTGCACGAGCTCGGCGTCGACACCCTGGTGCTGGTCGGGATCAACACCAACACCTGCGTGCTGTGCGCCGCCTTCGAGGCCCTGAACCGCGACCTGCGGGTGATCGTGCTCTCGGACGGTGTGCACTCCATGTACGGCGACGACCTCCACGTCTTCGCGCTGCAGAACATCGCCCGTTGCCTGGGCTGGGTGCTGACCGTCGACCAGCTGATGGAGAAGGTGGAGTCGAGCCGGGTCCGGGAGGCGGCGCGCGCCTAGCCCGGTGTTCGACCTGGGGGTGGAGGGAGGGACGGTCGTCACCTCCCGGGGGCGGTCGCGGGTGCACGTCTACGTGCAGGGGGGCCGCATCGCCCTCTTGACCGGTGAACGACGGCCGGCGCGGGAGCGGGTGGACGCCTCGGGCCTGTTGGTGATGCCGGGGATGGTGGACGCCCACGTCCACTTCATGGACCCCTCGGCCCGGGAGCGTGAGGACTTCCCCTCCGGGAGCGCGGCCGCGCTCCGGGCGGGGGTGACCACCGTCCTCGAGCACACCCATTCGGGGCCGGTGCGGACGGCGGAGGAGCTCCGGGAGAAGCGTCGCTACCTGGCGACCCGTTCCCGGGTCGACTTTGGTCTGGGGGCGCACGCCTGGACCGGGATGGCGGGCGAGGTGGCCGGCCTGTGGCGGGCCGGCGCGGCCTTCGTCAAGGCCTTCACCTGCACCACCCACGGGGTGCCGGGGCTGTCCCCGGCCGAGCTGCTCACCCTGTTCGAGGCGGCGGCGGCGGTGGGCGCGGTCTGCCTGGTCCACGGGGAGGAGGAGTCGCTGACCGCGGCCGCCGAGCGCCGCCTCCGTGAGGCCGGCCGCGAGGACGGGGGCGTGATCCCCGCCTGGCGGGGCCGGGAGGCGGAGCAGGTGGCGGTGGCGTCCACCGCTCTCCTCGCTCGCCTGGCCGGGGCCCGGGTGGTGATCGCGCACGCGAGCTGCCCGGAGGTGGTGCGGCTGGCGGTCCGCGAGCGCCGGGCGGGGGCGGCGGTCGCGGTCGAGACCTGCCCGCAGTATCTGACCCTGATGGAGGCCGAGGCCCTGGACCACGGCGCCTTCCGCAAGTTCACGCCCCCGGCCCGGGCCCGCAGCCAGCAGGATCTGGAGGCCATGTGGCAGGAGGTGGCGAGCGGCGCCGTCGACTACGTGGCCTCCGATCACGCCCCCTCGACTCCGGAACAGAAGCGGGCGGGGTCGATCTGGGAGGTGCACTTCGGTCTGCCCGGCATCGACACCACCTTCCCCATCCTGCTCGACGCGGCCCACGCCGGCCGGATCGGCTACGAGCGGGTGGTCGAGGTGTACGCCGAGACCCCGGCCCGGATCTACGGGCTCCAGCCGCGGAAAGGGACGCTACGACCGGGGGCGGACGCCGACCTGGTCCTGGTCGATCCCGAGCGCGCCTGGAGGGTGGAGGCTTCCGACCTGCTCTCGAAGGCAGGGTGGTCGCCCTTCGAGGGCAGGGTCCTGCGCGGTCGCGCGGTCAGGACCTATCTTCGAGGCCGGCTGGCGGCCGAGGAGGGCCGGGTGCTGGCCGATCCCGGGAGCGGCCGCTTCCTGCCCGGAGCGGGCGCGGGACGTATCACGGTCGACGAGGAGCACGACGAGGAGGTTCGGTCATGACGCTGGGTTGGGGCATCATCGGCATCGGCAACATCGCCAACCGGGCCGTCGCCCCGCACGTGCAGGAGCTGGCCGAGAGCGAGCTGGTGGCCGTGGTCAGCCGGGACCAGGGGCGGGCCGAGGAGTTCGCCGCTCGCCACGGGGCCCGCTGCGCGTACACGCGCTACGAGGACATGCTGGCCAATCCCGACGTCCAGGTGGTGGCCATCACCACCCCCAACGCCCTGCACCCGGAGCAGGCGATCGCGGCGGCGAGGGCCGGCAAGCACGTGCTCTGCGACAAACCGCTGGCCCTGACCACGGCCGACGCGCAGCGCGTCCTGGACGCCTGCCGGGAGGCGGGCGTCAAGCTGGGCATCAACTTCCAGACCCGGCATCACGCCTGTTTCCAGCGCGCCCGCCGCCTCATCGCCGAAGGGGCGCTGGGCGACGTGCTCCTGGTCCAGGTGGAGGTCAGCGCCGGGGCCTCACCCCTGCGCAGCTGGCGCGCGGACCCGTCGCTGGCCGGGGTGGGCACGATCAACAACATCGGGGTGCACGCCTACGACCTGCTCCGCTACCTGCTCGGGGCCGAGATCGCCGAGGTGGTGGCGCTCACCGACGTGGGGCGGCGGGACGAGCTGGAGACGATGGCGCTGGCCCTCTTCCGCTTCACCAACGGGACCATGGCCTACGTCAACGCCAACCAGGTGACCCCCAACTTCCAGCCCGACATCGACGTCTACGGGAGCCGGGGCCGGATCGTCGGCCGCGGCATCACCCGGCCCTGGCGGGAAGGCGAGATGCGGGTCCTGACCGAGGCCGGGGAGGAGGTGACCACGGAGAGCACGCACGACTGCTACCGCCGGCTGATCGACGACTTCAACCACGCCGTGCTCGAGGACCGGGAGCCGCTGGCCACCGGGATGGACGGCCTGCGCAGCGTGCAGCTCACCGAGGCCATGGCCCGCTCGGCGCGCGAAGGTCGCGTGATCACGCTCTGACCCCGGTTCGGCCCACCGCCGCCGGCCCGGTGCGGCGGTGGGCCCCGCCACCGCGCCCTCTCGGACCGTCCGTCGCTCAGTCCTCGCCGGAGGTCGGCGCCGCGGGCGAGCCGACGCCGGGGAGCTCCTCCATGAGGAGGACGACGCCCTTGACCTCTCCCTCTGGCGTTACCAGGGGCGCGGCGGTGACCCGACACTGGATCCGCTTGCCCCGTCGGGTCGTCGCCTCCAGCACCTTCTCGTGCTGCTCGCCCTCCCGTTCGAGGCCGGTCTCGATCAGCTCCCGGAGCTCGGACACCGAGAGGCCGAACTCGAGGGAGAGGAAGGAGCGACCGATCACCTCGGTGTCCCTCAGGCCCCACAGGTCCTCGGCCCGACGGTTCCACAGGTTGACCTGCATGGCCCTGTCCAGGACCGCGACCCCCACCTGCAGGCTGGTGAGGATGGACTGCATGAAGAGGTTGACGCGGTCCAGCTCGTCGGTTCGGGACCTGAGGTCGGCGTTCAGAGCCTGGAGCTCGCTGTTGGTCGACTCCAGCTCTTCGTTCATGGTCTCCAGCTCTTCGTTGCTGGACTGCAGCTCCTCGTTGGTGGTCTCCAGCTCTTCGACCGTCGACTGCAGCTCCTCCGTGCTGGACTGCAGCTCCTCGTGGGCGGTCTCGACCTCCTGGCGGGTCCGCTCCAGCTCGAGCCGCAGCCGCTGGTGGGGTGTGATGTCGATGAAGAGCACGCTGGACCCGAGCACGGTGTCGTCCTCGTCGATCACCGGCGTGATCTGGACGTCGAAGTAGCGAACGCTCCCGTCGTCCCCGTCGTGGGTGACGTTGCTGACCACCACTGTCCGGCGCTCCCGCTCTGCCCGCTCCAGCTGGGAACGGAGCTCGAGCGGCCGATAGGACACCTGCAGGTCCTGCAGGGGCTTGCCCACGTCGCGCAGGCTCATGTCGAACAACGTGCGGGCAGCCCGATTGGCCATGACCAGGACCCCGCCGGCGTCGAGCAAGAGCTGGGCCACGGGGGAGAGTTCCCAGGCCACGTCCCGCAGGCGCACCCGCCGGGAGACCACGACCGGTCGGTCGCGGCCGCTGGCCTGGGCGGGCAGCAGGCGCTCGATGCGCTGGAACTGGGGGACCTTCCTGAAGATACGTTGCTTCAGGTCCACGGGTCGGAACAGGTTGCCGTGGGTGAGCAGCATCTCCGCCCGTCCCAGGAACAGGTAGCCGTCGTCGTTCAGGGCGTAGTGGAAGCGAGCCAGGACGCGTTCCTGGGCCTCGGCGGTGAAGTACATCAGCGTGTTGCGGCAGGACAGGAGGTCGAGCCGGGAGATGGGGGCATCCTGGAGCAGGTCGTGACGTCCGAAGATGAGCGGCCGGCGCAGGCTGGCGCGGAAGACGTAGCGGCTCCCCTGGCTCTCGAAGTACCTGTTTCGAATCTCCTCCGGGACCGGCTCCAGCTCGGCCTGGGTATAGCCCTGCCGAGCCCGGATCAGCGCGTCCTCGTCGACGTCGGTGGAATAGATCTTCACCCGCTTCAAGAAAGCGTCGATGCCCAACGCTTCGGCGAAGACCATGGCCAGCGAGTAGGCCTCCTGACCGGACGCGCATCCCGCGCACCAGACGCGGATCGGTTCCTGCTCCGGCTTCGAGGCGATGATCGCAGGCACGACCTGGTGTCGCAGGTAGTCCCAGGCCGGAGGGTCGCGAAAGAACGAGCTGACGTTGATCAGGACGGTGTCGAACAGACGCGCGAACTCCTCCGGATGCACCTGGAGGTAGTCCACGTAGTCGGTGAAGGACGTGGCCCCGACCATCTTCAAGCGCCTGGTCACGCGCCGCGTGAGCGTGGAGCGCTTGTAGGCGCTGAAGTCCACGCTGCGGGCCTGGCGCAGGTAGTCGAGCAGCTGGTCGAAATCGACCTCGGGAGGTGGGTCATTCATGGATGCCGTCTCCGGTGACGAGGGCGACGATGGCCGACGGGATCTCGGCCAGAGGGAGCACCAGGTCGACCGCACCGGCCTTGATGGCCGCGCCCGGCATCCCGAAGAAGTCCGAACTGGCCTCGTCCTGGGCGATGACGGTGCCGCCCATCTTCTTCACCGCCGTCACCCCCATCGCGCCGTCGGAGCCGGTGCCGGTGAGGACCACGGCGATGACCCGCTTCCCGAAGGCGGCCGCGGCCGACTCGAAGAGCAGATCGGCCGACGGCCGCACGAAGTGCACCAGCTCGGACTGACTCAAGGTCAGGGAGCCGTCGGGGTTCACCAGCAGGTGGCGGTCGGGCGGGGCGATGCGCACCTGGCCCGGTCGGAGCCATTCACCCTCCATCGCCTCGGCCACGTGCAGGGCCGTCCGCTTGGCCAGGATCTCGGCCATGCGGCTGCGGTGATGAGGATCGAGGTGCTGCACGACCACGATCGCCGCGGGAAGCCTGGAGGGCAGGCTCGAGAGCACTCTGCCCAGCGCCTGGAGCCCCCCCGCCGAGGCGGCCATCGCCACCAGGAAGAAGCTCAGCGCTGGCTGCCTGGGCTCGGCCTGGCGACGCCCCTCCACGTCTCTGGCGGCCCCCCCGCATGGAGCCGCCTCGGGTGCTCGGTGACCGTTCGTCTATCTGCTCCGGGACGACGCTCCGCCAGCCCTCCGTCCGCCAGCGGCTGACGCGTACCCCAGTTCTGGTGATGGGGGCTTCGTTCCCATCCTAACAGGAGTGAACATCGGGGAGGATCCCTGTCCTCCGGGCCCCGGGTGGACCCTCGCGCCCACGACCGGCGTCGACTCCGAAAGCGGGACCGATGGAAGGGGCGTGGCCGGCACACGCGCCGGCTGCGGGGAGGGACGTCCGACTCCCCGGATCACGCCCATGCGGCCGCCGACCTGCCTGCCGCCCCGAGCCCGGCGACCCGTCTAGAAGCTCGCTTCCGGGTGTATGTTAATCAGCGACGGTTAATCCCTCACCGACCCAGGAGAGTTAGGAGGTGACCATGGATCTCGTTAAGTAGAAGGTTAACAGAAGGGCATCTCCAAAGGATGGCGAGATCGAGCCGGAGAGGGCCGGGGATCGACGTGATCCCGGAGCGGGTGCGGGCCGCCCGGCGCGACGCCGGACTCAGCCTGGCCCAGCTGGCGGCCGGAGCGGTGACACCGGTGGCCATCCACCTGATCGAGACCGGCAAGTCGCGTCCGTCCTTCGCCACCCTGGCCCACATCGCCACCCGCACCGGGAAGCCTCTCGCCTACTTCACCGACCAGGAGCCCGAGCTGCTGTCGACCCCCGCCCTCGCCTCGGCAGCTCGGGCCGCTCAGCGCCTCCAGGAGGCATCCTGGGCGCTCAGCCTGATGCTGCGGCATCCGGCGCTCACCAGGCCGGAGCGGACGGCCCTGGAGACGGCGCTGATCAACCTCAGGCGATCGGTCGTCCTGATCCAGATGGTCCTCACCGAGCTCGAGCGGCGGTAGCGAGAACGCGCGGACCGGATGCGCCGCGGGCGCGGTCCCCGGACCGGCGACGAGACGCCGGCGCCGCAGACGACCACCGGGTGGAGGACGCGGACGATCCCGGATCAGTCGCTGCCCAAGGGGGTGGGCAGCGAGGCTCGCCACTCGGTCTCGTGGAGGTAGGCACGAAAGGCCCGGGCGGCCGGGCTCAGGATGCGCTCACGCGGCCAGACGACGTGCCACGTGCGGCGCACCGGGAACCCCTCCACGCGCAACGGGCGCAGGAGCCCCAGCTCGATCTCCAGCCGCGCCGCGTAGACGGACAGGACGGTCACGCCCAGGCCCCGGGCCACGGCCCGTTTCAGAGCCCCGTTGCTGGCCAGCTGCATGGCCGCCACCGGCTCCACCCCGTGCTGGCGGAGGATGGCCTCCGCCGACTCTCTGGTGCCCGAGCCGGGCTCGCGGAGCAGGAGCGGACCGTCGAGTAACCGGGCGGGTTGCAACGGCTCCTGCGCCGCCAGGGGATGATCGGGGGCGCTCAGACACAGCAGCGTGTTCTCCAGCAGGGGCTCGGCGCAGAACAGGTCGGCCTCGAAGGGACGGCCCACCACCCCCAGGTCGGCCTCGCCGCAGAGCAGGCGATCCCGGACCTGGTGCCGGTTGAGGACGTCGAGCTGGAGCTCCACCCCGGGGTGGTGGCGGCGGAAGCCGGCCAGGGCGTCGGGCAGCACGTAGATGCCGACGGTGGTGTCGCCGGCGACGCTGAGCGAGCCGGCACGGAGGCCGACCAACTCCTCGATCGTCTCGCCCGTCTCCCCGACCAGGGCCAGGATGCGACGTGCCCGTTCGTAGAGCGCCCGGCCCACCGGCGTCAGCTCGGGCGTGCCGCGCCCGGGCTGGAAGAGGGGGTGGCCGATGGCGCGGGCCAGGGCCTGGACCTGATGGCTGATGGCGGGCTGGGTCAGGGCGAGCACCTCCCCCGCGCGGGTGAAGCCACCGCTCTCCACCACGGTCACGAGGATGCGGAGCTGGTGGAGGGTCACCCGTCGTTCGAGATCCCTGGATTTCATGCTGAATTCTTCATTATATTATAAAAAATTTGAATTTGACCGCATGGAAACCGGCCCGTAGCCTGGGAGCATGGGCAGGATCGTCCGGCCAGACGGCGCGGCGAGGGGACGGCGCTGATGGCGGGACTGCCGGGCACCGAACGGCCCCTCTTCATCGGCATCGGCGGGGACAGCGGGAGCGGCAAGACCACCCTGACCGCGGCCTTCTACGGCCTCTTCGGGGAGGACCGGATCGCCACCGTCTGCCTGGACGACTACCACTCGCTGGACCGTCGTCAACGGGCGCTGGTGGGCCTGACCCCGCTCAACCCCCGGGCCAACGACTTCGCCCTGATGGAGGAGCACCTCTGGACGCTGAAGCGGGGCGAGGCGATCGAGAAGCCGGTCTACGATCACCGCGACGGCACCTTCGGGCGCCGGCAGCGGCTGGAACCTCGTCAGGTGGTGATCGTGCAGGGGCTCCACCCCTTCCTGGCGCCGGGCATCCGCCACACCTTCGACCTCAAGGTCTGGCTCGATCCCGAGCCGGAGCTGCGCGTGGCCTGGAAGCTGCGCCGGGACATGGCCAGGCGGGGCTACTCGCGAGAGCAGGTGCTGGCGGAACTCGAGACCCGACGGCTCGACGCCGAGACCTACATCCGGCCCCAGCGCCGCTGGGCCGACCTGGTGGTGCGTTTCCACCGGCCGACCCCGGGATGGAAGGACATGGGTCACCTCGGCGTCAGGATCACCCAGCGTCACACGCTGCCCAGACTCTCCTTCGACCACTCCCTGCACCGTGCCGATCGGGTGCGCCTGTTCCTCGACTTCATCGACGAGGACGGCCAGCGTTCGGACGTGATCGAGATCGAAGGGCAGATCACGGCCCCCGAGGCCGAGCTGGTGGAACGCACCATCTGGGCGCACATCGACGGCGTCCACGGCAGCGTCCATCACGTTCCCCCCGAACGACTCGGCACCTACGAGGCGGCCCGAGGACAACGGCACAGCGATCCCCTGGCGCTGACCCAGCTGATCCTCGCCCATCGCATCCTGAGCGCGCAGAAGTCGATGATGGTCCGCCTCACCGCCGGGCAGCACGAGGGACTGGCCTGGAGCCACCGTCACCTTTGAATTTGAACCGGCCAAGGAGGTTCGGATGCTGATCGAGCGTGAACCCGCTCCCCGGAGGTCACGGTGGGCCTCGGGGGTGATCCCCTACAAGCAGATGGGGTACTGGCGCCCCGACTACGAGCCGGAGGAGACCGACGTGCTGGCCGCCTTCCGGGTCACCCCCCAGCCCGGGGTGGAGCCGGAAGAGGCAGCGGCCGCGGTGGCCGGAGAGTCCTCCACGGCGACCTGGACGGTGGTCTGGACCGACCGGCTGACGGCCCACGACAACTACCGGGGCAAGGCCTATCGCATCGATCCGGTGCCGGGCACCGAACCGCCTCAGTACCTGACGTACATCGCCTACAAGCTGGACCTGTTCGAGGAGGGCTCGATCCCGAACATGGCCTCGTCGATCATCGGCAACGTCTTCGGCTTCAAAGCCATACGGGCGCTCCGGCTCGAGGACCTGCGTATCCCCGGGGAGTACGTCAAGACGTTCCAGGGCCCGCCCCACGGCATCGTGGTGGAGCGGGAGCTCCTCAACAAGTACGGGCGGCCGCTCCTGGGAGCCACCACCAAGCCCAAGCTCGGGCTCTCGCCGCGCAACTACGGCCGGGTGGTCTACGAGGCGCTGCGCGGTGGCCTCGACTTCGTCAAGGACGACGAGAACATGAACTCCCAGCCCTTCAACCGCTGGCGGGATCGCTACCTGTACTGCATGGAGGCGGTGCATCGGGCGATGGCCGAGACGGGCGAGGTCAAAGGCCATTACCTCAACGTCACCGCCGCCACCATGGAGGAGATGTACGAGCGGGCCGAGTTCGCCAGAGAGCTGGGCAGCGTCATCGTCATGATCGACCTGACCGCCGGCTTCACCGCCATGGCCTCGATGTCGAGATGGGCCCGGGCCAACAGCATGATCCTGCACCTCCACCGGGCTGGCCACGCCACCTACACCCGACAGAAGAACCACGGGGTCAGCTTCCGGGTGCTGGCCAAGTGGTGTCGTCTGCTCGGCGTCGACCACGTGCACGCGGGCACGGTGGTGGGCAAGCTGGAGGGCGACCCGGCGTCGGTCAGGGGTTACTACGACACGCTGCGCGAGGACGTGGTGCGCCGCGACCTGGCCTGCGGCATCTTCTTCGACCAGGACTGGTGCCATCTGCCCGGGGTGATGCCGGTGGCCTCGGGCGGTATCCACGCCGGCCAGATGCCCCAGCTGCTGCATCACCTGGGAGAGGACGTGGTCCTCCAGTTCGGCGGCGGCACCATCGGCCACCCCATGGGGATCGCGGCCGGTGCCACCGCCAACCGGGTCGCCCTGGAGGCGATGATCCAGGCCCGCAACGAGGGCTGCGACCTCATCCGCGAGGGACCGGAGGCCCTGCGCCGGGCGGCGGCCTGGTCGCCCGAGCTGCGCGCCGCCCTGGAGGTGTGGGGCGACGTCAGCTTCGAGTTCGAGTCCACCGACGTGCCGGACGTCGTGAACCTGCCCACCCCGGTCGCGTTCTAGGGAAAAGAGGAGCGCAGGCACATGGAGACGAGAGAACCGTCCCGCCCGGGTGGAGGTCAGGGCCTGCGCATCACGCAGGGCACCTTCTCCTACCTCCCCGATCTCAGCGACGAGCAGATCCTGGCCCAGATCCAGTACGGGCTCGACAGGGGCTGGGCCGTGTCCATCGAGTTCACCGACGACCCGCATCCGAGGAACGTCTACTGGGAGATGTGGGGGATGCCGATGTTCGACCTCAGGGACGCGATGGCCGCGCTGCGCGAGGTGCAGCGTTGCCGGGAGGCGTTGCCCGATCACTACGTCCGCGTGAGCCTCTACGACCCGGGACTGACGAGGCAGACGACCGCCCTGCAGTTCATCGTCAACCGACCCCCCCACGAGCCCGGCTTCCGGCTGGAGCGGGAGGAGGGGCACGACCGCGTGGTGCGCTACACCCTGCACGCCTACGCCGCGGATCGGCCCCGGGGCGAACGCTACCGTGGGGACGGCCGTGGCTGAACCGGTCCCGGGGACGATCGGCAGTGCGCCTCCGTCGGGGCCGGGCATGGCGGCGGGGGGCGAGAGGCCAAGCGGGGGAGCCCGCTCCTTTCCCCCCGACCTCGCCGACTCCGCCGGGCTCTGGGAGGAGGTCGTCGTGGAGGCGCCCGAGCTCCTGGAGGGCGGCCCGGTCGAGGAGGTGCTGGGTCGGCTGGATCGGGAGCTGGTCGCCCTCCACGAGGTCAAGCGACGCCTCCGGGAACTCGCGGCCCTGCTCCTGGTGGGACGGCTGCGCCGGCGCCTGGGGCTGGAGACGGCGTCGCCGACGCTGCACATGTGCTTCACCGGCAACCCGGGTACCGGCAAGACCACGGTGGCGATGCGCATGGGCGAGCTGCTGTACGAGCTGGGCTACGTTCGCAAGGGGCACCTGGTGGTGGCCTCGCGCGAGGACCTGGTCGGCCAGTACGTCGGTCACACCGCCCCCCGGACGCGGGAGGTGTTGAGGCGGGCGATGGGAGGGGTGCTGTTCATCGACGAGGCCTACAACATCTACCGCCTCGACAACGAGCGCGACTACGGCCAGGAGGCCGTGGAGTTGTTGCTTCAGACGATGGAGAGCGAGCGGGGGAACCTGGTCGTCATTCTGGCCGGGTACCGGGACCGGATGGAACGGTTCTTCTCCGACGTGCCCGGGCTGGGTTCGCGGATCGCCCACCACGTCGACTTCCCCGACTACTCGCTCGGAGAGCTGATGGCGATCGCACGACTGATGACGCGCGAGCACCGCTACCGGCTCTCGGAGGAGGCGGAGGCGGCCCTCCGTGAGCACCTGCGGCGGCGCATGCGCCGGCCCGGCTTCGCCAACGGGCGGAGCGTGAGGAACGCCCTGGACCGGGCGCGGATGCGGCAGGCGGTGCGGATCTACGAGGCCGTCCGGCGGGGTCGCCGGCTGACCGCGGGGGATCTGTTCACGATCGCGGGGGAGGACGTCGAGGGGCGGGGGCTCGAGCGGGGAGGAGCCCGCGGGGGTCGGGGGCGATGAGCGAGCGGGTCGTGCTGGGGTGGCGGGACGATGACCTCCCGGTCGGGTTCCGGTGGAGCGGGCGCGAGCCCGTCGGCCTGTACGAGCCGGCGCTGGCGGAGTTCCTGGGCGCGGTCTGGGAGGGCCGGGAGCTGGTGGCCTACGACCTGCCCGCCCTGGCCCACGCCTTCGAGCACCTCGCCGACGTCTACGTGTCGGACCCCGACTGACCGCCGGCGGCGTCCGGGATGGTCGCGGCACGGCCCGCCCGGGCGCCGGCCGCCGCGGTCCTCAGATCAGGAGCCGCTCGTCGAACCCGAGCCGGGTGAGGGGGCGTCCCCCGCCCGGCGACACCAGGATGGTGTCCTCCAGCCTGACGCCGCCACCGCCCCTCACCCCCGGCACCCAGATCAGGGGCTCCACGGCGAAGGTCATGCCCTCCCGGAGCACCACCGTCTCCGCGCCCGGAAGGTCCTCCCCGATGTAAGGGGGCTCGTTGGACCCCATGCCCACGCCGTGGCCGATGAACAGGCTGATGAAGTGGTCCGCCAGCCCGTGGCGGGCCGCCGCCCCCCGTACCGCCGCCGCCACGTCGTCGTTGGTGTTGCCCGGGACCATGGCCCGGATGGCCTCCTGCAGGGCCTCGTGGACGGCGGTGTAGACCTCCTGCTGGCGCCGGTGGGGGCGGCCGCAGATCACGGTGCGGCCGATGTCGCTGAAGTACCCGCCCCACTGGGCGCCGATGTCGATGAAGACCAGGTCCCCCTCGCGGATGATCTTGTCCGAGGCGATGCGGTTGGGGGGCGACATGTGTTCGCCCGAGGCCACGAAAGGCGTCATCACGTGGGCGTACTCGCCCCCCAGGCGGAAGAGCGTACGCATGGCCTCGGCCACCACGTCGGTCTCGCGCACCCCCGGAGCCACGGCCTCGATGGCGGCCCGGGTCACGGCCTCGGCGATGGCGCTCGCCTCCTCCATGAGCGCCACCTCTTCGGGGAGCTTGATCAGGCGGGCGGCCTGCATGGCGGCGTCCCCGTCGCACAGCTCCAGCTCGGGGAGCAGCTCGCGCAGCGCCTCCACCAGGCAGTAGCCGGACTCGTCCAGGCCGAGCCGGCCCCGGGTGAGACCGTGGCGTTCGAGGATCGGCCTCAGGGTGTGCTCCACCGCGCCACGGACCAGGCCCCTGGCCTCCATGATCGGCACCGCGTGGATCTCTTCGATCCAGGGCATGACCACCCTGGCCCGTTGCACCTCGCCGCCCGAGGCGAGGAGGACGGGGGCGCGGTCGGGGAGGAGCAAGCAGCCGTTCAGGAGCGCGCTCTTGCCGGCGATGATCTGGGCGCGGAGCCCGGTCAGGTAGCGGACGTTCTCGTCCTTCCAGCAGAGCAGGGCGTCCAGGCCCCGGTCGGCCATGGCCTCCCGGGCGCGGGCCAGGCGGCGCTCGCGCAGCCGGTGGGGGTCCGGCCGGTCTTCGTAGTCGGTTCGGAACTGCCCGTGGGCGAAAGTTCCCAGGTCGGCGCGCACGGGCGGGTCAGCTCCCCGCCACCGCCGCGGCGGGGATGTAGCCCAGGTTGCGGGAGACCGCGTCCGCGGCCCTCCGCACCGCCCCGGCCAGCTCGGTCAGACGCCGGTTGCCGAGGCGACTTCGGGGGCCCGCCAGCCCCAGGGCCGCGATCACGCCCCCGGAGTGGTCGCGCACCGGAGCGGCGATGCAGCACAGGCCGCGCTCGTACTCCTCGACGTCCACGGCGTAGCCCTGGGCGCGAACGCGCTCCAGCTCCGTCTCCAGCTGCTGGGCGTTCGTGATCGTGTTCGGCGTGTAGGGTCGCAGGCCACCGGCCACCACCTGCTCCAGGACCTCGCGGCCGCTCCAGGCCAGGAGCACCTTGCCGATGCTGGTGCAGTGGGCAGGGGCGCGACCCCCGACGCGGGAGGACATGATGATGCTGGAGGCGCCCTCGATCTTGTACACGTAGACGGCGTCGATGCCGGAGAGCACGGCCAGATGGCAGGTCTCTCCGGTGCTCACCGAGAGCTCCTCGACCACGGGATGGGCGGCCGAGTGCAGTCCCCGCTGGTGGATGACGATGGAGCCGATCTCGAAGAGCCGGATCCCGAGCCGGTACCGGCGCGTGGCCGGGTCGCGCTCGACGAACCCGTGGGCGATGAGGACCGCGAGCAGACGGTGGACCGAGCTTCGCGGCAGGCCGAGCTGGTCCGCGATCTCGGAGAGGGTGAGGTCTCGCTTGGTGGGGCTGAAGGCTTCGAGCACTCGCAGCACCCGATCCGCCGACTCGAGCATGCGTGCATACCCTACCACCGAACCGGGTGCCGGACCCCCGGGGCACGGGTGGAGGCCCCCTCACGCGGCCCCACGTGCTGCCCCCCGGCGGACGCCCAGCAGGACCAGCCCCCCCAACGAGCAGAGGCCCAGGACCGCCCAGCTGGTGGGAGGCCCCAGGGCCGCGCCGACCAGCGGCCCCAGGGCCGACCCGCTCGAGTAGCCGGCGAAGGTCAGGCCGATGGCCGAGCCGGGGGCGTCGGGCGCCGCCCGGGTCCCCAGACGGGAGATGACACCGGCCGGACCTCCGAAGCCGAGGCCGGCCACCAGGCCGCCCGGGATCAGCCCCGCCGGGTCCCGCCAGAACAGGAGCAGGCAGGCCGCCAGGGCGTTGCAGGCCACGATCCCGGCCAGGAGCCGGCCCACGCCGAGGTGGTCGCTGATCGTCCCCGCGCCCAGGCGTCCGGCGGCGTTACCGGCGGCCACCGCCGCCAGCGCGGCCGGGGCGAGCCAGGCCGGGTCGCCCCGGGCGTGGGCGTAGGTGGGGAGGAAGACGAAGCCGTAGGCGCCCAGGGGCGCCGTCGCCAGCTGGAAGAGGAAACCCCTGAGCACCAGGGGGCGGCCGGCCAGGCGTGGGAGCGGCACGGTGGCGCCCTCCCGTGGCCGGACGGGGCCGGGCACCGCCGGCAGCAGGATCAGGCCGGCGGCGGCGAGCAGCCAGAGCACGGAGGCCATGGTCCGCAGCGTCCCCACCCAGCCCAGGCGGGGCAGGAGGAGGCTCGCCGCCGGGACCTGGATCAGCGCGGCCAGGGCGTAGGCCCCGGTGAGCGCACCGCCGACCGTCCCCACCCGGGCGGGCAGCACGCTCGCCCCCGCGGCCAGCGAGCCGGCCATGGCGAACGACCCGCCGACGCCCAGGCCGAGCCCGGCGTAGAGGAGCGGCAGGGTGATCCCGCCGGGCGCGGCCAGCGCCACCGCGAAGCCCACGCCCGCGATGCCGAGTCCAACCCAGCAGAGCCGACGCGGCGGCAGCCGGTCGGCCAGCCGCCCCGAGGCGACGATCCCCAGGATCCAGCCCAGGGGCCCGGCCGACCAGACCGATCCCACCAGCAGCGCCGGCCAGCCCTCGCTCCGCACCGCCGGCGCGAGCACCCCCCACACGTACACGAGCCCGAAACAGAACTGGAGGAGGAGGGTGGGGCCCAGCACGCGGCCGGCCGACGGCCGCGCCCGGGCGGGCCCGGACGCGACCGTCACCGTCCCGGCGCCCCGGCCGGGCCGGGCGCCATCGGAGGGTGGCCGGGGAGCCTCAATCCTCGACCAGGGCGAAGATTCGGGCCGGTGCCCCCTCGGCGCCGACGACCTTGAAGAAGGGGGCGAACAGCTCGAACCGCCTGCCCACCAGCTCGTGCAGCCGTGTGGCCTGCTCGATGAGCACGACCCCGGCGGCCAGGAAGACGCGATGAACCCGGAAGTCCTCCGAGGTGAAGGCGGGGAGGCGGGCAGCGTACTCCTCGAAGAAGTCGAAGCAAGCCGCCTTGGGACGGCGCGCCACCAGCCACTCGGCCGCCTCCACGCTGAGGAAGGGGGAGTCGACGAAAAAGCGCGGGAAGTCCCCCCAGGCGCGATCCGTCCACCCCGTGCGGAGGATCGCGATCCGGCCCTCCAGAGGACCGGGGTCGCGTTCGGCGAGCATGGCCGCCGTGATCTCGGTCGAGGGGTCGACCTCGCCCAGGTCGAAGAGGGCCCCCATCCCGCACACCTGGTCCAGCGAGATGGCGTCGGTGGTGCCGCCGTCCTCGAAGCAGTGCAGGCCGGAGTCGACGTGGCTCCCGGTGTGGAGGCTGAGGTGGATCGAGGTGACCTGCCAGAACCCCGGGCCCCGGCGGTGCCGGGCCAGCTCCACCGGCATGTCGGTCGAGGGCGGGCTCTTGGTGCCGGTGCCGACCGGCACCGTCAGGTCGACGATCCTCCGCGTCATCGTTCCCTCCTTACCCGGGCGCCGGCTCACGCCCTCGCCGGCCGGCGCAGGACGCCCTCCGCGATGCGTCGGAAGTCGTCCTCGTCGAGCAGCCCCTTCCGCTGCAGGGAGAGCGCCTTCACCTCCTGCAGGATGGCCGTCATCTCCTCCTCGCTGGCCGGTCCCAGGCCAACCTTGTCCAGCCAGATCAGCACCGAGTCCAGGCCGCTGCCCTTGCCCAGGACCACCTCCGGGCCCCGCTGGCCCACCATCTCCGGGCGGAAGGGGAAGGCCTCGGTCAGGTGCTCCGAGCCGACGTTCTTGACCCAGCTGGCGATGATGCCCGATTCCACGTGGAAGAGGCGGTCGCCCACGATGCCGCGGTTGGGCGGCACGGGGACGCCGGCCAGGTCCCGGACCAGCCGGGAGAGGCCGTACAGCTTGCCCAGGTCGAGGCCGCTGTCGATCCCGTACATGGTGCGCAGGGCCATGACCGTGTCCTCCAGCGGGGTGTTGCCGGCCCGCTCACCGACGCCGGTGACCGACACCTGCACCGTCTGCACGCCGTTGGCGACCGCGGTCACGGTGTTGGCCACGCCCAGGCCGAAGTCCATGTGGAAGTGGGCCTCGAGCGGCTTGGAGATCCGCTCCCGGACCTTGCGGGTCATGAAGGCGGCCGCCTGGGGGCTGAGCACCCCGAAGGTGTCGACCAGGGCCAGGGAGTCCATGTGCCCGTCCCGGGCGATGACCTCGATCATGTTCAGGAAGGTCGTGATGTCGGCCCGGGTGGAGTCGATGGGGAAGAAGGAGACGAAGA
>Ga0209810_1003307_pt1 | contig 17167 bp, 16 predicted proteins | sample Coa_R1_7_FD_187159 | JGI IMG/M metagenome (GOLD analysis project Ga0209810, IMG submission 187159) | Surface soil microbial communities from Centralia Pennsylvania, which are recovering from an underground coalmine fire - Coalmine... | ecosystem: Environmental > Terrestrial > Soil > Unclassified...
ACCGGGCGGCCCACCATGTCGGCGGCCGAGCGGGCGACCATGGCGGCGGCGGCCGGGTTGGCGAAGGTGACGACCCCGGCCGTGTCCACCGCGATCACGCCCTCGCCCAGCGACTCGGTCAGGATCCGGTTCTTCTCGAACAGGTCGGCGGTCTGCTCGAAGAGCAGGGCGTTGGCCACCGACGACGCCACGTGGTTGGCGAAGGTGGTGAGCACCTGGGCCTCCCGCCGGGCCAGGCTGACCGAGCCGAGGAATCCGAGGCGCAGCATCCCGAGGCACGACCCGGACAGCACTAGGGGCGCGACCACCACCGCCTGCAGGCCGTGGGCCGCCATTTCGGCCTGCTGTGGGGTCTCCCCCGCCCCGACCGCCACCCGGTACACCTCCCGCTCCGATGCCACCCTGGGCCAGAAGGCCGGCGAGAGCGAGGCCGGGGTGCCCCGGAGGACCTCCGAGCTGCCGTCGCTCAGCCGGCGGTAGGCCTCTGCCGAGCCCGACTCGGACACCATGAGCAGCTCCACGAACTCCGCCCCGAACAGCCCGTGGGCCGCCGGCAGCACCGCCGCGGCCACCGCCGGGGGGCTCAGCTGGGCCACCTGACGGGACGAGTCCTGCAGCAGGCGCCAGGTGTCGGCGTCGCGCATCGCCCTCATGTAGAAGCGGTACAGGACGCAGACACCGACGAAGACGACGGGGAAGCCGGCCAGCACCCTGGTGTCGTAGTGGGCCAGGGTGACCAGTCCCGCTCCGGCCAGGGTGTTGCCCACCCACACCAGCCCGTAGAGGCCGCCGCTGCGGGGCACGACGTCGCGGACCCGCAGCCCCTGGGACAGGGCCACGGCGGCGGTGACCGTCGCCTGGTTCCACACGAAGAGCAGCACCGACGCCAGCACCAGGGCGACCCAGGTGTCCGAGCGCCCGACCCGCAGCGGCCCCGCCCCCCTGACCAGGTCGTAGACCAGCCCGGCCATGGCGATGCCGGCCGCCATGCCGGCGGCGTTGAAGGCCGCCTTCACCGCCGGCCGGCCCGACACCAGGTGCACGAACGCCACGACCATGGGTGCGAGCAGGGCCAGCCAGGGATGGGGCACGTAGACCAGGCCGATCAGGATCAGCGCCTCTGAGAAGGTGAAGGCGTACCGGGTCGGCCCGAACCGGATGTGCACCATGGCCAGGTCGGCCAGGGCGCCTACGAAGGCGGCCAGAACCGGCGCCCACCACAGGGGCAGCGGTCCGGCGGCCATGCCGGCCAGTGACCATCCCGCCGCCGCCGCCCCGGCGGCGAAGACCACCCCCAGCAGCATGTGGAGGCGCCGGTCGGGGCGGACCCCGGAGCGGGCGTCGGGAAGATGCCTCACCTTGGGCTCAGGAGAACGGGAGGGCCAGTGTCGGGGGGCTGATCTCGCCGTTCACGTGCTGGCCCGGTCCGGGATGGTCGCCCCAGAAGGCGGTCTGGAACGGGCCGAAGGAGGCGGTCTGCCACGGTCCCCCCTGCCACGATCCACCGGTCCAGGAGCTGGTCTGCCACGAGACTCCCTGCCACGAGGCCCCCTGCCACGACCCGCCCGTCCACGACGAGCCGTCCCATTGGCCGGTCTCCCAGTCCGAGCCCTGCCACGACCCGCCCTGCCAGGAGCCGCCCTGCCAGGAGCCGCCCTGCCAGGAGCCGCCCTGCCAGGAGCCGCCCTGCCAGGAGCCGCCCTGCCAGGAGTCGCCCGTCCACGCCGAGGCGGCCCAGGCCGCGCCATTCCACGGGTCGCACCGGGTGTCCAGCTCGCCCTGGATGACGGTCAGGACTCCGGCACACAGCGACTGCACGTAGACGCCGCCCCGGCTGGCGTTGAGCGAGCCGGTGCCGGTCGCCGAGCGCACCTGGGCCAGAGAGGCTGTCGAGGTGGTGAGGGCACCGGCCAGCTGGAGGAAGCCGGACCCCACGTCGTTGACCGAGTAGCCCGCCAATGGGGAGGCCGTCTTCTTGAGGATGCCCTTGACCTGATCCGGGCTCAGACCGGGTCGCGCCTCGAGCAGGAGGGCCACCGCCCCGGAGGTGACCGCCGTCGCCTCCGAGGTGCCACTGCCCTTGATGTAGCTGGGCGCGACCAGGGCGCTGGGATTCTGTTGCTCAACGAAGGACCCGTACGAGCGGGAGGCAATGAGCGTGCGGCCCGGGGCCACCACGTCGGGCTTGCTGACCCCCTGCAGAGTCGGTCCCCGCGACGACCACGCCGGCACGGTGTTGTTGGTGTCGTCGTAGGCGCCCACCGTCAGCACGACCGGGTCGTCACCTGGCTTGGTGATGGTCGAGGGCGCTGGACCACCGTTGCCGCCCGCCACCACGACCACGATGCCCTGGCCCCACAGTCGCTCCACGGCGTAGTCGACCGGATCGACCGAGGGGGCCTGGGTCGAGGCCACGCCCCAGGACAGATTGAGGACGCGGATGTTGTACTGGGCGGCGTAGGCCGAGACCCAGTGCATGGCCTGGAGCATGGTCGACACGTCGACGGCCCCGGACACCCCGGCCACCTTGACGGCCACGAGGGTCGCCTCGGGGGCGATGCCGGTGTAGGCACCACCGGGGTTGGTCGCCGAATCGGCCCCGCTGCCGGCGATGAGCCCGCCCATGACGGTGCCGTGGCCGAAGGTGTCGAAAACGCTCCCCTCGCCGGACAGGTCGGGGCCGTAGACGACCCGGCCGGCGACGTCGTCCATCGGGGAGATGCCGGTGTCGATGACGGCGACGCCGACGCCCTGGCCGTAGTCACCCTGGGACCAGGCCTTGGCCGCTCCGGTGCTTGCCACGAAGTTCGACGCCGTCGGCACTCCGTTTTTCAATGTCGGCGCCGAGTCGAAGTGGCCCACCCGGTTGGCGGTTACGGCGACGATGGCCGTCGAGGCGGCCACGGCCCTCAGGGCCGATGGGGCCAGCTCGGCCTCGAAGCCGTTGATGATCTCGAGGCGCGCGCCCACCCGGCCGCCGTGGGCCCGCACCGCCATCAAGGCGGTGGCGACCTGGCCCGAGCGGGCCTGGACGATGACCGACACCGGAAGCCGTCCGGAGGTGGGCAGGCCCGGGTCGAGCACCGCTGGCGCCGGGCTGGCGGCCGGTGTGCCCGACGGCGCCAGGTCACCCAACAGGCGGCCGGAGCTGGCCGCCGGCCCAGCGGCCATGGTCCAGGCCAGCGCCAGCACGGCGGCGACCATCACGGAGAGCCGTCGCCACGGCGAGGTCTGGGGGATCGGATGAGACAAGACCTGGGACATAGCGGTCCCGCTTTCTCCGCAGGGGACGGCTCGCATCTCGGTGCGTGACGATACGGTCACGCAGGGTCACAGACAATCGTCCGTGGGGGTCATTTCTGCCTGGCCCTTCCGGGCCCCCTACCGTTCCGTCCATGCCAACCGCGAAGTCCGCCCCACGCCCCGCCAGCACCCGGAGACCGGCCACCCTGGCAGTGGATGTCGGCGGAACCGGCATCAAGGCCTCGGTCCTCGACGCCGCCGGCACCCTGCTGACCGACCCGGTCCGGGTCCCCACCACCTATCCGCTGCCTCCGGAGAAGCTGCTGGCCACCGTGTCGGGGCTGGCCGCCAAGCTGCCGGCCTTCGACCGGATCTCCATGGGGTTTCCGGGCATGGTGCGGGGCGGCCTGGTGCTGTCGGCGCCGCACTTCGTCACCGCCTCCGGTCCTGGCACCACCGTGGTCCCCGAACTGGAGAAGGCGTGGGCCCGCATGGACCTGGCCGCCCGCCTGTCGGCCGATCTCGGGAAGCCGGCGAAGGTGGTCAACGACGCCGACATGCAGGGGGCAGCGGTCATCGCGGGGGACGGCCTCGAGCTGGTGGTGACCCTCGGCACCGGGGTGGGCACCGGGCTCTTTCATGACGGCCGGCTCGCCCCCCATCTGGAGCTGGCCCACCACCCGTTCCGCAAAGGGGAGACCTACAACGAGCAGCTGGGCGAGGCCGCCCGCCGTCGCCTCCCGAAGCGACGGTGGCTGCGGAGGGTGCGCCGGGCGGTCGACTGCCTCGACGCCCTCCTCTTCTTCGACCACCTGTACCTGGGCGGCGGCAACGGAAGGCGGGTGAGCATCGACCTGGGACCGCGGGTCACCGTGGTCGACAACGTGGCCGGCATCCTCGGCGGGGTGAAGGTCTGGGAGGACTGGAGGGAGGAGTAAGCGACCTGCCGGTGGGCCCTTCTACTGGCCGCCGTTGCCGTTGGCGCCCCTACCACCGTGGTTGCCGGACGATCCGGCGCCATGGCCGCCTGTTGACCCTCCGCCGCCCTGATCAACCCCTCCGCCCTTGCCATTGCCATTGCCGCTGCCGGAACGAGGCGGTGTGGTCGTCGGCGGTGTGGTCGTCGGCGGTGTGGTCGTCGGCGGTGTGGTCGTCGGCGGTGTGGTCGTCGGCGGTGTGGTCGTCGGCGGTGTGGTCGTCGGCGGTGTGTCCACTGGGGGCGTCTTCGTTGGCGGTGTGGTCCCGGTGGGCGTCGTGGCGGGCGGGCTCGTGGTGGGCTGCGTCGCCCCCCCGCCCGGGCCGGCCGGCGCACCGGGCCCGCTTCCAGACGCGGCCCCGCCACCTCCGTTGTCGGTGGGCAAAGGGGAGGGACCACCCGACGAACCCGCCCCACCCCCCTGACCGGCTGCCGTCCCCCCGCCACCTGCACTCGAGGGAGGAGCGGAACTCAGCGACGGGGGACGGCCGGGGATCTGTGGCGATCCACTGGAACCGGGGCCGGCGATCCAGATCGGAGGCCGGGGTCCGCCGCTATCGCCAGGCAGCCCGCGCAGGACCGGAACGACGCTCGGCCCTCCAATCCTCGGCGCACCAACGGAGGCGGCGGTCTGCGGCCCGAAGAAGCTCAGTCCCAGCACGTGGGCGGACGGCCCACCGGGGACCGTCGAGGTCCCGCCGCCGCCAGATCTGTCGGTGGGTCCAAGGGCGACTGGTGCGCCCGGTCCGCCGACTCGATCGTTCAGTCCGCCGCGGCCGAGGCCGCCAGGGCCTTGCCCGCCGACAAGGGCGCTCTCCACCAGGACCGGGGGCCCAAGCAACACGACCAGGGTGAGGAGCTGGACCCGACGGGAGGCAATAACCGCCCGCCAGGCCCAACCCAGCCGCTCAGTCGCCCACATGAGACCCATGACCTTGGGTGGAACCGCTCGGGCCGGGGATGGGTCGGCCGCATGCGGCAGCCACCTGCGGCAGCGAACTGCTGGCGGTGATGAGCGGCATGGGAGTCGAACCGCAAGGAGGTGACCAGAGCTTTCGACGGGGTGGCCTGTCGGTTGTGGTTCTGAAGTTGCGCACCAGCGTTCCCGTTCTTCTCAAGCCGGCGCCCCCAAGTCCCGAAGACTTGCTCGAGGACCTGGCGGCTCCTTTAGGGTTCTATGACCAAAGGTGACGGCTGGCGCAGGTCGCGTCAACACTCTGCGTGTGCGATGGCGGCCGGAAATGTCCAGGCCACGGACCGTTCGCGCAGAAGGGGCAGAACAACTTTCCGCGGAACGTGGCAACCCCCATGCCGCCGCTGGCGCGATCTGCCCGCAGCGGCTACGACCCAGCGCCAGTGGAGCCGCCCTCCGGCTGCCGGTCGGACCATTGACACCTGGCCCGACGTGATGGGGACCGCCTTCAGGGTCGAGAGACCCTGGCCATTTGGCGCCGAAGTGGCCAAGATCTCCTGAGAAGACGACGGGTGAGCTCGACCGGTCCGGCACCGTCGGGTGCCGGAGCCGCCCTCATCACCCGCTCACCCGCTCGGTGGCGGAGCTAAAGGAGAAGCCGATGGGACTGATGGACAAGATCAAGGCGCAGGCGGAGCAGGTCGCCACCAAGGCACACGAGGGCTCGGCGCAAGTCCAGGCGAAGTTCGATGCCATGCAGTCGAAGCGGACCACCGACTCGCTGCTCAGGGACCTCGGCGCCGCTTACTACGCCGAGCAGCGTGAGGGCGGCCCCCACGACGCCGTCGAGTCGGCCCTGACCGCTCTCGACACTCACGCCGCCGAGGTCTGAAGACCACCTCGTCTGCCTGAGGCGGCGCCACTGGCTATCGTCACCCTGGTCGGCCCGTGGGCGGGTCCGCGGCGGCGGCCTCCAGGTCAGGAATGACCTGGAGATCGGTGGCATGGGGCGGGGGGAGCATGGGGACAGAGGAGTTCGACCTCGAGGTTCGGGGCCACCGCCTCCACGCCCAGCGCCAGGGCTCGAGCGATGCCCCCCTCGCTCTGGCCGTGCCCGGCCTGTCAGCCAACCTGCGCAGCTTTGACTTCATAGCGGAGCGGGTCGCCGGGCCCCGGCTGCAGCTGGTTGCCCTCGACCTCCGGGGCCGCGGCCGCAGCGAGACCACGCCGGCGGGCACCTACGGGTGGGAGAACCATGCCCTCGACGTGCTGGCAGTGGCTGACGCCCTGGGGGCCGGGCGGGTTGCCATCCTCGGTCAGTCGATGGGCGGGGCAGTGGCCATGAAGGCGGCCGGGCTGGCCACCGAGCGGATCGCAGCCGTAGTGCTCCTCGACGCCTGCGGGGTGCCCGAGCCGGGCACCCTGGCCGTGATCGGGCGGTCGGTGAGCCGTCTGGGCGAGACCTATCCGTCCATCGACGATTACCTCGCCACGGTGCGGGCTCAGGGAACGATCGAACCCTGGAGCGAGTACTGGGAGCGCTACTACCGCTACGAGCTCGAAGAAGTCGAGGGCGGCTACCGCTCGCGCACCAGACCGGAGGCGATAGCCGAGGACGGCGCCTACGCCGCCACCCAGGACCTGTACGGCCTGTGGAGGCACCTTGCGATGCCAACCCTGCTGCTCCGTGCCACCCGCGAGTTCCTCCCCGGCTCCGGACACATCGTGTCGGCAGCCGACCGCGATCGCTTCGCCGCCGAGGTCCCGACCGCCCGGGTGGTGGAGGTCGATGCCAACCACATGACCATCAACACCCACCCGGACTCCGCCGCCGCCATCACCACCTTCCTGGCGGAAGCCTTCGACCGGGTCTGATGCCAACGGGCGCTTCCGCAGGACGGCAGCCAGTCGCGGCAACCAGACGCCGGAGCGGCCGCGAGTCCTGGCTGCCCCTCGCCTACCTCGCGGTGGCGTTGCTGGTCATCGCCTTCGTGCTTCCCTCGGCCCTCCGGCCGCCCGCCCAGCAGTCGAACCAGTCAGCGGAGCTCTCGCCGAACTCCCCCCACCAGGGTCAGTCCATCATCGCTGCCTTCAGTCAGGCGCAGTCGGGTACGGCCGGCGCCGGCCCCAACCAGGCCGGGGGCACGGGCGGGGCCGCGGGCAGCGGGGCCGCCACACCCACTGCGGTCGTGAGGCCGGTGGCGGCATACTGCCCGTTCGGCTACGGCGATCCGCCCCGCCAGACGTCGTCGCTGTATGCGGCGCCCTGTGCGCCAGTGTGGCAGGGCAACAACGGGGGAGCCACCTGGCACGGGGTGAGCGCCGATGTCTTCCGGGTGGCCATTGTGGAGTGCGACGGCGACTACCACACGACCTACACCGGACCCACTCCGAACCAGCCCCAACCAGGCGAGAGCTCGGCCGACACCACCTGGCGGGTGTACCAGCAGTACTTCAACAGCCACTTCCAGTTCTACGGCCGCCAGCTGCAATTCGTTCAGACCAATCCCCAGCCCTGCAACAGCACCGACTTCGTGCAGGCCGTCGACAGCGCCAACGCCCAGTGGCCGCTGTTCGCCGTCAGCTCGCCTTTCGGCGCCGCCACCGACGAAGCGCAGCGCCTCGGCCTGCTGGCGACCGGCCTGGTCGGCAACGGCGAGCAGTGGTTCGCCGCCCATCAGCCCGCATTCGAGTTCGACATGAGCGGGACCGAGCTCACCCAGCTCACCAGCGAGATGATGTGCAAGCAGCTGGAGGGGCACCCGGCCGCGTTCACTGTGCCACCCATCAAGGGCCGCAGCCGGGTGTACGGCGCCTTCCTGCTGGCCGACTCGGACACCACCGCCAGTGGGGCCTACAGCCCAGCAGATATCCAGAATCCGCTCGCCCGCCAATGCGGCGCCAAATGGAGCGAGGTGGTGACCTACGACCCCTATGTGAACGCCAACCTCGCCCAGTACCTGGCGACGGCGATGACCAAGATGCGGGCGGCCGGGGTGACCACCCTCGCCTGCTTCTGTGATCCCTTCACCGCCATAGAGATCATCAACTCGGCCAGCCAGCAGTCCTACTTCCCCGAGTGGATCATGCCGGGCACCGCCAGCATGGACCTCAACCAGCTGGCCGAGTACTACGACCCGAGCCAGTGGGGCCACGCCCTGGGCATCTCGGCGCTGGAGATCCCGCGACCGATGAACGAGCAGGACTGCTACAAGGCGTTCAAGGAGATGGACCCGGGCGGGACCCCGCAGACCGGCTACCTGAGCATCTGCACCATCCAGTTCCCCCGGCTCCTGCAGCTGGCCGACGGCGTGCAGCTGGCCGGACCGCACCTGACCCCCGCCAATGTGATCAAGGGCCTGTTCAAGATGCCGGCCCGACGCCCTGACCCGCAGTGGTCGATCGGGGGCTACTACGGCCCCGGCCACTGGGCCTTCTCCGACTACATATCCCTCGTCTGGTACGACCCCACCGCCACCGACCCCGTCACCGGCAACGCCGGCGCCTACCGCTACATGCTCAACGGCCAGCGCTTCCAGGTGGGCCAGATTCCGACCAGCCCCCTGCCGTGGTTCCAGTCGGGGATCACCACCGTGGCCGGCTCCTGACCCCTCGGCGCCTACCCCCGCCGGTCGATGAAGGCGGTGATCGCCTTGGCCAACTCGTCGGGGGCGTCGGTCATTAGGACGTGGCCCGCCCCCTCGATCAGCTGGAGCTCCGCGGCCGGTATGGCGTCGGCGAGTACCTGGGCGTTGGCGACCGGCACCATGCCGTCATCGGTGCCATGCACGATCAGGGTCGGGACCTTCAGCTGGCCCAGCCGCTCGACCGAGCCCCTCCACTGGGAGGCGCCAAGCAGCTGGTGGGTGTAGCCCTCCGCGCTGGTCGGCCGCTCGAGACGACGGCGGATGTCCTCATCGATCAGCTCCCGCTTGGTAGTGGGGGCATAGGCGATCGGGATGGTCGCCTCGATCGACTCCCGCGGCGGCAACGATGCCCGGCTGGCCAGAATCTGAGCCACCTCGGCGGGTGGGGCCACCGACCGCTCGGGGTCGCCCGCGCTGGTGGCCACCAGGATCAGGGAACGCAGTCGCTCGGGGGCGCTGAAGGCGACCTGCTGGACGATGAGGCCACCCATGGATATGCCCAGCAGATTGGCCCGATCGAGCCCGGCGGCGTCCATCACCGCGAGCACGTCGCCGGCCATCACCTCCACCGTGTAAGGCCCGGGCGGGGCACCGGTCGCCCCAGTGCCCCGGTTGTCGATAGTGATGACGCGGAACCGTGGAGCCAACAGGGGCACCACCCGGTACCACATCTCGCCGGCGAAACCCAGACCCTGCACGAGGATGAGGGCCTCACCGGTGCCGGCCTCATCCCAGGCGACATCGACGTCGCCCACCCGGGTCGTCGGCACTGGCAACCTCCCTCTCTGCCTGGGGAGCTCGGGACGCCCCCCCGCCGGCAAGTCGGCGGCCGCCGACCACCGAGACGTTATCCCCTATGCCCCATTCGGTCTGCCTCGGCGGGGTCAACGGGGGCCGGCAGCGGCAGCTCAGTCCCGTTGCCAAGACCGCGCCAGGCTGCGATGCTGAGCCCTCCGGCGGGCAGGGGCGCGAGACATGGGGCAGCGGTCAGATGGTGACCAGGCGGGGACGGGCGAAAGGGCGGAGCGGGCGATGAGCGTCGAGCTGAGCTACACGCCGGACGCTTTGGCCCTCGCCGTCCTGCTCCATCCCCACCCGGACTTCGGTGGAGACCAGCTCCATCCGTTCATAGACGGGCTCTTCCGGCGGCTGGACGAGTCCGGCATCGGCGCGGTGCGCTTCGACTTCTCGTCGGCGGAGCCAGCCGAGGCGAAGGCCCAGACCATCGCTGCCATCAAGGCCGGCCTCGACCGTTGGGGGACGGTGCCGGTGGTGCTCGCCGGTTACTCATTCGGGGCCGGAATTGCCGCCACGGTCGAGGACAAGCGGGTCGTGGCCTGGTACCTGCTGGCGCCCCAGGTGTCCTTCCTGACCGGCTCCATGATCGGCAGAAGCGCCCGACCGAAGCGCATAGTGGTCCCCGAACTGGACCGGTACTCGTCACCGGACTCGGTCCGCAAGGCCACGTCCGACTGGACCTCGACCACCGTCGACACCCTTCCGGACACGACCCACTTCCTTGGCGACATACGTCCGATCGTCGACTCCGCCGCTTCTTGGATCGAGAGCGTCCTACACGCCTGACCCGGCCGTAGCGGGCTCTACACCCTGCGGCCCAGGAAGCAGAGGAGCTCGGTCTGCAGGTCCGCGCCCGCCGGCGGTTCCACCTTGGGCCCGAACACCCCCGGCATGCGGATCATGGCGTCCATGGGCTTCAGTGCCTCGGAGGCGTCGGCGACGGCCTGGGGATGCAGGCTCTCGTCCGCCCCCACTGCACGAGCCAGATCCCAGGTGTGCACCAGAAGGTCCATCGTCACCAGGTTGGCGATCAGCTGCTGCCGGGGCATCGGGCCCATGGGGGTCTGCACCGTCTCGGCCATCTTGGCGGGGTCGGACGCCAGCTTCTCCACCTGCTGACGGGTCTCCTGCCACGCCGACGAGAGGTCGGCGGCCTGGGGGACCTCGTCCTGGCCCAGGACCAACCGGCGTTGACCGTTGACGACGTGAGCCACCACGTCCCGGGCGGTCCAGCCCTCACAGGGTGCGGTCGCCTCCCATTTCTGGTGGGATGCGGCCTCCACCCGGGCGCTGAAGCCATCGGCAACTTCGCGGTAGCGGTTCAGAACATCGCTCATGCGCCGCAGAGTAGATCCTGCCGTCGGGCGACGCGCCCCGGCCCCCGCCGTCTCAGGCCGGGGGGCGACGTCAGTCGCGGAAGTTACCGAACTGAAGAGGGATGCCGAAGTCCTGTTCCTTGAGGGCCGCGATGACCTCCTGGAGGTCGTCCCTCTTCTTGCCGGTCACCCGCACCTGGTCGCCCTGGGTCTGGGACGAGATGCCCTTGAGGCCCAGGTCCTTGATCGCCTTGTTGATGCTCTTGGCATGGTCGGAGGAGATCCCTGCGGCCAGGGTGGCCACCTGGCGGACGGTCCCCTTGGTCGCTTCCTCGACCTTCCCGTACTGGAGGGCCTTCAGGGACACCTGGCGGCGGACGAGCTTCTCCTCCAGCACCTGGATGACCGCCTTCAAGCGATCCTCGGTGCCGGAGCGCAGCGTGATGGTCGTCTCGCCGAGCTCGATCGAGGAGCTGGTGTCCTTGAAGTCGAAGCGGGTCCCGACCTCGCGGCTGGCCTGGTCCACGGCGTTGCGGACCTCCTGCATGTCGACCTCGGAGACGACGTCGAAGCTGGGCACGGCCCAGACGCTATCTTCTTGGCTTCCAGGGTCGGTGCCCGAGCGGACAAAGGGAGCAGACTGTAAATCTGCCGGCTCAGCCTTCGGAGGTTCGAACCCTCCCCGGCCCACTGGAGGCAAAAGCCCTGGTCACAGCCCATTTCGGGGCCAGGCCGACGGGTCGACACTGACGCCGGAGCCCGCCTCCGACAGTCACCCCATACAAGTCACGAACACTCCCAGATACGCCGGTCCAGCCATGGCGGGCGTCCGGCAGACCCCCTCAGGCACCTACGAGGTCCGGTACCGGGACCCGTAGAACCGGCAGCGGTCAAGGCGTTCGAGCGCAAGACCGACGCCGAGCGCCACGCCAAGGCGGTCGAGACCGACAAGCTCAGGGGCGACTGCCCCATCGCCCGCGAGGCAAAGGTGAGCTCCGGGCACCACGCCGGTGTCTGTCCTCATTGCCGAAGCTCCCCAGTTTCAGCGCTCGTCTCAGCACTCTCTGTGATGTCCGTTATGACACCGCTGTCAACGCGCTGCTGACGCCAAATGCGATTGGTCCTACCAAAACCCGGCCAACTGGTCCATAGCGTTTAGGTCGCCGGGGTAGGGCGATCTGTCTTCATGGTGGGGCGGGAACGGCGGCAGGCGGGCGCACGCCCAGCGTGCCAGAGGAGATCACATGACTATTGCTGGCAACGGCAGGGGAACCCGCGTGTCGCCTTCTGGCCTGGACACCCTTGCACAAGCAAGCATCTGCGCCAACTGCCTGGCGACGACGCCGGCGGGAGCAGCGTCCTGTCCGACCTGCGGTTCCTCAGTGGCCGTCCTCCCTCCCGTTGAGGCCGACGCACGAACCGAGTCGACCGCACCCATCCCCACGTTGGGGTCAGCACAGCTTCGGAGGTCACCTCTGAAGGGGGACCGGAGCGACGCTCCGTCTGGTCAAGGGTAATGAGGTATCGGCTCGTCGCCTTACTGATGCTCATCGCCATGCTGACCGCTGGTTCCTGGCCGCGTGGCCGGCAGAACTATGTTTGAGCGACTCCAGCCCTAGCTTCAGGTCGCTCAGGCTGATCTGCCAGTTGGTCATACCGAGATGGGGGCGGAAGCCGAGCTCAGTGTTGATAGCCAGCATGGCTGCATTGGAGTCGGCGTTGCCGGTCCGGACGTCGAGAGCCTGGGGCCGCTCCTCTAGGACTCGCAGCAGCATTGCGGCCTTGAGCCAGCGGCCGATCCTCCTGCCGCGGTGATCGGGGCGCACCGCCGTGTCGCCCTGGCTCACGCTCTCCGGTCGGGAGGGGTCCCATGTCACAGTCGTGAGACCGACCAGCTGTCCAGTCGCATCGTGGCGGACCAGGAACCACCATGACTCCTCGCCCCGAGCACGGGTCAGCCTCTCGAGGTCGCGGAGCTCGGCGACCGTGATCTGGTGATCCGGGACATCGAGTGCGTCCCTCGGGGCGTCGTTCATCACCCCGAGCAGGTCGACCAGGGACTCCACAAGCTCATCGGGACAGGCACCATCGAAGCCGAGCATTGAGTAACCAGGAGCTCGGCGGGGTCCATCGGCCTTCCATTGGCGCAACGAGTTACGATCAACCTCGGAGAGGATCAATCGGTTGATGTGGACCTCCTGTGCCCTCGTGGCACCCATCGCCTCGCAAAACGACGCCCCCGCAGGCACCCGGTCGGTGGTGGCCCCGACCAGGAGCGACTTGTCCAGGGCCTCAGCCCGCTGAACGAGGAGCCCCAGCAGCTCCGTGCCCAGCCCTCGACGGCGGAAAGCCTCAAGAACGCCCAGGCCGACCTGGAACAATCCCCTGTACTCCGGGATGTCCTGGGTGACCGCCAACGCCTCGGCCACGATGTCACCTTCGGGACCTCGGACGAGCCAGCCAGACTCATCGACATGGCGGGGAAGGTTGCGAAGACTCGCTCTCACCATCTCGGTCTGAACTGGCGGGTCCTCCGGCCTTGCCTCCGCTCGGCGGCGATCCAGGTAGCTGACAAAGTCCGCCACCAGGGAGTCTGAGGCCGAGCGTGCTTCGAAGACTTCGAGTTCCAGTCCCGCCTCGGTACGCACTGGCCCAGCCTTGCACGGACACGGCGGCGCGAGCGTCCTCTTCCTGAGCATGGCCTTCGTGCCGGGGGATGCGTCGGACTCAGGTGATCAAGCGGAGATGGCCACGCCGACGGGTCGGGCGTCCCTTGGCCACTCGCGGGTGATAGAACGGCGGAAGTTGGACACAGCGACGCCTTGGGGGAACGAATGTCGAGTAGCACCATTCCGGATAGAGCCGACCACTACTTCGTCGCCTCCGACGGAGCCAAGGTGCACTGGGTGAGCGCCGGCTCAGGGGTGCCAGTGGTGCTCATCCACGGGGCTGGCAGCCGGGCCGAGCGGTGGTTTGCCAACGGATTGGCGCCTACCCTGGCCCGCACCAATCGGGTGATCGTCCCGGACATGCGGGGCCACGGCGAGTCCGATGCCGCCGATGCCGCCAGCTTCGAGAAGATGCCGTCAGACGTAATCGAGATTCTGGACAGCCTGGGGGTGGCCAAGGCTCACGTCGGGGGTTACTCCATGGGTGGGATGATCACCGCCAGACTGCTCGCCACCCATCCGGAGCGGTTCATCACAGCGTTCTTCGGCGGCTCGGGCATCCGCGAGACTCCGGAGTGGGCCGAGCGGGTTCCGCCCGACAGGGAAGGCGCTGCCCCTGACGAGGAGGCGGCCCGGGCGGCCCGGGCGGCCGGGGGCATCAGCGAGGGTGTCCCCGCCCGCTCGCCCGAGGGTGCTCAGCGGCCCGGGCGGCCCGTGCTGGACATCGACCTGACGACGATCCACTTCCCGGTTCTGGCCGTCAACGGCGAGTACGACCGGCCCTACCAGAAGACCCACCGGCTGTGGCGAGAACTGTCCAACTTCACCAATGTCGTGCTGGCCGGCAAGGGTCACCTGTCCGCCATCGTGGAGGGCTACATGCCCTCCGACTTCGAGTCGGCGCTGGTCGGTTTCATCACCGCCAACAACCCTTAGGCGTCCTGTCGCCTGCGCGACCTGTACCGGCTGCGGGCGCCGGCGCAGGGACCACTGACGACGGGCCCTCCGACTGCCCGGTAGGAGATGGTTCAGTGATCGAGCTGGGTGCGGTGTGCGACCTCGCCGCCGGGCTTCCCGGTGCGGAAGAAGGCACCTGGTACGGAGCGCCTGCCTTCCGGGTATCGAGCAAGGTTTTCGCCAGGGGGCACGAGAACGATCCCGATCTCTTCCTCATCAAGGTCGGCCCCGAGGAGCGGGACTTTTCGGTGGCGACGCAGCCGGAGCGCTTCTCTCGGACAGACCACCGGCCCGAGAGGGAGGATTCCGTCCTCATGCGCCTGAGTGCCAACCGCCCAGAGGACCTGGAGGAAGTCCGACACCTCGTCGAGACGGCATTACACCGGTTCGAGAACCCGAAGCGGCGATGAGCGAGGCCGAGGGGACAAGGCGCCCCGAAATGCAGCCTCAGCTGGGCTACCTCGACCCTGCTGCGGCCGTCGAGTGGCTGGCGCGCGTGGCCCCCTTAACTCCGGGCATGACGGTAGAAGATGGGCTGGAGAACGACGGTCCCCGCCGTGGACGCGATAGCCACGAACATGGTGAAGTGCTCGGGACCAGGTGACGCCGCTCTCCCCGCGTCGGCGGGCTCGGACGCACGGGGGCTGTAGTGCGAGTGGGTGGCGACCACGGCGACCAGGCCCAGGACGGCCATGACCGTTACGATCAGCGGGAAGGCGATCAGGGCTGTCCTCGGGCGGACGAAGCCGTTGAAGCCTGTTGGGCTCCAGTGCAGAGGCACCGCCTCAGTCCGAGTCAGCCGCGAGCGCCACAAGAGAGAGAGCGCCACGCTGGCCAGCACGCATAGAGCTGAGCCCGCTGCCGTCAGAGCGATCATCTCCGCCAGTCCTCCCGCGGCCATCTTCCCGCTGACAAAGGCTAGCGAGGCGCTCTACTGCCGTCCCCGGAAGGATGGCGTTTCGGATGTCGGGCGGCGCTCAGTTGTCATAAGGTGGCAGGAGTTGAGCCTGCATCGTTGCGGCCAGCCACCTCTGGAAGTCGCTCGTGGGCCATGAGCGTTCGACGACCAGCCGGTGAAAGAGGCTGGCGTCGATCAGGACCCAGACAAGGTCTGCGGCATCGTTCGGGGTGAGACCGTCTCGAAGTGGCCCCTTGGCGCTGAGTATGCCGACGAATCCCTTGGCGCCGCCAAAGCGCTCCTCCTGGATCTGGGCCCATTGGACCCGTACCCGGGGATCCACCCCGGCCGCACAGCGAAAGGCCTCGTAGATGCCAGCAACCCTGCTGCTCACACCGGTCACCAGGGCCGCGTAGCCAGCGACGGCTTTCCGGGGATCGGGTTCGGCTCGAACGGCGAGGGCTTCTGGTCGCTGGGGCAGCGGTACCGGCTCATCGTCGCCCACGGTGGCGACGTCGAATGCCGCCCGGAGAAGTTCGAGCTTGCCGCCGACGGAGTTGAACACGGTGGCCCGGCTGACACCGGCGTTGTCGGCGATGGCTTGGACCGACGTGCCCAGGTATCCCTGCTGGATGAATAGATCGGCCGCCGCCTGGATGATTGCGGCGCGCGTGGCGCGGGCTTTCGCTCTTCGGGCCGGCCATTCGGGACCAGCCTTGACAGGGACAGTCATTAGACTTAGAGTCTAACTACCTGCGCAGCCAATCAGCGCCATCGCTGAGAAAGACCCAAGGCCCCGCAACGACGCACAGAAGGGGTCGGCCATGACGGATCAGGCGATTTCGGCGGGACGCGACGGGGCTCGAAGGCTCAAGCGGCCGGCGAAGCGGCGAGTACCGCCCCGATTCGCCATACGCAGCTCGATGTGGCTGCGGCGGTCGTTGTTGCGCGCGGCCGACCGGGCCCTCCCGGCCCAGGTGGCTCTGCTCGAGCACGTCCACCAGTTCGTTGCCACCCATCTCTTGGCCGCCTTCGCCGAGCTTGGAGTCGCCGATCATCTGGCCGGCGGTCCGAAGACGGCTGACGATCTGGCGATCTGGCGATCTGGCGATCTTGCTGCGCTGCGACGCCGACGCACTCCACCGGGCGTTGCGGGCTGCGGCAGCTTGCAACCTGGTTCGAATCGACAAGAGTGGCCGGTTCCACACAACCCGACTCATGAGACCGATGGGTTCGACTGACCCAAGCGCCACCGCCGACTGGTGTCGATACATCGGCTCGCCTTCGCTCCAGGCTGCGTGGGCCGACCTGGCGGAGACGATCCGAACTGGCCAGAACGGGTTCCGCCGCATCAACGGGATGTCCACCTTCAAGTGGTTCGATGCCCACCCCGATGAGGGCCGCAGATTCGGCTCCGGCCTGGGCGGGCTCACGCGATCCGAGGCTCAGATGATCATCGCCACCTACAGGTTCCCCGAGACCGGAACCGTATGCGACATCGCCGGAGGCGCCGGCGTCCTCCTCGGGGAGATCCTGGGGGCCCAACCTGGGCTTCGCGGCATCCTGGTCGAGGCACCGCTCGTGCTCGCCGAGGCGGCCACCTACCTGGGATCGATCGGCCTCGCCGACCGGGTCCAACTGGTCGAGGGGGACTTCTTCGGACAGATCGACGCAACGGCGGACATCTATCTCCTCAAGTGGATACTCCACGACTGGGACGACGCGACCTGCCAGAGGATTATCAAGAAGG
>Ga0209810_1003308_pt1 | contig 17154 bp, 17 predicted proteins | sample Coa_R1_7_FD_187159 | JGI IMG/M metagenome (GOLD analysis project Ga0209810, IMG submission 187159) | Surface soil microbial communities from Centralia Pennsylvania, which are recovering from an underground coalmine fire - Coalmine... | ecosystem: Environmental > Terrestrial > Soil > Unclassified...
AACTTCAGGGTACGACCTCACAGCGACCTCTGACGCATGACCTTCTGAAGAATGTCATCAACGACCTGGGTGCCAGAATTGTGAGTGTCATTATCTCCGATCTGATCGACGACATTTTCTATGCTCGCATCGTTCTAGATGTCGCCGGTCGACATGTTGAGGTGGATTCGCGCCCCAGCGATGCCATCGCTCTGGCGGTGCGGGCGAAGACGCCGATCTACGTCGACGAGAATGTGCTGGAGCGCGCCGGAGTAGCCCTGGAAAACGATGAGCAATCCGTGGCAAAAGCTGAGCCGAGAAAAGATATAGAACCCGATAACCTCGATGCATACCGGGATTTCATCAATAGCCTGGATGTGCTTGATGAGTTTGGGAAAGAGTGAAGGATACCTCTCTTTCTCTTCATTAAGCGATAGAAATTGCCAGCAACTTTTGACCGGTGATGAATAACAACGGGGGCAACCAGGTTGTTTGCCCCCGTTATCATTCAGGCTGGCAGGGAGTCTATTGCGTCGGGTAGCGATCCAGGAGATCATCATATGTCTCGCGCCGCTCCATGACATGTACGCCCTGTTCATCGAGCAGCAGCACGGCGGGGCGCGGCACCAGGTTATAGTTGCTTGCCATCGGCAGGCAATACGCGCCAGCAGTGGGCAGGGCCAACAATTCACCTTCCTGCATGCGCGGCAAGAGGACTTTTTCAATCAGCAGGTCACCTGACTCACAGTAACGCCCGGAGACGCATACTTGCTCTTCTGGCGTGGTCATCACGCGCTCTGCCGCCAGCGCCGTATAGACAGCCCCGTAGAGCGCAGGGCGGATATTGTCCGCCATGCCGCCATCGACAAAAATATACGTCACGCCGCCCGCCGTCGCCTTGCGCGCCCCCACGCGATAGACGGCCACGCCTGCTCTGGCAATAATCGAACGGCCCGGCTCAACAATCAACTCCGGCGCGGGCAGCGATTCACCAGTAGCAGCCAGCGCGCGCTCCATCGCCTGCTGGAGCGCCTGCGCCAGTGCTTCAACACCCGGTGTAGATACATTGTCCGGCGTATCAATTGCCCAGCCTCCGCCCGGGCTGATCTCCTGTGGCCACCAGTCGGCCTCGGCATGCAACTCGCCTGCCAGCGCCAGCAATCGCTCCAACGTCTCTTCATAGGGCCGCGTCTCCCGCAGCATGGTTCCTGTGTGCGCGTGCAGGCCCAGCAGGCGCAAATGTCCCTCGCTCAGAATGCGCAGCGCGGCCGCCCTGGCTTCGCCATCCAGCAGGGGAAAACCGAACTTCGAGGCGGCATGCCCCGTTTGCAGGTAGCGGTGCGTATCCGCATGGACATCAGGGGCCACACGCAGCAGCACCGCTGGCTGTCTGTTCTCCCGCCCGCGCTCCCGCACAATGCGCGTGAGCCGTTCCAGTTCGCTCCAGTTATCCAGCACCACGCGGCCCACGCCTGATCGCAACGCCAGCCGCAATTCATCCTCCGATTTATTGTTGCCATGAAACGAGACGCGCTCCATCGGCACACGCGCCTTTTGCGCCACCAGCAATTCGCCGCCCGAAACTACGTCCAGCCCCAGCCCCTGCTGCGCCACCAGCGCGGCCACTAATGGCGAAAGATACGCCTTTGCGGCATACAGCACCCGCACGGTAGAGGCATGGTATTGCTCCCGGAAGGCGCGCAGGTAGCTCTGACAGGCATTGACGATGGTGGCGCGATCAAATACATAGAGGGGCGTCCCATACTCCCGCGCCAGTTCAACCAGCGAATGACCGGCTATATGAAGCACCCCTTCCGGCGAGAGGGCCGCGCTATCCGGCAAAAGGCGGGAGAGCTGTGAGGGAATGTGAGATTGTTCTTGCATTGTGATACGGTCCTTTCACATCTGTGGTACAGAAACATAGTATCACAATCAAGGCGCTTCTCTGATGAGACGGGTCAATAGTTTGGCGACGGCGGCAGAGAGCGTGTTGCCAGAGTATGGTAAAATAGAATGAACCCCGTATTGCATTGAAGAGGAGTTGTTTTTTGATGACACAGACAGAGCATTCATTAGAGAAGCAGCAGGCGGCGAAGGTGGAGAAAAGGCCGCGCCTGCGCTTCGCACCGAGTCCGACGGGATTTCAGCACATTGGCGGCTATCGCACCGCCCTCTTTAGCTGGCTGTTTGCGCGCCATAGCGGCGGCGATTTTATCCTGCGCATTGAAGATACCGATACTGCCCGCACCGTTGAAGGCACGGTTGAATATCTGATAGATGGCCTGAAGTGGCTGAACATGGATTATGATGAAGGCCCCATTGTTGGTGGTCCCTATGGTCCCTATTATCAGACGGAGCGCAAAGCTCTCTACCAGCATTATGCCCACCAGTTGATCGAGTCGGGCCATGCCTATTACTGCTACTGCTCGCCTGAGCGACTGGAGCAGGTACGCAGGGAGCAGGCCGCGCAGAAGTTGCCGCCGCGCTACGATCGGCACTGCCGCTACCTGACAGCGGAGCAGCGCGCCGAGTACGAGGCGGCAGGCATCAAACCAACGGTGCGCTTCGCCATGCCGCTTGAGGGCGAGACCGTTGTGCATGACGAACTGCACGGCGATATCACCTTCAATAATGCCGATATCGATGATTTCATCATTCTCAAGTCGGACGGCCTGCCCACCTATCATCTGGGGCATATCGTCGACGATCACCTGATGGGCATCACGCATGTCCTGCGTGGTGAGGAGTGGATTTCCAGCGCGCCGCGGCACGTCCAGATCTATAAGGCGCTGGGCTGGGGAATGCCGAAAATCTACCATGTGCCAGATGTGCTGGGAAAAGATAAGAAAAAACTCAGCAAGCGTCATGGCGCGCCCTCGTGGATCGATTTTCAGAGGCAAGGTTACCTGCCCGAAGCCGTCTTCAACTTCCTGGCCCTGCTCGGCTGGTCGTATGATGACAAAACCGAGATCATGACCCGCGAGGAGCTGATTGAGCGATTTACGCTTGACCGTATTGGCGTCTCCGGCGGCATCTATGACGCCGATAAGCTACTGTGGATGAATGGCTACTACATCCGGCACCTGCCGCTTGAGGAGTTCACGCGCCGCACCATCCCCTACATGGAACGGCCAGAAGCCGAGGGTGGTCTGCCCGATACCGTCCGGCGCCCGCTTGATTTCGAGTACACTATGCGCGTCCTCAGCCTTGAGCAGGAGCGGCTCAAAACGCTGGGCGAGGCCGCGCATGCCGTCTCGTTCTTCTATACCGACACGCTGGACTACGAGACGCCGCTGCTCATCCAGAAAGGGATGGATGCCGGGCGCACGCTGATGGCCCTCACCCGCGCCCGTGACCTGCTCAACAGCATTGAGCAGTGGGAACACAGCGTCATGGAGCAGCCAATGCGCGAACTTGCCAGCGAACTCGGCCTGAAAACCGGCCAGCTTTTTGGCTCGATCCGCACGGCAGTCAGCGGGCGCACCGCCACGCCCCCGCTCTTCCAGATGATGGAGGTGCTGGGCCGCGCACGCTCCATGCAGCGCATCAACGAGGCCATCGCCCGCCTGTCGTAGTTCGCGCCAGCATCATAAGAAAAGACATGGTAAACAAAGACTACATCTTACGCCTGGCGGAACGGCTGGGCAGATTTCTTGCCAGAATCCTCTTCCTGCAGGAAGCAAACCGGCAGGAAGAGGCCCTCATCCTCATCGATGAGGCGTTCCGCCAGGCAACGGGCCTGACCACCGGCCTGATTAACTCGCTACCGGAGGAGGCGTTGCTCAATATGCTCTCCCCGCGCGGCTCGTTGAATGCGGAACTCTGCTTCTATGTCGCGGTATTGCTCAAGGCCGAGGGAGACGTGTACGCCAGCCTGGATAAGCAGAATGAGAGCTATTACCGCCATCTCAAGGCGCTGAACCTCTTTTTAGAGCTATTCCTGCACGGCAAGAGCATCGACGACCTCGATCTCTTCCCCAACATCGACGATCTGGCGCAGCGACTGGAAGCATATGAGTTGCCCCTGCCAACCAATCGCAAGCTGTTTCAGTACAACGAAAAGGCCGGTCGCTATGCCAGAGCGGAGGATGTTCTCTTTGAGATGCTTGAAGGAGACGAGGTGCCATCGGGCCTGATCGCGGAAGGCATCGCTTTCTACCACCGACTGATGGCAAAAAGCGACGATGAACTGCTGCTCGGGAACCTCTCACGGGAAGAGTTACGGGAGGGACTGGCACAGGTAGAAGGAATGAGATGAAGTCTCCACAGGTTGCTCGCTCGACCGTTGCCGATACGTGGCGCTGGCTCTGGCCCGATGTGTTGATGCGCATTCTGCCGCTCGGCATCATCCCGTTCCTGTACATCTTTATTTTCCACCTGCCGCTCTCGTTTCTCGGCCTGACACTGCACAACCTGGGCGAGCAGATCATCGCGGGCATCGTTGTCGGCATCGTCATGACCGCATTCGCCGCCGCGTACCGCATGAAGATCGTCGGCCCCTGGTTTCGCCGACCCACACCCGCCGATCAGACGCTGCAAGCCTTTTTCTACCTGATTATTAACGCGCCCGTCGAGGAACTGTTCTTTCGCGGCTTCCTGCTGGCCGCCGTCACGCAGTGGACAGGCTGGCTCGGCTGGGGCTGGCTGGTCAGCACGGCGTTCTACACGCTCTACCACCGGCTGGGCAAGTGGAACTGGCGCAGCGTGGGCGGCGTCGGTCTCGCCGGTATCGTCTTCAGCATCGTCTACCTCGCCCAGCCACAGCCCTACTCGCTACTCGGCGTCGTCATCGTCCACGGCCTCACCACCTGGGGCTTTCTCAGCCTCGGTGATGAGATCATGTACCGATTCTGGAAACGCAGGCAGGCTTAAACGTCAACCTCTATGCCCACACCCAGGTGGCGCGCATTGCGATAGACCTGCAAAGCAACGGCTAGGTCCTGCACGGCGAGGCCAACCGACTTGAACAGGGTTATTTCATCTTCATGCTGGCGTCCCGGCGCTGCCCCGCTGACCAGTTCGCCCAGCTCGCTCCATGTTTGGGGGCAGGAGATGCGACCAGCCGCCAGGGGCTGCAAGAGATCCCCCGCTTCGACCAGCGCCGCCTCACGTTGATCGACCACGATGCGGGCATGGGCGACGGTTTCAGGGTCTACCTCGCGCATTTCGGGGGTGAAGGCGCCGACGGCGTTGATATGCGTTCCCGGCTCGATGTCGCGCCATGTAAAGAGAGGGACAGTGGCTGTGGTAGCGCAGGCGACCAGCGATGCGCCCTTGAGGGCTTCGGAGGCGGAAGCGGCGCGATAAATGGGCGGGCAGGCTGCACCGAGCAGCGATTGTACGATCGCCACCAGTTGTTGATAGTGTTCGTCGCTGCGGTTGACCACGCGCACCTCGCGCAGGGGGCGCACGGCATCGATAGCCAGAAGCTGCGTCGGAGCCTGTGCGCCTGCGCCGAAGAGAGCGAGGACATCCGCCTCTCGCCGCGCCAGCAACTCGGTCGCCAGGCCGGAGACGGCCCCGGTTCGCATGGCAGTGAGCCAGCCGCCCTCTAAAATAGCCTGCGTGCGGCCGGTCGTCGCATCCAGCAAGAGAACAGAGGCGTACAGACTCGGCAGGCCACGAAGCGAATTGCGCGGCATGACCGTAATTACCTTGAGGCTAAAAGCCTCCTGTTCGGTCGTTTGTAGTAATGAGGGCATCAATAGCGCGGTCCCTTGCTCCGGCAGCCCGACAGCCAGCCGCTGCGGCATCTGTGCCTGCCCGGCGTGCAGCGCGCCAAAGGCCAATCGCATGGCCTCGATGGCTTCTGGCATTGTAAGACAACGTTGGATATCGCTACGTGAGAGAATAAGAGCCATGACTCCTCCTGACAGCTGATTATCTACAGGTTCCGCTCTGAACGGGCGTCCTATCGTGTTACCGATCAATACCCGAATCGTCTAGCCAATACAGAAAGCTTATGCCAAAAGAGAACTCCTGGCAAGACTTTTCCGTTTCATCTCTTGCATGATTATGGTATCCTGCTAAGGGGTCTATCTTTTTCGAGAAACTGGAGGTAGCGTTTGAAAGTTGTAGTAACCGGGGGGGCGGGTTTCATCGGCTCCCATCTCTGCACCCGGCTGCTGGAAGAAGGCCATGAAGTGCTATGCGTGGATAATCTGCTGACAGGTTCGCGGCAAAATATTGCTCCGCTATATTCTCATCCATCTTTTACCTTTCTTGAACACGACGTGACTCAACCTTTCGAGTTTGAGGCTGAAGCGATTTTCCACCTGGCCAGTCCGGCCAGCCCTGTTGGCTATATGGAACATCCCATCGAAACCATTCTGGTCAACAGTCAGGGAACCTATCAGATGCTGGAACAGGCGAAGCGACAGCATGCCCGTTTCCTGGTCTCCTCCACCTCGGAAATTTATGGCGACCCGCTGGTTCACCCACAGCATGAAAGCTACTGGGGCAATGTCAACCCGATTGGCCCGCGCGCCTGCTACGATGAAAGTAAGCGCCTGGGGGAGACGCTGACGATGGAATATGTGCGCCAGTATGGCCTCAACGCCCGCATCGTGCGCATCTTCAACACTTACGGCCCCAACAGCCAGTTCAACGATGGCCGCATGATCCCCAATTTCATCACCCAGGCCCTCAAGAACGAGCCGCTAACCATTTATGGCGATGGCACCAGGACGCGCAGCATCTGCTACGTCAGCGATCTCGTCGAGGGGCTGCTGCTCGCCATGTTCACTCCCGGAACGATGGGCGAGGTCTTCAATCTGGGCAATCCTGAAGAACACACCGTGCTGGAATTCGCGCATACGATCATCCGTCTCTGTAACGCATCCTCGGATATTCTCTTTGAGGACAGCCGCGTCGACGATCCCGAACGCCGCCGCCCCGATATTTCTAAGGCGCGTCAGCTTCTCGGCTGGGAACTGAAAGTTCCGATGGAGGAGGGCCTGCGCCGCACAATTGCCTGGTTCAGTAATCAGAGTACGGAGTTATCCACTGTCTTATAGCGGGGGCAACGGTCTGGTCCCCCTGGAAACAGGAAAGCATGAATATTCCCGGCGTTGGCGGATGGGAGAGCGTTCGCCACGATTCATGGTTTAACAACGCAGGCAGAACACTACGCTCGCGCGTTTCACTAGCAAATCTGGCAGGTTTGTGCGGGGCGCTGTTTGCTATTGCTATGCTCATCGCGTTACCGGAACCCTGGAATCTGCGCCTGCCGCTCTATCTGCTGGCGCTGGGGTTGTGCGTCCTGCGCCCGCGCATGGCGCTCTACCTCATGCCGTTTGCCGTTCCCTGGGGATCGCTCGATTCCATCGCCATCGGCTCGGCCAATCTGAACAGCGCGGATATCCTCGTCGCTTTTCTGGCCGTCGGCTGGCTGCTGAGCTTCGTGCTGCACCCAACCGCGACGCAACCGCTGCCGGGGCCATGCGATCGCGAACGCTTGCAGGTGCCGCGCTACTTTATCCTCGCCACGATGGCGCTAATCGGCGTCATGTTTCTCTCACTCTTCGTCGCCATCAACTACGCTTCGAGTCTGAAGGAGATCGTCAAATGGGTGGAATTCTTCGTGCTGGTGCTGATCGGCTCGCAGTATATTCGCACCCGCAAACAACTCTGGACGCTCGTGGCGCTGATCTGCCTGGCCGCCATTTCGCAGGCATTTTACGGCTATGCCCAGTATTTTCTTAATCTGGGGCCAATCGCTTTTGTGCGCGACGCCAGCCTGCGCGTCTATGGTACGTTCGGCCAGCCCAACCCCTTCGCCGGTTACATCAACATGACGCTCAGCGTCGCGCTGGCCCTGACGCTGCTTGGTCGCGGTCGACTGCTGCGCACCTGCGCGGGCGTGACCGCGCTTCTGCTGTTAGCCGTAGAGCTGTTGACGCAGTCGCGAGGCGGAGAAATTGCGCTGGCTGCCGCCGTCGTCTTCATTATCTTCGTCGGCATGCCACGCCTGCACTCCGTCTTCGGCCTGGCGGTCATCGGTCTGCTTGGCGTCGTCGGTCTCTTCCTGGCTGACTTCCTTCCCGCATCTATACTGCTTCCCGTTGCCCGCGTCCTCGGCACCAATCAGATTTCCTTTACCAATCCCAGCGCCCAGGATTATTCGACCGCCGAACGTCTGGCCCACTGGATCGCGGGCATCCATATGTTTCTCGACCACCCCATCCTGGGGGTCGGCATCGGCAACTATCCTGATGCCTACCCTCACTACTACATTACCATCTTTGTGAACTCGCTGGGCCACGCGCACAACTACTACATCAATATCGCGGCAGAAACCGGCATCATCGGCCTGACCATCTTCCTCTGCTTCCTGATAGCCATGTTCTTTGCCGCAGGCTGCGCCCTGAAGATCGTGAACCGTAAATACCGGCAGGCGAAGGCGCAGCAGGGAGAGAGCCAACCGGAGATAGTCGCCCCTGTGGGGACAGAGCGCAAACTCTTCCTGCTCCTGCACCCGCGCCGCTTGATGCAGTATTACCGCGCACAGGATAGTCGGGATACGCTGATTCAACTGACCAATGACCGGGCGCTGGCCATCGGGTTGCTGGCGGCCCTGCTCACCGTCTGCGTGCATAACCTGGTCGATGATCTCTACGTCCACAGTATGACCAATCTGATGGCGTTACTCCTGGCCGCCCTGATCCGTCTTGCATGGGTAACGCCCAACGTCGCGAGCGAGTATGGAGCATAGCGTTGACCACATACAACAAACAGCCAGCTAACGCCTCCCTCTCGGAAGCTGAAACAACAGAAGATGGGCAAGTAGCCAGCCTGCCAGAAACGGCGAACATGGAGCCTGGGCCAGCGCAGAGCGCAGAGACTCCGGAGGAAATCACGCGCGACCAGATCTCGCTCGCCAGACGGCTGCTCAACTGGCGTACCATTGTGCCGCTGCTGGTGGTGCTGGCGCTGCTGATCTTCTCCGCGCAAAAGCTCAACATCGACCCGGCAAAGACGTGGGCTGCTATTCGCGCCGCCAGCCTGCCGCTTTTCCTGGCCGCCTTTCTCACCTACTACCTCTCATTCCCCCTGCGCGCTCTGCGCTGGCGCTTGCTGCTGGAAAATGCCGGTCTTACCGGGTCCAACGGCGTGCAGTTACCCGGCCTCTGGAAGCTGACCGAGATCGTCTATATTTCCTTTTTCGCCAACGCGGTCGTCCCGGCCAAGCTGGGCGATCTCTATCGCGCCTACCTGCTACGCCAGGATAGAGGGGTATCGACGGCACGCGGCTTCGGCACCGTGCTGGCAGAACGGCTGCTGGACCTGATCGTCCTGCTGCTGCTCTTTGTCTCCGCCATCATGATTAGCCTGCACTCCAATCTGCCAACGCAGTTGCATGCCGGGCTGTTCGTGACACTGGGACTGGTAATCTCAGGCATCATCGGCCTCTTCCTGCTGCGTCTCTTTCGCCGACAGATCGCGCGCATCATTCCGGCGCGCCTGCGAGGTCACTATACACATTTTCAGGAAGGTACGCTGGGTTCGTTCCAGCGCCTGCCCCTGCTGGCGGCGCTCACCGTTGGCGTCTGGAGTTGCGAGGCGTTGCGCTTTTTCTTTGTCGCCCTCGCCCTCAACCTGATCGGCGGCAATCTGCTGCACGTCCTGACGGCAGCGTGCTTCATTGCCCTCGGCGAAGCGTTGCTCACCATCGTTCCCTTTACCGGCGGCGGCGTTGGGCTGGTGGAAGCCGGTATGTTCGCCATGCTTGCCCTCTTCTCCCCCGCCAGCCAGAGCCTGGCAGCAGCAGCCATCCTGCTGGATCGCACCATCAGCCTGCTGAGCGTACTGACTCTCGGCTTCGTCGTCTTTCTCATTGCTTTCGGACGACAGGCTACAAAACCGGGGCAACAAAAATCTTGACACGGGAAACGGGCTGGACTATAATTTTTGCGCAGGTCAAGGGATGGGGCAACCCGCCCTGAAACTGGCCGCGAGGGGAGGGAATCCGGTGTCGGAAGTCAAAATCGGCGAGAACGAATCGTTCGAAGTGGCACTGAAGCGGTTTAACCGCAAAATCCAGCAGGACGGTATCCTCGCTGAAGCTCGGCGTCGCGAACATTATGAGAAGCCGAGCGTCAAACGCAAGAAGAAAGAGGCGGCAAAACGCCGCAAGAGCGCAAAATAAGATAAGCAGCAATAAAGCCTCCGGGGCGCGGCGCTGACATCACAAAAACAGCGCCACGTCAGGCGGAGGTATTCTTTTTCAGATGGGTTGTACGGATATGACAAATACACAAAACGACCATCCCGAGCTGGAATTGTACGTGGATACCGGCAATGACGAGACCAACGCCAGCGTACAGGCATTGCTGGCCACGCTTCCGCTCGATCAGACCATCGAACGCACACTACAGGCGGCAGGCATATCCGAACCGGTCATGCTGACCCTGCTGGTGACGAACGACGAGACGATCAAAGAGATGAATAAGCAGTATCGCCAGTTGAACAAGCCCACAGATGTCCTCTCCTTTCCGCTCTTAGAGAGGCCGCTGGTCAACGCGCCCGCCGAGCAGCTCTGGCAGCCGCAGGAGGGAGAGCAAGCGGGTGTAGAGACGCAGTTTGTCACGCCACCCGAACTGGTGACAAACCTGGGCGATGTCGTCATCTCCTGGCCAACCGTGCAGCGACAGGCTTCCTCAGTCGGGCATTCCGCAGGCTACGAACTACTCTACCTGCTCTCGCACGGTGTGCTGCACCTCATCGGCTACGACGACATGAGCGAGGCGGGCTATCAGGCAATGGTCGGTATCCAGCAAGCTGTTTTACAATCACTGGGCCAGAAAGCGTAATCGAGCGATGAGCCTGCCAACAGGGCCAGAAGAAGAGCCTGTGCAAAGCAAAAGCGAATGGGCTAAATTCATCGCGGGCTTCGGCTATGCCTTCAACGGCCTCTGGTATACCCTGCGCACGCAGCGCAACATGCGAGTTCACCTCTCCATTGCGCTGCTTGCTTTGTTGGTAGGGCTCCTCTTGCGCATTTCACCCGTCGAGTTTGCCATTGTCTTCCTCGCTATCGTCGCCGTCTTCACCGCCGAAATGTTCAACACCGTCCTCGAACTCTGCGTTGACCTCGCCTCACCCGAATACAGCCCCATCGCCAAAGTCGCCAAAGATGTAGCCGCCGGGGCCGTCCTCTTCAGCGCCATCATCTCCGTCATCATCGGCCTGCTCATCTTCCTGCCACACATCATCGCCCTTTTTCACCGCTAACCAGACTGGACAGGAGCAGCCCATGTTCAACATCTGCCAGCAATGCGGCTTCTGGTCAGACGAGCAGGCCATAGACCCCACCGGGCCTTGCGCCATCTGTCCCCACTGTGGCCACAAACACCCGTTTCGCCAGCTTCCCCTCTTCATCATCACCGGCCCCAGCGGCGTGGGCAAATCCACTCTCAGCATCGAACTCGCGCCACAACTGCCCCGCTATGTCTGCCTGGATAGCGACATCCTGTGGGGTCACGTCCCTGCAACACCCGAAGATGATTACAGAAGCTACTGGAACGTCTGGCTCAGCATGGCCGTAGCCATCAACCAGAGCGGGCATCCCGTCGTTCTCTTCGGCACTACCCTGCCCGGTAAGCTGGAAGCCAGTCCTTACCGCCGCTATTTCAGCGCCATTCATTACCTCGCCCTCATCTGCTCCGACGAAACACTGATCCAACGCCTGCTCGACCGCCCCGCCTGGCGTCGGTCGAGCAACGAGGCATTCATCGCCAGCATGCTCGACTTCACTCGCTGGCTCAAAGAACATGCCGATACGACACAGCCACCCATGACGCTGCTGGATATTACGGGGCAGTCTATAGAGCAGACAGCGGAAAGTATCGCTCGGTGGCTCCAGAATTGCACATAACGCACCGGATTCGTAGTTTACAGCCATTGACATGTTCCGTAAACTAAAAATAACGTTGTCACCTGCCGCATCGATGACCGCGACCTGGATGCTATCGATGCCTTGATCGAGGCAGGTATTCGCAACAACCGCAGCGACGCAGCTTCCTGGCTCATCCACGTCGGCCTCGAAGCCAACCGGGAACTGGTCGAGAAAGTCTATGGCACGGTGGCCGAAATTCGCCGCCTGCGCGTCATGGCCCAGGCGCTGGCGCAGGAGGTAACAGAGGGAAAGACCGCCGCAAAGGAGGAGCAGCATGACAGAAACCAGTGACATCTGGACCGGCAAAGCCAGCCGCTACGACCGGGCGCGCCCGACGCCGCCGCCGGCCTTGCTCGATCTGCTGACACAGTTGATTGACACGCCGCGTCCCGTCCTGGTGGTGGATCTGGGCAGCGGCACCGGCCTCTCCACCGCGATCTGGGGTGAGCGGGCCGAGCAAGTAATCGGAATTGAACCCAACGCCGATATGCGCCAGGAAGCCCTGCGCAACCTTGAAGGCCATCCCTATACGGCCCATATCGAGTATCGGGAGGGGGTTGCTCATCAGACAGGCCTGCCTGATGGCTGCGCGGATATCGTCACTGCCGCCCAATCCTTCCACTGGATGGAGCCGACTACGACGCTGGCCGAGATCGCTCGCATCCTGCGGCCTGGCGGACTCTTTGCCGCCTATGACTATGATTCGCCGCCAGCAATCCACTGGGAACTTGACCGGCTCGCTCAGGAGGGCAATCTGCGCTTAGTGGAGCTTGTTCGGAAGCGAGGGCTGGCTCAGAGTTTTACGATCTGGCCGAAGAACAAATCCCTCGAACCCCTGCGCGAGAGCGGCCACTTCCGCTTCACTCGCGAGGTGCTGCTGCATCATATCGAGCAGGGAGACGCGACGCGCTTTCTTGAGATGATGCAGAGCAGCGCATTCAGCAGCCGGTTCCAGTTCACCGAACAGGAGATCGGGCTTGATCGCCTCGCCCGAACAGCGTTCCAGTTGATGGGGTCCGAACCTATCCCCTGGTACTGGAGTTACCGGGTGCGTATCGGGGTCAGGTGAGTGCGAGAAGTGGACAAAGTTCCCCGAACCGTTGAGCGTGATTGGAGGAGATCGCCCGCGTGTTATTTGCTCCGGCTCTGAGGAACAAGGATAGCCGCGAAGCCACCCCACCAGCTGAGAAATGTCGCATGTGTCAGCGAATGGCGATTGAAGATGGATGAGTCGGCAATGTAGACATACTTGCTATCGCCACCGGTCACAACGACGAGATGGCCGTTTCCATCTGGATATCTGCCCGGCGGAAAACTGACGATGACGGGCCGCCCCTTACTGGCAATATCGATGATCTGATTGAGCGAGAATTGATGGCCCCAGATAGTCGTAAAGCCGAAGTGAGAGGCCGTCTGCGCAACCCCTGCATCCTGTAGCAGGCCCAGTTGCGGCGTGATGGCCCCTATGCCAGCCTCAACCTTCAAGATATCGGTGATGCGGTAATGATGCCCGTAAGCGTTAATCACTTCGGTCAGTGCCGCAGTGGAGCAGGCAGAGTAGGCCCAGAGATTGTATTCCTGCTTAGAACTGTATTGCGCCGGGTCAAGCTGGCTGATACGCACCAGTTTCTGTGAGGCGGTCGAGGCTTGCTGCAAAGGATCGGGAGTGGGCTGAGCAGTAGCAACAGGCTGGGTGAATGGCAGTGCGGCAGCAATCAGCGAAATACCGGGCAGCAAGGTTCGTAAAATGATCATGCCAAACAGCAGCAGGGTGATGAGTACCAGCCCCAGACCCATGAGCGAAGTTGGATTGTTCAATCGGGGGCGCAAAATGCCGCCGACAATGCCGGAAAAGGAGAAATCTGTACTCGCGCTCAACGCGCTCTCAGTCGTAACCCGCCGCGCGCGCCGGGGAATCATAACGGACGGCGTACTGCGATCAGCAGCATAAATACTATAGCGTTCTCGTTCCTGGGCTTGAGTACGCCACGAAAGGACATAGCCAAGCACGACCACAGCAAGGGAAATAGCCAGCAGCGCGAGCAGCAGAACGCCGACCATCTGTACAGACTCCTGAAGTCTAGAGGGAGCAACACCGGCCTGCATGTGTTCTGGCTCCCGATACCTCTAACACATTCACAACAAAATAACCGCAAAACGCATCAATCTGGTGCATATTGTACCATTACCATCTCTCTCTGGCAAGCGTTTTGTGCCATTTTTGCTCATTTCCTGGAATATATGTTCAAAAACCATTCCCCCCAGCATATCGTAAAAAAGCCCCTTCCCCTGTTATGCGGAGCGGCAATGAGCCGTTAGCCCTGAGTGCAGCGAAGGGGAAGCATCTGCTCTTGCCATGCCCTCTGCTTGTTCACCGCAGATGCTTCACTCGCGCTCAGCATGACACGTTGGGGCCACGTTTTTACGACATGACATGTCGGCGGTGCTGTTTTATAGAATGACCAGGCCGGAGGGGACGGTTTTCCCATCAGGCATGGAGAATACTTGCTATCAACCGACAGGGGACATAGAATGAGGAGCGTCGTCGCAACAATGAAAGGGAGAATTACATTATGCCAGTGCTTGCAGGGTGGCTTACGGGAGAGCAGGTGCCACAGGAAGTAATCGAACAGGTGTTGCTCACAATGGGGAATGTATTGGGACGGCACGCCGGGCAGTCGGGCCAGCAAGGTCAATCGGAGCAGCAAATGCAACCAGCGCGGACAACGCAGCCGGGGGCCGGGCTGCTGGCCTTCGCCGACGCGGCCTATGCCACGCGCCAGCGCATCGAGCCGCCCGTGCTGGACTGGTCGCCCGATCGGCGCACGCTCGTCTATCGCCGCCCGCTCTCCGGCGCGCACCCGCTCTACTACATCGAGAACTGGCCCGCGCAGGGCAACCTGCTCTTCGCCAGCGAGATCAAGGCCCTCTTCGCGGTTGGCGCGCCGCGCCGCCTGCACCTGCCAGCCCTTGCTGCCCTCCTGCGCTACGGCTTCATTCCCGCTCCCTGGACTGCCTTTCAAGACATCCACATTGTTCCCGCCGGTTCCATCCTGCGCTGGCAGCGTTCTAAAACCGTCGTCAACCCCTCTACAGACCATATCTTCGACGAATCTCCCTCATCAACTCAACATCTTGATATTCTCGACCGGTTTTCCACCATACTCGACAACACGATCACTGCCCTGCTACCCGCGCACGAACAACTGGCGGCCCTCTCACGAGGAAACATCCCCTCCGCTCTCACATTCGCGCTCGCCGCTCAAAATGCCGCATCGCCATTTACTGTAGCCTCTCTTGGCTATAGGAAATCCTCGCGTAAAGCAGAGCAATTCGCCAACGCCCACCAACTGCCGTTTTTAGCCATCACCGGCGTTGACCGCCCGGAATTCTGGGTCGCCACACTGCTGGGGCTGGAGGCTCCCTGCATCGACAGCTATCAACTCGCCTGGCATCAATTGCTGCACACCGTCTCCGTCGAGACCGACGCAAGGGTCGCGCTCACCGGGCAGGGAGCGACCTCATTGCTCGCCACAGGAGAGCAGTTCAGGCAGCATTCAACAGAGGCCGACATATCACAGGAATCCGTTTTCCACTCTTACGCGTATATGATCTCTTCAGCAACGACGCCATCAGCTTCGCGCATCTGGTCGGCGGTAGCGGCGCAATTGCTGCGAGAGGCACAGCCCTGGGAGGAGACGCATCACGCGCGCAAACTGGCCCGGCAGGCAGAGAAATTGCCGCCGGAGCAGCGATGGCGCTATCTCGATCTGCACCTGCGCCTGCCAGACCGCCACATCGGCCCCGCTCACCAGCTCGCCACTCAGGAACGCATCGCCCTGCGCTCTCCCTATCTCATCCCCGACGTCACGCGCCTGCTCACCGGCCTGCCTCCTATCCTCGCGGATGGCACATCCCGACAAACCATCCTCAACGAACTGGCAAAACGCTACTTCCCTGCCGATCTGGTAATGGAACACCACGTGCAAGCACAGCAGATGATACCTACACAATCGCTGCTAGACATCGAACAATCCGAACTCCTGCAACAAACCCTTTCACCAGAGGCATTGCAAGCGACGGGCATTTTTGATGTAGAAGCCGTGCAGGAACTGTTGAGAGCAGGCAAGCAGGCAGGGACAGTTGCCAGAGAGTTAATGCTGGTATTTACGACGCAATTGCTGTGCAAGCTGTTTGAGGTGGGGGTGTAAGATGCCTTCCCTCCCTGACTGTAGTCTACATGTTCAAGATTGATACTACTTACACCCATGAAGCTTTATACAACGCTCTCTGGCAACGGGATTTCTTTCATAGCTATTCACATATATCTGCTTCTTTGCGCCCTCGTACAGGTCTTCATCGCTTTCCACACCTACCTCTTCCGGGATGCGCACTTCGTCTGCAACATATAATTCGCTCATTGCTTCTTTTAACTCTGGCCGCAGAATCCAGTAATATCCTTTCTTTGTACTCACTCCCCAGAAAGGAACATGCCACCAGTTCACCCCCTCCCCATACTTTTGCTCAGGGGCTTGAATGTTGAGGGCCGTTACTATCCGCTTCCCCAGGCGCCCAACCTGAAGATTAATAGGACCATGATGAGGCATATGGAGTTCATTAGCTAACTGGCCAGCCGTCGCCATACAACTCTTTCTGGCGAATATCAACTTGAGCAATTGAATATCTTTCTCTCTTATGATACTTCCATCTTCCAGAAGAAACATCCATTGCTCTTTTGTTATGTCTATCGGGTCTTTCCAGTAATGCGTTTCATCTATGCTTTCGTCAAACATAGGTACTCTCCTACAGTTTTGAGTAGTTTTAAGTGCTGTAAAAAGCCCTGTAACTCAGATAATGGATGGCTCCGCGCTTCTCTATGCAAGCTCTGGAACCATCCATTGTCCTTCTCAGCTCTCTAAACTACGCCTCAGAGGGTGTGTACATCGCGTAGCGGCTGCGCAGGACTTTTTTGTCGAATTTGCCGACGCTGGTTTTGGGGATGGCGTCGATGAAGAGGACGTCGTCGGGGAGCCACCATTTAGCGACGCGAGGGCGCAGGTAGTCGAGGATTTCCTCTTTTGTGATCTGGCCCTCGTAGTCGGGTTTGGCGACGACACAGGCGACGGGACGCTCTGACCATCTGGGATGGGGGACGCCGATGACGCAGGCTTCCAGCACTTTAGGATGGCCCATAATCAGGCTTTCCAGCTCGACGGAGGAGATCCATTCGCCGCCGGACTTGACCAGGTCTTTGGTGCGGTCGACCAGCTGGATGCTGC
>Ga0209810_1003309_pt1 | contig 17153 bp, 15 predicted proteins | sample Coa_R1_7_FD_187159 | JGI IMG/M metagenome (GOLD analysis project Ga0209810, IMG submission 187159) | Surface soil microbial communities from Centralia Pennsylvania, which are recovering from an underground coalmine fire - Coalmine... | ecosystem: Environmental > Terrestrial > Soil > Unclassified...
TCGGCACCTCGCCGGATTCATAGGTTTGCAGTTTCTCTCGCGTTCGGCTATGTGGCGCCAGTATATTGACCACCGTCATGGTCGCGAGGACGAAAGCGAAACCGGCGGCGAGCAATATAGCGGCATAGAGATAATTCACACTGACAGGCGTAGACACGAATCTTTCCTCCAATATCTGTCCCTGCCATCTCAAAGCGCCGCACTTCACATTTCACGGCAGCTTCCTCTGACAGAAACTTAGAAGATGCTGCATAGATTATAGCACAGGAGAAAAGGGGCGACAATTGAGCTTAAGTCACCACAGCGGGTTCATGACCAGCCCTGTAATCAGCTTGGGATAGAAGTAGGTGGCCTTTTGCGGCATCAACTCTCCGGCCTGGGCGACCTCGCTGATCTGTTGCACCGGGGTGGCGTTGAGCAGCAGCGCCGCCTGTGCCTCTCCCTGCCGGATGGCTTGCAGCGCCTCCTCAGCCTCGTGAACGTAGCGCACGTAGCGGCCTGCCGTAATGTCTTCCGCGCGCAGGCCGAGCAGCGATTCCACAAGCAGCCGGTGCGCGATAGCCACATCCAGTTCGTTCCAGGCAGCGGCATGGCCACTCCGGGCCATCTCTTCCCTGCCCTGCTCGTTGATCGTCAGCAGGAAACGCTCTCGCGGGGTGTGTATGACCATTGACGGCCCGCGCCGGGCGGCTTGCGCCAGTTGCCTGACCAGTTCCTCGCTACCCGTTTGCTGCGGCAGTTCCTCGACTGTGAAGAATTGTGCCAGATGTTCGCGCGTGAATTTTGCCAGCGTCTCCGTGTCCAGTCCGTAGAGGAGCCGGTGGGTTGGCAGCACCAGCAGGCCCTCGTCCTGCATGTCGATCAGCGCCATCATGACGTAGTTTACCGCGTCGGCAGCGGTCACGCCCTTGCGCCGCTCGCGTATCTCGTTGCGATAGTTCAACGCGGTCTCATAGCGGTGGTGGCCATCGGCGATGAAGAGGGGGCGTTCGGCAAAGAAGTTCTGGATGAGGGCAATCTGCTGCTCATCGGTAATCGGCTGCAAAAGATGCTGCTCATGAACCTCGTCGATAAATTGCACCTGTGGATTGGCGGCATAGGGGGCGAGCAGGCGGCGCATGCGAGCCTGCGGGTCCTCATACAGGGCCATGAGCGGGCTGAATTGTGTGGCGGTGGCGCGCAGCAATTGCAGGCGGTCGTCTTTTGCTTTCGGAAAGGTTCGTTCGTGCGGGAAGATGATCTGCGCGCTCCACGGCTCCAGCCGCACCCGCGCCAGCAGGCTCGTGCGCGTATATGGCTTACCGCCATACGTAAAACGCTGTTGATACAGGTAGAACGCCGGTTGCTCTTCCTGGCGCAACACGCCGTCCAATCGCCATTCGCCATAGGTGGCCGCCGCCTGCGTGTAGCGGTTATTCAGCGCGTCCTCTTTCCCTTCCGGTTTCGTCAGCTCCAACCGGATCACGTTGTAGGGGTGGCGTGCGTAATAGCGTTCCTGCGCCTGCGGTGAAATCACATCAAACGGCGGCGTCACCACCTCAGCCAGGTTGCTCACCAGCGCGCGATTGTAGCGTATTCCTTTCAATGGTTGCAGTTCTGCCATCTTATTCACTCTCTTTTTATACAGTTTTCTTGCTGCTCGTCAAAACAGCGCGTTCCGCAGCACATTGTACCATGTTTTCCGCGCCTGCAATCGTTCAACATTCCGCCGAAGATATAGAAAATTTGTTCCAAAACCCTCTTGACAAATCTCTTTGCGTGGGGTAATATTCTCTCTGTAAGAACAAATGTTCAAAACTGAATACGTTCTCCCATCCCCACTTGAGATACTCCATACCATCCTCTTTTCTGGCGGCTGGGTTGTCCTCCCCCTTCTCCCTCGCCCAGCCGCTGTCGGGGGCATGAGCGCGCGCTCTCTGGTATCCCGCTCTCCCGGATTCTTAACCCGGCTGTCCCCCACAAGTCCTACTCTTGAGCATATCACATTGACGCACCCTGATACAACAGATAGACTTGCTCTCAAAGGAGCCGTTCAGTTGGTTTATTATAGAGGGAAATGTAGGGGTTACAGTCATGCAAGCAGTAGTAATGGATAACCTTGAGGGACAGACGTTGGGAAGTTATCGTGTAGAGCGTTTGCTGGGGCAGGGGCGTCTGAGCGCAGTTTATCTGGGGAATCGGGCCGGACAGCCGGTGGCGATTACCGCTTTTCTCATGCCCGAAACGTTCTCTGCGGGGGCGCGAGAGCGGTTTATTGCTCGTTTCCGGCGTGAGGCGCAGGCCCTTGTCACACTCGACCATCCGCGCGTGCTGCCTGTTTACGAATATGGCGTGCAGTATGGCTACCCGTATCTTGTGACCCCCTATGCCGCCGATGGTTCGCTTGCTAATGTTCTCAAGCAGCGCGGGCGCTGCGCGCCAGCTTTCATTTTACAGGCGCTGGAGCAGATTGCCGCCGGTCTCGATTATGCCCACAGTCGAGGCGTTGTCCACGGCACGCTCAAGCCTGCCAACGTGCTGCTGCATGGCCTGGATGAGCGCGACCTGCAGGTGGCCGGTTTCGGGCTTGTGCGCATTCTGGAGATGCGCGGCATCGAGCAGAGTGACATACCATATGCCCACCTGCTCAACATTGCGGGAACCTTCCTGGGAACGCCGGAATATAGCGCGCCCGAATGCGTTCAGGGCCAGCCAGCCGATGCCCGTTCCGATATCTACGCCCTCGGCATTTTGCTCTTTGAGTTGTTGAGCGGCAAGCCACCCTTTAGCGGCTCTGACCCCCTCGCAGTAGCGTTCCAGCACGTGCAGCAGCCGCTGCCGTCGCTGCGCGCGCTCTGTCCCGATGCGCCGCCGACGCTAGAAGCGGTTATCAACCGGGCGCTGGCCCGCGACCCGGCGCAGCGTTTCCAGAGTGGGGCCGAACTTGCGACCGCGTTCGCGCGCGCGCTTTCCGCAGGGTCGCATACTGTGATGGCTCCCACGCTCGCGCAGCAAAAGCCTGTGCTGCCTGCGCAGAAGAGCGCGACAGGCGGCAACTGGCAGCTTCGGCCACCGGTGGTGACGGGCCATCTGCCGTCGGTGCAGCCCGCGCCCGACGCGACGACTCAGCCGACGCAGGCTATTCCCCCGGCTGCGCCCGTACAGGCAGGTAGCTATCCATTACCCTCGTCTCCGCTGCTTTCGACGAAGGATGTAGATGAGCTGGCTATTGACCCGTTTGAGTGGTGGTCAAAGACCTTTACCGGCCATCTGCCCGCCTCTTCCGCCCCCATCACCGGCGCCCTGGGTGCGGCGGGGACCTATGGCCCGCCACCGGCCCGTCGTCCTGCCGCGCGCAGGCAGCAGGTGAAGCGGCGGCAGGTGGTGGCGGCCCTCGCGGCTGGCGGCCTGCTGGTCGCGGGCTTTGGCGGCCTGAGCGTGGCGCACATGCTCGAAAACAACGCCCCTCAGCCAACCGCCAGTATGACGGGTACCGCGCCCGGCACAAAGACAACGCCGACTCAGGGCCAGGTTGCCGGTAATACGACGGCCACGCCCGCGACCTCGCAGCCAACGGCTAAACCAACCACGAAACCGACGCAGAAGCCGACAGCTACGCCCACACACGGCCCGACGGCCACGCCCACCTCGGCTCCTTCTCCGACACCGACGCGCAGCGTGCCAACGCCAACACCGACGCCATCGCATACCGGCACCGTTATCGGCCACACCAGCCAGCCCACCAATACGGCCACCAGCTTTAGTAACCCGTCGGATGGACATGGCAGCCTGCTCATTCACCTCCCCAATGGCAATTTCGTCGCCTACGAGAAAGCCTGCACGCATGCCGGGGTCCCGGTGTATTACGATGGCGGCTCCCACCAGCTTGTCTGCCCCGCTCACGGTGCGCGTTTCGACCCGGCTAACGGCGGTCAGGTTCTACAGGGTCCGGCCAACAGGCCCCTGCCGGGTGTCACCATTCACGTCAACGCCGACGGCACCATCACGGCTTGAGTAGATGCTTCGCTGCCGCTCCGCATGACATGTTCCTGGGAAGCAGGGAAGAATGCCCCCATGCCATATTAGAAAAAACGCCCTGTCGTGTGTCATGAGAATCGCCCCCTGGCGTGTCATGCGGAGCGGCAGCGAAGCATCCAATCGGGCCAACGTGTCATGCGGAGCGGCAGCGAAGCATCTACCTGCGGGAAATTGTCTTGACGACATCATGCCGAAAAGCTACAATGGGGAAACTGAGGCGGTTGACATTATCAAAAGGGCAGGTGAGATGGAGATTATTACCTATGTTGGCTTCGTTGTAGCCGCGCTTATTCTTATCTGGGCGGTCTATGAACTGGCAAGGCGTTATGACCGGAAAAGATTCAATGCAAGAGATGCCAGTACCTGGGTTCGCTTTGACGCTACTTCCTTACATGAAGACGAAGCCTTGCCTGTAGAAATGGGAAACGATGACGGGGAAGAACCTATCGAGCAATCGCTGCACAATCGCGCAAAGCAGAACGGTCACTATTCGGAGAGTAAAAAACTATCGTAGAGCTGACTCACTCCCTCTATCTCTAAGAGTAGCTCGCGCAGCATATCGTATATAGTAGGGCCACCTCTTGCGGGTGGCCTGCGCGGTGGGTGGCCTGCGGCGGCTGGCGTGGGCGTGGGTGGCCTGCGCGGTGGCTGGCCTGCATGCGACAGGGCCGGGCGGCTGGTCTGCATGTTGGCGGCTGGCCTGCATGCGGTCGGGCTGCGTGCGGATGCCTGCCGAGGGCGTGTGGCTGGTCTGCGTGCGGGGTCTGGCGGAGGTTGTTATTCATCGTGTTTCTCAAGCATGCGCGTTACCTCTGCCATTACATCGCTCACATTCAGTTCGGGCAGCCCTTCCTCGCCGTTTGACTCGCTTGAGATGGGCTGCGTTGGCGTTTCGTCGTCGCCTTCTGGCAGGTCGGCGATCTCTTTGAGGAAGTCCCGCTCGCAGCCATCGAGCGCCTCTGCCACCGTGCAGTTGCTGTAGACGATACGCGGAATCAGGCTATGGTACATGGCGACGGTCTGCATGATGGCTCCGAAGGCAAGCTGGAATTGTTCAAACGTGAGGCCGCCGTTTGCCAGCGGAATGCCCTCTTCGACCCGTACTTCGCCATCATCAAGATCAAGCCCGAATTTGCCTATGGCAATGCGATAGTTTACCGCCATCAATGCTTCCAGGCATTCGAGCCGTTTTTTCTTCGTCACCGTGCAGATATGCGGCGCGATCAGCATCAGCTTGCGTGATACCCCGCTCTGCTGGATACCGATAATCATGCGCCACTGCCCGTGATTACCGTGAAAGCCTAGCTCGACCAGCTCCTGCTCGTAATTGACTTGCCCGATGCGCAGCCCCAGCCGCTCCAGGTATTCGAGTATGTGAGGAAAGCCGAAGGAATCAGCCATGCATTACTCCTTTTCTCGCCGCGCCGTTCACACCCGCTCAGCATGACAGGCGAGGATATTCTGAGCAAAATTGCCTTTGCATTGCTACGAAGCTATTTCCTTTCTTTATAAGTATATCATATCGACTCAGGCAGCTTCTGCCAGGAAGCTGCCTCTTTCACCTTCTTAAAGAGAATACGGATGACTGTGGCGCGTAGCCTGACTGCCAACAGGATAGCCTGTGCAGACAGGGCTTGATTACAGGCGGAAGCGGGTTCCGGCCCGTTTGTAGGCTTCCTGATCGGCGCGGAAGCTGTCGGCGTTGGTGCCGCGCGCGGCGGCCAGAAACTCGGCCATGAGCTGGACAGGGAGCGCGGCCAGCAGGGGCGTCAGCTCTTCGGGTAGCGCGCTGAGGCCGCCGAGCGAGAAGCGCGACCAGCCGGGACGCGCGAAGAGGGTGGCCGTCTCCTCGTCCGTGTTTGCACCGGGGATGTCGCCGATCAGCCAGAGGCGCGAGCCGATCTCGCTGATGGCGCGCAGGAAATCGGCCATACGCGGCTCTGCCGGTCCCGGCACGCTGATGGGAATGAGCAGGTCTTCCGCCTCGAAGGCTACCTGCGGCCCGTGGATGGCCTGTTCCAGCTCGAAGCCTTCCGCCGTCACATAGGATGCTTCCTTCGCCTTGAGCGCGCCCTCCGGCCCGGTAACGGCATTTGGCCCCGCGCCAACATAATAGAGCCTGCGCCCGTGAGCAGCCGCTTCCTGGGCGACCTGCCGCACCTCGTCCTCGCGGGCCAGAATATCTTCCATCAATGCGGGTAGCGCGGCCAGCCCCTGCTCAAGCCGCTGCGCCTGCTCCGTGTTGCCGGCCAGCGCGGCCATACGCGCCGCGATTTGCCCCAACCGCGTCAGCGCGCCCACATAGCTGACTGAATGCGTTGCGGACGGATCCTGCTCCACCGTCTCGATTAGCACGTCCGGCCCCTGCATCTTCGAGTTTTTGCCGGTGATGCCTACCGTCGGTACATGGGCCGCCAGCGCGCGCTGCACTGCCAGGTTGCCATGCAGCTTGCTCCCGCGATGACTGATGATAATAACCCCGTCGCCTGCGCGCAGCGGGCGCGGGTAATGGACAAACTCGAAGGAGCGCACCGCCCAGGCGTCCGCGCCAGCCAGGCGCAGCAGGTATTCGCCCACGTTTGCCGCGTGATAGCTGGTGCCGATGCCCGCCAGGAAGATGCGCTCACACTGCGCCAGCCGTTCTGCCGCCTGTGCTGGCCCTTCCCGATCCGCCAGCAGGGTACGCACAGCCCCTGGCTGTGCGTGAATCGAACGATACAGACCCGTTGCCTGTTCTGTCGTCATACAAAAACCCTCGCTTCCAGAAAAAGAAATATGTCTGCGTTCATTCTACCAGTGTAGCCCATTTTCGCCTTGCTGGCTACAGCCAGAGCTGCTCTTTTTGCTCGGCCATGCTATTGCCTGAGAGACTTTTGTCGATATGTCATGCTATGAAGAAAAAGACCCTCTCGCGTATCATGCGCAGCGGCAGCGAAGCATCTGCGGCCAGCAACCGGACGGCGTGGCCCACGTGGATGCTGAGCGACAGCGAAGCATGACACGTCGGCGCTGCTTTTTTATAGCATGACATGTCGAGGCAAGTGAGCAATAGTACCAGCGCGTTACCAATTTCTGGCAGGAAGCGTATATGTAAATGTCTATCCGCTCAGCATTCAAGAGCAGTTCCGGTAGAAGGCGAGACGTGATGGCGAGGGATTTCACCATGTTTTCTCAATGGCGCGAATCATCCATACCACAGGAAATACTATGATTTTTTAAGGAGTACATCTATGCCTGGTCAGACAAGTCATATGCTCCCGGCCCGGCGCGATATCGAGAGCCTCTCTTTTGAGGAGCGAGTCCAGCTGGGGGCCGAGAATGCTGTGCGCTGCATGGGCGTCACAGCGCAGGATCGCGTCTTTATCATCACTGATTATGCCCGCGAGAATATCGCGCGCCGCGTGGCAAATGCCGCTCTGGCGCGGCGGGCCGATGTCACTGTACGTTTCCTCGAACACTACGGCGAGCGTCCGTTGACTTTCTTCCCTGACGAACTGCGCCAGGACCTTCTCGCCGCCCGTCCCAGCGTGACCTTTTATATCGCGACGGCGCAACCAGGCGAAATTGGTCTGCGTATTCCTCTGCTGCCCTTCCTGGCGCAGGAACTCAAGGTGCGTCACGGCCACATGATTGGCATTGACGAAGCCCTCATGGCCGATGGCATGTGCGCCGACTACGATGAGGTCTTCAGACTGACGAACCAGGTCTATGACCTCGTGCGCAACGCTTCTACCATCCATGTCACTTCAGAAAAGGGCAGCGATGTCACGGCCACCTTCCATAAGGACTGGAAGTGGATTCCCTGTCACGGGCGTTACCACGAGCAGGGCAAGTGGGGCAATTTGCCCGAGGGCGAAGTCTATACCGCACCCGCTACCGTCGATGGCGTGCTGGTCTGTGATGTCCTCGGCGATTACTTTTCGCATAAGTATGGCGTGCTGGCGCAGCCCGTCACCATCACTGTCAGAGGCGGCTATATCACGGATATCAGCAGCGAGAATGAGGAACTGGCGCGGGAATTGCATGATTACCTTTTCTCCACTCCCAACGGCAATCGCGCGGGCGAATTTGCCATCGGCACGCTCACCAGCCTGACAAAGCTGAGCGGCAACCTGCTGCAAGATGAGAAGATGCCCGGCCTGCATGTGGCCTTCGGCAACCCCTATCCGCAGTTCACCGGGGCCGACTGGGATGCGAAGGTTCACGTCGATGTCATCCCTACCGGCTGCACCATCGAGGTCGATGGCCGCGTCATCATGCGTGACGGTCAGTTCACTTTTCAGGCGTTCTATAATCAAAGTGAATAGAGTATCCAATCCATGTCGTGTCATGGGTGCGTGAGAGGCATTGACAGGGCGGGGTATCTTCCTGTACAATTTTAGTGGTTCCCCGCGTAACACTGCCGTCTTCAACCAGAGGAAAATGCCAGCCTGCCTCGGTGATGGGGCGTGAGAGGAGTACCAGGGTGACTACTATCAGGGGACAGCATCTCATTGGCAAGACTGTGGGCGGTTGCGTCCTTGAAAGCCTGCTGGGATATGGCGGCTCCAGCGCCGTTTTCCTGGCGCGGCAGCATGACCCTGAGCGCCAGGTAGCAGTCAAAGTCTTTCTTCCTCGCTCCACGCTGGATGGAAAGATGCGCAAAGACTTTTATATCCGTTTTTTGCGTGAGGCGGAAGCTGCCAGCGAACTTGACCACCCGAACATCCTTCCCATCTATTCCTATGGCGAGCAGGATGGCCTGCCCTATATCATCATGCCCTATATGCCCGGCGGCACGCTCTACGAGTATGCTCGTAAGCGTGGCCGTCTCTCGCTGAAAGAGAGCTGCTGGTACCTGGAACAGATCGCCTCGGCTCTCGATTACGCGCATGCGCATGGCTGCGTTCACTGCGATGTCAAGCCCGCCAACATCCTGCTCGATAGCGATGGGCGCGCCCTGCTGACGGATTTTGGCATTGCCCACATCATGAGACCAGAAGGCACTACCCTGGTTGAGGGCCAGACAGCCGGTCAGGCGCAGGGGACGCAGACCCCCGAACTGCTGATGGGAACGCCCGATTATATCTCGCCGGAGCAGGCGCTGGGCCACAAACTCGATGGCCGCTCCGATATCTACTCGCTCGGCATCATGCTCTTTTTCCTGCTGGCCGGGACGCTCCCCTTCAGGGCCGATAATACTATCGCCATCGCGCTTCTGCATGTTCATGAGCCGCCGCCGTCGCTCTGCATGCTGCGCGCTGATATCACGCCCGCTCTTGATCGCGTTGTGCGTAAGGCGCTGGCAAAATCGCCGGACGAGCGATTTCAGAGCGCGGGCCAGTTTTGCACCGCCTTTGCGCTGGCGGCGGGGCTGCTCGATCCCGCCAGCCTGCCCCCGGAATTGCTCAAAGATGTGCAGATAGAAGAGGCCCTTGCCGAGCCACAGGTAGAGCCAGAGCTACTGGCTGCCCCGGCGGTGGTGCAGGTACGCCCTCTTCAAACCCGGCGGCCTGCCCTCAGCTCTCTCAATCTTCCCCGCGTCTTCGCCGTCGGCGCGCTGCTCCTGTTGCTTACTATCGGGGCCGCGCTGGGCATGGGTGCGATTACCTCACGCCTGACTCACGCTGGCGCGAATGTGCAGGCGACCCGTTCGACCGGCCTCGGCCAGGCTCTGGCCGATGACCTCGCCAATAGCAGCGACTGGCCGACCAGCAGCACCTTTTTCTTCACGGGCCAGCAATATCACATCGAGAACAGGTCCACGCAGAATGTCGCGCTGGCCCTCTATGCCGATCACCAGTACAGCAATTTCCGTCTCTCCGTTACCATGACCGAAGTGCATGGCTCGCACGATAGCGCCGACTATTACGGCGTTGTCTTCCGCTCGGCTGCCGATCAATCGCGCTACTATGTCTTCGAGGTCGTCTCCTGGGGTAGCGGTGACTATGCCTTCTGGCGGTTTGATGGCAAGTGGAACCTGCTCGCCAGCGGTCCCGCCCCCTCATTACATACCGCGACCGGCGCGAGTAACACGATCGGTGTCGAGGCCGTCGGCAATACCTTCAGCTTTACCATCAACCACAAACCCGTCGGCGCTTCGGTGATTGACTCCTCTCGCCATGCCATGACGTCGGGCGAAGTTGGCCTCTATGTCGAGGAAAACTCTGAAATCGCCTTCTCTCACCTTTATATTACCGTCTTGCCTTAATCAATCAACTGCCTGCGCTCGCCTCTCTCCGTGTCCCGCTGAGCTTCGTTGATTACGACATGCGATAAAGTAATCTCTTTTCCCATCATGCCCGTATCTTCTACAGGAGTTTTTGCAAGCAATTCGTAATTGCAAAAAACTTGCAATTACGAATTTTTCATGGTATGCTTTATCTGCTGGACAGAAAGAAAAGATATATGGCCATTTGTTCTGCAACTCTGCAGGTTGTTACTCTTGTAGATAGAGCGCCGCTCCCGGACGTTCTGCTTGCTATAGCTGCAAGCATCTCTTCATCGTGTTTGTTTCACAGGAGGGTTTCATGAGCAGTAACTTTGGTATTTCAGCACTCTCACAGGTGTTTCGGCAAAGCTCGCCAGGTGTACGCCGTAGGGTCATTGGCATTTATGCGTTCCTGATCAGCTATAACCTTATAGCCTGGTTGCTCGCTTTCATTGTGTTCAGGGGCAATGCCCAACTCCTGCTGCTGGGACTGACTGCCTATACCTTTGGCCTGCGCCATGCCTTCGACGCCGATCATATTTCGGCTATTGATAATGTGACCCGTAAGCTGATGCAAGAGAAGAAACGTCCTGTCGGTGTCGGCCTTTTCTTCTCGCTCGGTCATTCAACCATTGTCGTGGCATTGACCATCTTCATTGCCGTTACTGCCATTGCCGTCAGCAATTTTAGCAATTTGCAGGCTATTGGTGGGTTGATCGGAACCTCTGTCTCCGCCCTCTTCCTGCTGCTCATTGCCGCTATTAATATCATTATCCTCATAGATGTTTACAGAACATTTCTGGAGGTAAAGCGCGGTGGTGAGTACAACGACCAGACGCTTGATGAGTCGTTAAATAAGCGTGGACTGATGGGCCGCTTCTTCCGTCCCCTGCTCAAAGCAACTGATCAGAGCTGGAAAATGTATCCTATCGGTTTGCTTTTCGGACTGGGCTTCGATACTGCTACCGAGGTAGGGTTACTGGGAATTGCCGCCGCCACCGCCGGCCATATTCCCATCCTGGCTATCTTGATCTTTCCGGCATTGTTTACAGCAGGCATGACCTTGATGGATACGACCGATAGCGTCTTGATGCTTGGGGCGTATGGTTGGGCCTTTGTGAAACCGATCCGCAAACTCTACTACAATTTGAACATCACGCTGATCTCGGTCATTGTTGCCCTGGTGGTAGGTGGAATCGAGGCTCTCAGTATCGTGATCCAGGAATTGAATCTAAGCGGCCCTCCCTGGGATCAGATTAATGTCCTCAGCGGTCAATTTGGTCTGCTCGGTGTGATTATTGTTGGCCTCTTCCTTGCAAGCTGGCTCATCTCCACCATTATCTATCGCGTGAAACGCTACGATGACATCGAGGTCAATGTAGCCCGTTCCTCCGTCGGCGCCGGTAGTGGAGAGTAAGGCCAGGATTTCGTATTCACAGAAGAGTAAGCGGGTTGTGCAGCAAACCACTGCACAACCCGCTTGCCCTTCTGTAACTGTCTTATCCCAGCGGCACAGCCCATGAAGGGCGAACCGGGAAGAGGATGTTGAGCAGAGGAACCACCTCTTCGTTGGCCCACACGTCGGGGAAGGCGTGACGCAGCTCGCTCAGGCTGCGGTAGCCGAAGAGCAGTTGCAGGAAGACGAGCGGCGGGAAGCCTGCTACCGCGTTGCCTTCCCAGACCGGCACGCGCCAGTTCTCGACCGCCGCCAGTCGCCCCTGCTCAAAGACCATGCGCAGGCCGCCGCGATAGAAGTTCAACCTCAAATCCCCGCTGTAGCCTGCCATCGCCGATTGCGCCAGCCGTTGCTCCAGCGCAGGGGCGATATGGCGCAGGAAGGCGGGCAGGTCCGGGACGCGCACATACCAGGCGTAGGGAGCGCGATAGATGGGCGCCAGCTTCGGCTCCAGCAGATCGTAGATGGGATGGCCCCGTCCCATGCAGAAAGCCATCCGGCTCAGCGGTTCCGCGCCATAATACATCGGCATTTCCAGCCCCTGCTTATGGATGGCGCGCAGCATGGATGGCAGCATCGCCTGCAAATTCACGCCAGGCATGACTTCCAGGTCAAAGACCGGCACGGCATTTTTCCAGCGCGCCACCGGCATAATCACGTATCCGCGCGCCGCGCCAGCGGCATCCAGAATGATCTGGATATGCCAGAACGCATCGCTCATCTTCGGTCGCGCTACGGCTCCCTGCCTCGCTTTGTGCCAGGATTCGATCTGGTAGCGCCACCACAACTCCTCAATGGGCGTCGAAACGATGCTCCCCACTCGCTGGCGGTCATAGAGCGAGTTGATGAAGGGGATGTCTTCCAGCGTCGCGTCACGCAGCGTATACGGCTCCGGTATCCCTTCCGGTGCGGGCGGGATCAAGGCAACCGGGATGTAGACCCGGTTATCCAGGTCGAGCGCGTACTCATAGCCAAACTGGCGGTAGTAGTAGGGGATGCCGGTGATGGCCTGTACGAGATGGCCTTCCGCCGCGCTGCGCGCATGCACCAGCCCGAAAATCTCGCGAATCAGTCCGCGATTGCGATACTCCGGGTCGGAGGCCACGATTTCGGGACGGCCAATCCTGAAGGGGATGCCCTCGTATTCCCACGTTTGCCGCCACAGGCAGGTACAGGCCACGATGCGGTTGCCCTGCTTGCGCGTATCCTCGACCAGCGCGTAATCGACCGAGCCCATCAGCGGGTGCGTGTCGCTGAGCAGGTGATGAAGCAGGTCGGCAAGCGGCTGGTTCGGCGGCTCCTGCGGGCTGTCGCGGAAGACCATGCTCGTCAACTGCTCCAGCCCTTCGGTATCCTCAGCGGTCGACCAGCGCAGGACAAGCCCGTTGCCGAGGTCGCGCTTTTCAGGGATGCCGCTCGTCTGTGTTGTTTCAGTCTGCATTGTCATAGCTCCTCAATTTCGTATAGTCATACTCTTCCTACGGAGGACAGTTTGTGGCAGGGAATCGGCCTTTTGCGCTTTGCAGGGCGTAGGGGGCTGATTGTGCGCACGGAAAAAGGGTGAGGCCATGCTGAGAGATGGCGTGTATCGCGCTGCTCAGGGCCAGCACGGCATTCGGCGCGAGAGGGCCAGCGACGCGGACAGATTCCCTCAGGGGTGGTACAGACAGACGGAAATAGCCGCGAGGGCAGGCTCAGCGTGGAAATGCGTGTGCCGGAAAAGGGCGCAATGAGGCCCTGGGCACTGGCTCAACGGTGCGCGATGTAGGGAAGGTAAACTGAAGATGGTTCGGCCAGGAGAATGGCAAAACCGACCTGCCCCACGTTCACACGCGAGCAAAGCACGATCATTTTCTCTGCTTTCCGCATACGCGCCATCTCCTTTCCGATAAAAGTGAAGTAACTGGTAGAACTATACCCGATCATCAGGCGTTCTGTCAAGGTTGGTTGTGACCCGGAAATCCTGGTGAATACGATTGACATTACGCACGCAACCCTCTATACTGCACTTGAACGAAAAAACAACGTTGCCGCCATGCATCCTGTCACTATGTTCGCATGGTGAGCCGGTAGGAGGATATTCAGAACCATGACATACGTAATCACTCAGCCGTGCATTGGCGTAAAGGACGCATCCTGCGTGGATGTCTGCCCTGTTGACTGCATTCACCCCACTCAGAACGAAGAGGACTTTGAGACGGCTGAGCAGCTCTATATCAACCCTGACGAGTGTATCGACTGCGGGGCGTGTGAGCCTGCTTGCCCGGTCACGGCCATCTTTGAAGAGTCGGCAGTGCCTGAAGAGTGGAGACAGTATATCAAGATCAACGCCGATTTCTTTAACGGCCACTAGCGTTCTCCTGTCTTGCTCAAGCCGTCAGAGAGTTTCCCTGCGCGTGCCTGAGATGATTGAGAGCAGAAGAGCATGGAGGATGGGGCAGGGAGGCGCCAGCTTTCCCATGTTGAGCAGCCATTCCTGCCCCTGTCCTCCGGCGTCTTTCCTTTTACAGCGGATACAGGAACATTGCAGCTATTCTTGTCTTGCTGTGGTAGAATATTCGTAAGTGCCTGAACGCATGATGCATTGCATGCCTACTACTTCATAAGGGAGCGAACCCCTATGCCAGTAACTCGACGCAAACGCGCAAACCCACCAGAGGAACCGGAAAATACGAACAATCACGTTTCAGAAGAGACCCCCCGGGAGCAGGCGGCGGAAACGGTAGAGCAGGCTCCGAAGGCTGAAGAGGCTGCTGCTCCAACCCCTGCTGCCACGCCGACAGAGGAGGAGCAGGGGCAGGCACCGGCGGAAACGGCGCCGCCACCACAGCCTGTGCAGCCACAGGCAGCGGAACAGGCTGTTGAGGCTCCCGGACCCGGGCAGGAAGAGGCTGTGGCGGCCCATGCGCCTGTCTACGCGCCGGTTCCGCCGGTGCCTCCCGTTACCGCGCCTTCTCCCTCGGCCAACGGAGATCACCCGGAGCGGCAGGAAGTTGTGCCGCCTGCGCATGTTGAGGGGGTGCGGCGTACATTCCGCCGCCCATCACCATCGCAGCAGCCGTCATACGGGCAATCGGCGCAATATCCACAGCAGCCTCAAGCGCCTGCGCAGTACCAGCCGCAGCAAGCGCAGCAGCCACCGGTGGCTCCTCCGTCCCCCCCTCAGCTGCAGCCGCCGACGCACGAAATCACGCTCCCCCTGGGGAATCTGCTTCACCTGGCCTACAATCCTGGTTACACCGGCGCGGAAGAGGCGCGCAGCCACCTTCTGAGCCAGCTCGCGCGTGAGAGCAAGGCGGGCGGGCGCGCTCGCTGCTGGAACTGTGGCTCGCTCGCTGTCACCTACGAACGCTGGAATACGCGCAGTAGAACCTTCGGGGAAATTGGCGTCGCCTTCTGTGAAATCTGTGGTGTCTGGAGTGTCATGTAAGTTCACCTGTTGCCTGTGTGGGAGCAAACTATGACGCAGAGTCAGCAACCTGTCCCTCCTCGCCGCTGCCCCCGTTGCGGTGGCTTGATGACCAAACCACCCGGCAGCAATCTGTACTGGCATGCCGATAATAATCATCGGCCCTGTGAGATCACCAATATCGTTGAAGCTTCCTTTGCTATCGATGCGAACCCATCTGCCACACAGTCACAGAGTGGCCCGACAAAGGGAAATTCGCCCCGCGAATAGCGGTTGCGAGCAGTGGCGCGCCTGAAAAGAGGCGCGTCACTGCCGGTTCTCATGCCAGAGAATGCAACCCGCCAATTACCCCTTACGTAATACTTTATGAGAGTGTCTCAACACTTTATGCAAGTAAAGACAGGAAGATAGTCTAAGATAGAGGTTGTCTTATGTACAACATGCCCAATAATAACCCATATGGAGGGAACCCTTACGGCGGCGGTCCGTTCGGGGGCAGGCGCGGCTTCGGCTCTCGCTATCAATACCAGGTGATGCCTGGCTATGAGGCTTCTCCCGCGCAGGCGGCCAGCCTCATCAGCAAGGTGATGGTGCTGCTGGCCTTCTCCTTTCTGTTTGCCGCCATCGGTACCTTCATCGGTATGGCCCTCAATATTACCTTTGGCACCTACCTGATCATTGCCATTGCCGGTCTCGTCGTGCTTTTTATCCTGCAATTCGCGATCCGGGTGCAGGGACTGAATCTGTTCCTGCTCTACCTGTTCACGTTTCTGGAAGGCATGTCCCTTGCCCCGCTCATTAGCATCTACCTTGCTTCCGGTCTGGGGAATATCCTGGGTGAAGCCTTCCTGCTTACGGCTATCACGTCGCTTGGTCTGGCAGCTTATGCCTGGACGACGAAACGCGACTTCAGCCATCTGGGCAGGTATCTGTTCTTTGGCCTGATCCTGCTCATCGTACTGGGCATTCTGGGCATTTTCTTCGCAGGCGTCTTCAGTACCGGCCCGGTGGCCGTACTCATCGCCATCCTGGGCGTTGCCATCTTCTCCGGCTACGTTCTCTTCTACGTCCAGCGCGCGAAGTACCTGCCCGATACCATGCCCAACGCCATCGGGATCACAGTCTCGCTCTTCATTACCGTGCTGAACCTGTTCATCTACATTCTGGAACTGCTTTCCATCCTGCAAGGCGGGAACCGCCGCAGGTAGCAGGATGCCGGTAATACAGGCTCCCGCAGGCGCCGACCATCGGCGCCTGCGGCTTCTGTGATAACCCTATCCTCATTTCCGACGCGCTCAACGTGTAGTAGAGAGAGGGACGAAACGAGGAATAAGAACAGAGGTGTCCTTTGTTCTCAACAGTAAGAGGGTTTCAGGTAGTTTACTTACCTGGGATGTCTGAAAAATCAAGGGCAAAACAGTATTTGCCGTGAAAGTGAGAGCATACGAACATGCAAGCGCATAACAATTTGTTTCATGTGACCGATCAAGATTTTGACGCCAAGATTCTGAAGTCTGACCGCCCGGTTATCGTCGATTTCTGGGCTGAGTGGTGCGGTCCCTGCCGGATGATTGCGCCGACCTACGAGAAGTTGAGCGACGAGTTCGCTGGTAAGATGGCTTTTGCCAAGATGGATGTCGATGAGAATCCACGCACTCCCGGTGGCCTGCACATTCAGGGTATCCCGACGATGATTGTCTTCAATAATGGCAAAGAAGTTGGCCGTATCGTTGGCGCGTACCCGCCTCCTCAGTTGAGGAGCCAGATTGAGCGCCTGCTCTCCAAAGCCGGAAGCAGCGTTGCTTAATGTTTTGAACAAGGGAAGAGCAATGTTGCAACAATAGACTCGACAGAGTCGCTCTATTGTTGCAACATTACTCTTCCTTTTTTCTTATAAACCCCTCGACGCGGCGCGTCTTTTGTGATATATTCTTTCCGTACCTGCTTGCCCTGTGTGCAAGCAATCAACTATGCTGTTGTATGGACATAAGGGAAACCGAATATGCCAACCTTAGAACGTTCAAATCCATTGCCGCTGTACTATCAGCTCAAAGAGGTGCTGAAGCAGCAAATTCGCTCCG
>Ga0209810_1003310_pt1 | contig 17153 bp, 12 predicted proteins | sample Coa_R1_7_FD_187159 | JGI IMG/M metagenome (GOLD analysis project Ga0209810, IMG submission 187159) | Surface soil microbial communities from Centralia Pennsylvania, which are recovering from an underground coalmine fire - Coalmine... | ecosystem: Environmental > Terrestrial > Soil > Unclassified...
GGGCAGGGCCGCCAGAAAGGCAAAGGCGCGCACCATGTCGAACTGGGTCGTCTCTGGCCGCTGGCTGTCGCCCATCACCACGCTGGGGCGAAAGATCACGACGGTATCCGGTGGCAGCAGGCGACGCACCATCAGCTCGCAAAATTTTTTCGTGCGCGCATAAGGGTCATAGTCCGAGCGCTCCCAATCAATGGCTGTATCCTCGTAGACGGTTTCGTGGGCGCGATGGCCCGCTACAGCCACCGTGCTGACGTGGCTGAATCGCCGCAGCCCCCCTTTGCGGTCAGCGGCCCGGGCCAGCTCGATGACTTCGAGTGTTCCCCGCAGGTTGACGTTCAAACAGCTTTTCTCCGAGCGGCGGTTCAACGACGCGGCACAGTGAATGACCGAATCGGTGGTTGTGCACAGGCGCTCGTAGGCAGCGCTATCGAGGCCAAATCGTTCGGCGGTGAGGTCGCCCGTGAAGACTGTGACGCGGCCTTCCACCAGCTCACGGAAGCGGGAAAAGTCCTCGAAGTGGAGCTGCCAGGCCTGCCAGAGCCGTTCGAGGGCCTGACGCCGGTCGGCCGCACGCACCAGCAGATTCAGCGGCTCCGCCGTGGTGGCCAGCAAACGTGCGGCCACATAGCTGCCGATGTAGCCGGTTGCCCCTGTCAGGAAAACCGCCACGGAGGTTTTGCCTCACCCGGCTGTTTCGCGAGCGGCCTGCTGGGCCGCCTGGCCCAGCTCGGGCCAGCGAAACTCGCGGGGGGTAATTTCTACATGCCGGCCCTCGATCAACGGGTAGCTCCAGCGGCGCAACGCGGGCACGTGAATGTTGATCCAGTACTCCCACCAGTCGATCGTGAATGGATCGTAGTCAAACAGTGCCCGCTCCTCGGCGGGCAGGCCCGCCGCCAGCAGCCGGACCTGGTCGTCCTCGAAGGAGTGCTCGTTGTGGAGAATAAACGGCTCGAACAGCGCAATGAGATTTTCGACCCATTCAAGCGAGCGCTCCCGACGCGCCAGGGGCGCACGCCGGAACAGTGGACTGGCCGCCCGGTTGATGGTTTGCACGAGTGCCCTTTGCGCCGGTGCTGAAAGGCGCTGGTACCGGCGCTTGGAGACCGGGATGGGATCCAAACGCGACCGCAGCCAGGGCTCCAGGCCCTGCTGCGTGCGATAGAACTTTCGATGGGCCAATCCGGTCAGCTCGATCGCCCGGCCCATGCTGCAGGGATTCGAAACCGAAGTGGCTAGGTGGTAGACCGGCACGTGCTGGCCTTCGAGCAGAGCGGCGCCGATCAGCGTGATGCCGCGGGCGACCAGGTCGACCGGGACCAGATCCAGCCGTTTCCGTTCGTTGCTCGGGAACTGCCGAAAATAGGTGCCGAGCAGGTAGGAGAGTGAAGCCGAAGTATTGATGCCTTCGTTCCAGGCCGGGATCGGCCGTTCGAGAGAAGATTCCACAATGGCCGGGCGGGCGATGGCAATGCGCTGGCCCGCACCGCGGCGGGCCAGCAGCGATTCGGCCAGGCTTTTCGTATACGTGTAGGTATTGGGCCAGCCCAGTTCGGCGGCTCGCTGCATGCCGGCGGCAACCATCTGCTGGCGCAGCCAGCGGAGCCGGTTCTTGCGGAGCTGATGTTCGAACGCTTCCGGTGAAAGCTCCTGGCCGCTCCGAGTCTGCTGGCGCGACTGCTGCCGCAGCAGGGCTTCGACATCGGCGCTCTGGGCCTGCTGCTCGAGTTCGGCCATGCGCCGGCGCAGCCAGGCCAGCTCGTTTTCCGCATCGAAGCCGGCGATGCCGCGGGGCGTGTAGTCCGGTTGCAGACGCTCGGCAAAGCGCCCATCGCGCATACCGGCCACGTAGCAGGTGGAGAGATGCAGCAGCGCAGCGCGCCTGGATTGCTGTACGAATTCGAGCAAGTGCAGGACCGCGTCAATGTTGACCGCTACGGCCTCGCGCAGATCGGGATTGAAATCGGTCAATCCCGAGCAGTTCACGACGAGGTCCACCGAGCGTGCCAGGTGCTCACGATCTGCTGCGGTCAGGCCCAGACCGGGCCGCGCCGCGTCCCCCTCGATGATCTGCAGCCGATCCGCAAGAAAGCTCCCCAGTGCGGGGCCGTGTCGGCGGGCCAGTGGTTCAAACACCGGCGATTCGGCGACGATGCGTTCGAACCGTCGGAGTGCGCTGGTGCCGCGGCGTGGTCGTACGAGGACATAGATGCGATCCAGCTCGGGTAGGTGCAGCAGCGCATCGGCCAGCCACACTTTGCCGATAAAACCAGTTCCACCCACCAGCAGGATGCGACGCCCGCGGTAGGCGCGCCGGACTGAAATCTGGGGTGCCGGACGACTGCAGTCGAAGCGCACCGCTGGACGCCGCAGCTTCGGTGAGGTTCGGGCGCTGGAGGTAATGCCCGCTTCGAGCAGGTCCGGGCGGTGGGTGTAGCCCAGATCGTGCATCAGGCGTGCAGCAGTCACCCGTCCGTCTGCCCGCAGTGGGCGCAGCAGAGCCAGGCCTCCGCGCGGGCGCACGACGGGTTCGAGCAGCCGGCCGGTGGCCCGGCCGTCGCGGAATTCCATGCGGTTGGCCAGGATCCACTCCACCCCGAAATGGCGCGCCAGCGGCCGCAGCACATGGTCCAGCGCCTGTCCGACCAGAACGATGGGTTCACCACGCGCCAGCGCGCGCTGCAGCTCCTCAACGGCAGGCCGGTAGAGCCGTGGTTTTAGAACGTACTCAAAATATTCCTCACCCAGCAGATCCAGCCGGTCGCGCGAAACTCCGCGCAGGACGGTGTGCAGTGCACGGGTAGCGAGGATCCGATCAGAGGCGAACAGGAACGGTCGCACCATCGCCGAGAGCGCGATCAACCCACGCCGCGCCCAGCGCTCGGCAAAACTCTGTGCGTTCCAGGTGAAAAAGGTGAGCGGGCGGACGGCACTGAGGCGGAGAAGGCTGCCTTCCACACGCCAGAAGACCCGGCTAGTCTCCGCTGGGGGAGTGCTCTGCGTGCTCGGACACACTGCCTCGGCCGTTTGGCTGCGCAGGATTTGCAAGCAGGAAGCGTATTCTAGTGGTTGCTTTACCCGGCTGGCAACACATTTCGACGCCGGTCTGCCAGTGCGTACAGGGCCGGCATCACCAGCAGGGTGATCAGCGTAGACACGCTCAGGCCGCCGATGACCGCTAGAGCCAGCGGCTTTTGCAGCTCCGCACCGGCCCCTAGCCCCACGGCAAGCGGGGCCAGACCGAACAGCGTGGCCAGCGTGGTCATCAAAATGGGGCGGATCCGAATCCGCCCCGCAGCCACCAAAGCGTCTTCCAGAGGCCGGCCGCCCGCCCGCAGATGCTCCACGTACTGGAACAGAATGATGCCGTTTTTGACCACCAGCCCGATCATCAGGATGATCCCCATGAAGGAGCTGACGTTGAGTGGGGTTTCAGTCATCAGCAGCAGGGCAAAGACGCCCAGCAGCGACAGCGGTGCCGCCGAGAGAATGATCAGCGCCGGAAGCGGACGGCGGAACTGGGCCAGCAGAATGGCAAAGACGGCCGTCAGGGCGAGCAGGAGCACCCGCAGCAGATCACGGAACGAACTCTGCTGCCCTTCGTACTGGCCACCGATTTCGTAGGTGTAGCCAACGGGCAGGGGAAAGTTCTGCATCAGTCGCTGAACGTCGCGCACGGCGCTGCCCAAATCTCGGTTTTCCAGCCTCGCTGTGACGGCGACCATCAGGCGCGCGTTTTCGCGGGAAAGCGTGCTTTCACCTTCCTGTCGCTCGATCCGCGCCACGGCCGCAAGAGGCACGATGCGCCGGTCTGCACCCAGAATCGGAAACTGGCGAATGTGGTCCTCGTTCATGCGAAACCAGTCGGGGAAGCGCACCCGAATCCCGATCGTCCGGTCGGCCTGGCGGAGTTCGCCCGCCTGTGCACCGAACAAACCCGCGCGCACCTGTGCGGCCACCTGATCTACACTCAGCCCGATGCGACCGGCCGCTGCCGGGTCGACCTCGAAGAGGATTTCCGGATTGCCACGCACCACGCCCTGCAAATCGACCAGCCCGGGAATCTGCCGCAGCCGGGGCTCCAGACGCGCCGCCAGAGCTTCGAGCTCCTGCTGGTCGCTGCCGAACAGCTTGACCTCGATCGGCTCCGGTGTGCCTTCGAGGTCACCGATCATGTCCTGCAAAATCTGGGAGAACTCGACCTGAATGCCCGGAACGTTTTCGGCAATCCAGCCGCGGAGATCGTCCATGACCTGCTGCGTGGTCCGATGGCGCCGGGCGGCCGGCTTGAGTTTGACGAGGATGTCACCGGTATTGGGCTGCGTGGCGAACAGGCCCAGTTCGGCCCCGGTGCGCCGTGAGAACGTATCCGTTTCGGGCATTTGGGCAATGTGCTGCTCGATGCGCCGCAGGATGCGATCGGTTTCGTCAAGCGAAGTTCCCGGCGGGGTGCGGTAATCGAGCACGTAGCCGCCTTCATCCATTTCGGGAAGAAAGCCGGTTTCCAGGTGCGTGTAGAGCAGGGCGGCCAGCAGCAGCGAGCCGACGGTCAGGCCCAGCACAGCACGGCGGTGCCGAATGGCAAAGCGGACCATCCGTTCATAGAACCGGTATACCGGCGCCATCAAGCCTTCGGCCTCGGGCCGGTGCGCGCCCGGTTCCAGGAATTGCAGCGAGAGCAACGGGATGACGGTCAGCGAGAAGACCAGAGACAGCAGCACGGCCACACCCAGCGTCCAGCACAGGGCCGAAAAGAATTCGCCCACGACTCCGTGGAGCAGCCCGAGCGGAAGGAACACGGCGAGCGTCGTAGAGGTGGACCCAATGACCGGTCCGAGCAGCTCGGTGGTGGCTTGTTCGGCAGCCGCTGCCGGAGACTTGCCCAGCCCGAGATGCCGGTAGATGTTTTCGATGACCACGACCGCATCGTCAATCACCAGGCCGATGGCAATAGCCAGCCCGCCCAGCGACATCAGGTTCAGCGTGCCGCCCGACAGGCGCAGGAAGAAAAAGGTGCTGACCACCGACAGCGGCAGCGAGCTGGCCGCAATCAGCGTCGTGCGGGTCTCGCGGAGGAACACGAACAAAATCAAAACCGCCAGCGCTGCCCCGAGCAGAATGGCGTCACGGACACTGATCATCGCCTCGTGGACGAACTCGGCCAGGTCATACACCACCGACAGGTGCAGCGTGGCGGGGATCGCTGAACCCAGATGCTGGGCCAGCGCGCGCGCCTGGTTCACCAGCTCGAGAATGTTTCCGCCGATCTGGCGGGTAATGTTGATCAGCGCCGCCGGGCGGCCGTTGCCGGTGATCAGGACGCGATGGTCTTCGATGCCGTCGCGCACGTCGGCGATATCACCCAGCCGCAGGGGCGCTCCCTGCTCGACCGCCACCACCGTGCGGCGAATGTCGTCCAGGGTGCCGTACTGCCCTGTGGTCAGCACCAGATACTGCCGGTATCCGCGCGGAATCTGGCCGACCGAGACGACCTCATTGGTGCCGCGCAGCCGGTCCGCGATATCCACCAGCGAGAGCCGATGGGCGAGCGCTCGCTCGGGATCCACCACAACGGAAACCTCGCGAATGTCGGTGGCCTGGACCTGCACCTGTCCCACACCCGGAAGGCGCGAAAACAGCGGGCGAAGCACATACAACGCCGTGTCGTGCAAATCCGCATCGGGAACATTGCCGTTGAGGATGAAACTCAACACCGGAAACAGTGCCGGTGTGATGCGCTCGACCGTCAGGTCGGTATCTGCTGGCAGACTATTGCGGATGGCGCTGATGCGGGCCTGTAGCAGCTCGTAGGCATAGCGCATGTCCGTATCGGGCTGGAACAGAATGGAAATTTCCGAGCCGCCGCGGATGGTTTTCGAGCGGACCCGACGGACACCCTGTACGCCCAGCGCTGCTTCTTCCAGTGGCCGGGTGACGGCCAGCAACATCGCTTCCGGCGCAAGATCGTCGTGATGGGCGACGATGACGGCGCGAGGAAAATTCAGTTCGGGATAGATGTTGCTCGGCAGTTCGAACAGGGCAGTCAGGCCTGCACCGAATAGCAACAGGCTGCCCAGATAGACGATCCAGCGGTTCCGCCCGCACCAGCCGACAATGTTCATGGCCGCACCCGAATGCGCGCCTGTGCCGGCAGGCCATAGCCGCCGCCGAGAATTACGGTCTCCCCTTCATGGACGCAGCAGGTCAGTTCCACCACTCCGTGGCTTTCCAGTCCCGTTGTCACCGGTACCGCCGTAGCGCGGTCGCCTTCGACCCGGTAGACGATGCTGCGCCCCTGTTCATCGCGATAGACCGCCGCGGCAGGCACCGCCAGAACATCGGCGTGCACGGCCACCGGTAGCTCTCCGCTCAGAAACATTCCCAGCCGGAGTGCTCCGTCGGCATTGGAAAAGCGCAGCCGGACCTGGCCAATATTGGTGGCCGGATCCACGGCGGGAGCGACCGCAACCACCTGGGCCGTGAACCTCCGCCCGGGAAAAACCGGGGAGGAAAAACCAAGGTTCTGTCCCGGCCGCAAGCGACTGAGATAACTGGCCGGGACTTCGGCCAGAAGGTCCACTGGAGCCAGTCGGGCCACTTCAACGACGGGCTGGGCTGCGGTGCCATCCACCTGCTCGCCCGGATTTACGAATCGCCGCACCAGTACGCCGTCGAGCGGGCTGACGATCCGCGTGCGTTCCAGGTCGAGCCGCGCCAGTTGCAGGGCGGCCTGAGCCTGATGCACTGTAGCTTCGGCGACGCGCAGCTCCGTCTGCGCTGCTTCCAGCTCGCGTCGGGCGGCGATGCCCCGCTGATAGAGATCGCGGTTCCGCGCATAGCTGGCGCGAGCGTTGTCCAGTGTGGCCTGGGCCTGCGCCAGAGCAGCTTCGGCCTGGTGCAGCCGGTCGCGGTAGGGACGGCTGTCGAGTTCGGCCAGAAGCTGTCCCCGGCGCACGCGCTGGCCTTCGATGGCGAAGATGCGGGCGACACGCCCGGCTACGAGCGGACTGATGCGCACATCGGCGTCCGGCAGCGCGGTGACCGTACCGCTAATCGTGACCGTCTGCGTGAGTGTGGCGCGGCTGACGCGGGTCACGGTGACCTCGGCTACAGCCGTAGCCGACGGAGCGGCCCCTTCTTCTTCCTCGTCGCCCGCCGGTCGGTGCTGGCAGGCAGTCACCAACCCGAGGATGCACAGCAAACACGTGGTGGCAAGCCGGGTTCGGTTCATGGGGTACCTGTCGAAGAAAGCGGAGTGCCCACGGTCTGTTCCAGTGCGGCAAAGGCGCTCTGCGCAGCAAACAGGCTGTCCAGATAGGACGCTTCCAGCTCCTGCACGCCACGCTGCGCATCGAGCACGGTGAGGATGCCTGTCTTTCCCGCGCGATAGCTCTCCTGGCTCATCTGTTCCAGTTGCCGTGTTGCCGGCAGCAGTCTTTCACGGTACAGCGCGACGGCTGCCAACCGGGCCTGAAGCTCCAGATAGGCCTGCTCCACCTCGCTCTGGATCCGCCGGCGTGCGGCGGCCAGGCGAGCCTCTGCTTCTCGCTGGCCGGCCAGCGCTGCGGCCACGTCGGCGCGCCGGCGATTCAGCAGGGGCAGTTCGATCGACATGTGACTTCGCGGCCCCACGCGGAAATCGTGCGGCGAGTTGAAATCGGTGCCAAACTCCAGCGTGAGATTGGGGATTTGCTCGGCGCGGGCCAGGCCCACGCGGCTCTCTTCAACACGCCGCTCGCGGTCCAGCTCGACCAGCTCGGGATTGGCTGCCTGAGCCGTACGGATCAAATCGGTCAGATTCTGCAACGGCGGAAGAGCCTCCAGTCCATCCGTGGGCTGCCAGACTGTCTCCGGGGGAACGTTCAGCAGACCATTGAGCCGAACCAGCGCGACCCGCTGCTGCTGACGCGCGATTTCCAGGTCAGCTTCGGCGCGGTGCACGCCCAGTTCGGCCTGGAGCACTTCCAGCCAGGGCACATCGCCGGCATCGTAGCGCTGGTGAGCGATGCGGGCGAGCTGCTGGGCCAGCTCAAGCATGCGTTGCTGGAGGCTGACCTTCGCGCTGGCAACGGCAAGGGCGTAATAGGCTTCACGGACCTGGCGGCGCAGCGCGGTCGCCACGGTGCCGATGCGAGCCTCGGTCAGCCCGGCACTGGCCTGCGCCACTTCGATGCGGTGTCGGCGCTTTCCGCCGAGTTCGAGGTCCTGTGTGAAGAACAGGCCCTCGTGCGGTTCGTCCCGCAGGGCATCGAAATTGGCGATGGGGTTGGGACGTTCGCCGGCCACCAGGATTTCTGCCCGCGCGACCTCACGCTGGCGCTCGGCGGCAGCCAGATCGAGGTTTTGCCGCTCGGCCAGCTCCAGTGCGGCGGCCAGGGAAAGCGGTCGCGGTGGTGGCGTCTGACCGGCCAGCGTCGCAGGTCCCATTGCCAGCAGCACCAGGGCGGTCACATCGAGAATCGCGTGCCTCATCGCAGTCTGCTGTTGGCGCAGTCAGCCGAAAACACTAGCGCGAGGAAAACGCGGAAGGATGAAACGAAAATTAATTTTTGTTCAGCTCGGCCAGGGCCGCCGTTGCAGGTAGCTGGAGGGTAAAGCAGGTGCCCTGCCCCGGCTGGCTGGTACAGGTAATGGAGCCTCCGAAGGCGTGGGCGATGGCCTGGGCGATGGAGAGTCCCAGGCCGCCACTCTGGGCTTCGCCGTGATGGCCGCGGTAGAAGCGCTCGAAGATGCGCGGCAGTTCATCGGGCGCAATGCCGGGTCCCTGATCTTCGAAGCGGATGCGGATGCTGTCGGCGTCGCTCGAAAGCAGTACGCGGATCGTGCTGCGCGGTGGGGCATATTTGACGGCGTTGTCAAGAAAGATCAAAAAGAGCTGACGCAGCAACGACTCATCACCGGTGTAGGGCAGTTCGGTTTCCAGGCTGCGCTCGATGCGCATCTGTTTGGCGGCAGCACGGCGGTCGGCCAGCCGGCAGGCCTCTTCGAGCACCTCGTTCAGGTAAAGCGGTTCGCGCGCTAGGCGGAGCTGGCCGGCATCGGCCAGCGTCAGCGTGAACAGTCCCTCGACGATGCGGTTTAACTTCCCCAGCTCTTCCTGGATGGTTTCCAGAGCTTCGCGATAGGCCTGCGGGCTGCGCGGCTCCTCCAGTAGCAGTTCGGTTTCTCCCCGCAGGACCGTCAGCGGCGTCCGCAGCTCGTGCGAGGCATCCGCCACAAACTGGCGCAGTTGCGTGACGGCGCGGCGCATCTGCTCCCACAGCGTCTCAAACGCCTGCGCCAGTCGACCCAGCTCATCCCGGCGTCGCGTCAGCTCAACCGGCAGACACATCCGGGTTGTGTCGCCGCCAGGTTTGCGGATCTCCTCAGCCAGATGTTCCGCGTGCCGGGTCAGTGTGCTGATGGGACGGAGGCTGCCGCTGGCGAACCACCCGGAGACCAGTGCCAGGACCACCAGGCTAAACGCGAGCAGCAACAGGAAGACACTGCGAAGATTGTGCAGCCAGCGTTCCAGATCAGCGGTGGACACAGCGATCAGCAGCACATTGGTCTGTTCGCCCATGCGCACGGGCATGGCCAGAATGCGCAGCGGCCCGTCGGAAGACTCCTGATTGTAGAAACGCGCCTCGTCGGGTGCGAGCGGTTCACGCGGTGGCAGCAGACTCTGGCCAAGGTTGCGCGAGCGCGAAAGCGTGCGTCCGGCGGAGTCGAACAGTTCGAAGTATTCGTTGGGGATGTTGAGCTGGGCGATATATTCCGCCTGGCGGTCGGTGGCCAGATCGGTGGCCACCGGCACGGCCACCTGCAGCATGCGCCGATCGAATTCCACGCGCGCCGTGTGCGCCAGCCACAGATAGAGCAGCAGCAACGACCCGGCCAGCCACGTACCGACGGTGGCACAGAACAGCGCCATCAGTCGGCCGCGCAGCGATAACGATCCCATGCGCTTCATCCCGGCAGTCCGATGCGATAGCCCACGCCGCGCACCGTGTGGAGCAAGCGCACGGAAGCGTTCTGGTCAATCTTCTGCCGCAGGCGATTGATGTAGACCTCGACCAGGTTGCTCTGGCTGTCGAATGAGCTGTCCCAGACGTGCTCGATGATTTCCGAGCGGGGGACCGGTTCGGGGGCGCGCAGCAGAAGAAATTCCAGCAGGGCGAATTCTTTCTGGGTTAGCGCAATGGGCTGGCCGCCACGCTCGACGCGCCGGCGGCGCCGGTCCAGGACAAGATCGGCAAAACGGAGCACGACGCCGCGGTTGAGTCCGCGCCGCGCCAGGGCCCGGATCCGCGCGTGCAGCTCGGCCAGGGCAAACGGCTTGGTCAGGTAATCGTCGGCGCCTGCGTCGAGCCCCTCGACCCGGTCGGCCACCATACCGCGAGCCGTCAGCATCAGGATGGGCGTTTCCACACCGGCCCGCCGTAGCTGCCGGCACACCTCGAGCCCGTCCAGATCGGGCAGGCGCAGGTCCAGCAGAATCAGGTCGTATTCGGTGGCGTGGGCGGCCGCCAGCGCCTGCTGCCCGGTTGCCGCCACATCCACCGCGAAGGCCTGCTCGCGCAGGCTGCGCGCCAGAAAGCTGGCCACGCGGCGTTCATCTTCGACCACCAGGATGCGCATCGCGAATCAGGGTTCGGCCAGATGGGCAAACTGAAGTCGGGTCTGGATGAGTCGAAGCAGCGCATCGCGGGATACGACGCCCACAACGCGGCCATGATCCATGACGGGCATCTGCGCCAGATCGCTTTCGAGCATGCGTTCGAGCAGCCGCAGGGCCGGTTCCTCCGGGCTGACCCACAGGGTGGCCTCTGGTGGGCGCATGGCCGCCTGTACTGAGGTTGTGGCCCAGGCCTCCCGTGGGAAGCGAGCAATATCCGCCAGGGTGATGATGCCCGCCAGATCGCTATCGTTCATGACCAGATGGCAGCTCCGACCTGTCCGCAGCGCTTCGTGCAGGTAATCGAGCAGGGAAAGGCCGCGCGGAACGGTCGGCAGCTCCCCGCTCATGACGTCAGCCGCGCGCAGCCCTTCAAGGACACGGCGTACGACGGCCTGGGCCGCGCTCTCCTGCGCTGCGGTCAGCAGGAACCAGCCGATGAACACGTACCAGAGCCCGTTGAGCCAGTGCCCGGCGACGACGGCGGCCACAATACCGATCAGGATCAGCAGGTAGGCGATGAACTGGCCGCTGCGCGAAGCCCACTGTGTGGCCCGGTTGAAGTCGCCCGTGGCGGCCCAGACAATCGAACGCAGAATCCGCCCGCCGTCCAGGGGGAACCCTGGCACCAGATTGAACAGAGCCAGCAGCAGGTTGATTTCTCCGAGCCAGCCGCTCATGGCCCCGACAACCGAATCGGGCGCGAACGGTCTGGCCAGAAGAAAAAACAGGGCCGCCAGCAGCAGACTGGTCACCGGGCCGGCCACGGCAATTGCAAATTCCTGCCAGGGCCGGCGCGCTTCGCGCCCGATGCGGGCCAGGCCACCAAAGACAAACAGCGTGATCGAAAGCACCGGGATGCGGTAGCGCAGAGCCACTACGCTGTGGCCCAGTTCGTGCAGCAGCACCGAGCTGAAAAACAGCAGACTCGTGATGAGCCCCACCGTCCAGTGCTGGCCATGCGACCACTGGGGGTGCAGGCTGGTGAACTGCGTGGCCAGCGTGAAGGTGATCAGTGCGAAGATCAGGAACCAGCTCGGATGCAGGTAGATGGGAATCGAGAAAATGCGCCCGACGCGGATGCCAGCCGGCCCCATGACCAGTCCAGTGCTGCCATTATACCCACCCGCCTGCGGTCCGGAACTCAGCGCAGGGGGACGGGCAGGGGATGGCCATCGCTTTTATCCAGCGGCAGTTCGAGCCAGCGGGCGATGGTCGGGGCGACATCCACCAGCCGCGCGCCCGCCAGTTCGGTGTGACCTACCGGCGGGCCGAAGAGCAGCAGCGAAGCCTTCATGCTGGCACGCTGGGGATCGTAGCCGTGGGTGGCGGCCACGGGCGGGCGGTCGTGGTAGGGGCCTGTATAGCCGGGCAGGAACATGTAGCCCGGCCGTGCCTCCAGTGCCAGGCAGGCATTGGGATCGCCATGCAGAGCACGAATCTGGTCGCGCGTGTACACCGCCGCGATGCCTGAAGACGGGCGTTCCGCCAGGCGCAGGAACAGGGCACGCAGCCGGGCTTCCACAGCGGGCCCGGCCTGTGGGTGAACGTACAGATAGGCTGAGCCGCCGTTCGACACCACGACCGCTTTCCACGCCCGCAGCGTATTGCCCCGGCCCGGTGTGACCAGCCCCAGCCGGGCCAGCAACACACCGGGTCGTACCGCTTCGCGCACATCGGCCATGCCGTGGTCGGAAGCCACGACTAGAACCGTGTGCTGCCAGATACCGGCCTGTTGCGCCGCCCGAATGAGGCGGCCAAGTTGCGCGTCGGCGTTTTCAATGGCGCGCCGTGCCTCGGGACTGTGGACGCCTTTCTGATGCTCCCAGTGATCCACCTGGAAGATGTGCAGCAGCAGCAGGTGCGGCCGACGGGTGGCAATCAGGTGAACGGCGATATCGGTCAGAGCGCGGTCGTCGTTGGCCGGAGGGTGGTAGCCGTCTAGAAAATCCGGGAAGGCGCGCACGATTTCAGTAAAGAGCCCCCGCGGGTACCACAGCGCCCGCAGCAATTTCACATCGTCGGCGGTGCCTGCCCGCCAGAATTCGGGGACGACGGCCTCGGCTTCCGCACCCACCGTCACCGGCCAGCTCACCAATGCGACGCGAAGACCGCGCTGCACGGCAAGCTGCCAGAGCGTCGGGGTGCGGATATCCTGCGCATACCAGCGCCAGCCGCCCTGATTGCGCTCCAGCGGGTCCCAGGCCAGATTGGAAACAATACCGTTGGCTTCGGGCCAGGTGCCCGTGGCAATGGCCGTGTGTGCGGGATAGGTCTGCGTCGGAAACACGGACTCCACTGCCGGGCTGAAGCTGCCCTGTGCGCGCATCTGATCGAGCACGGGAACGCGCACCTGCTCGGCATCCGGATGCAGGTAGACGGCCGGCCTCAGGCCGTCTACGGTCACCAGGAAGACATGCTCGATGACTCGGTGCCCGTCCGGCTGCTGGCCGGGGATCGCTGCCGGAGCCGGCAGGAAACCGGCTCCCAGAAATGCCCATAGAAAAATCGAGACCGTGCGCCGCATGGTTCCGAAAGCCCCTCAATGTATACGCAACAGCGGGGACCTGGCCAGCGGCCCAGGCTGGCGGCTTTTAGCGGTCCATGCGAAAATACGCCAGACCAACAGGATAGCCGGCGACTCTGACACACATGACGCACGCCCTGGCTTCGACGACGATCGCAGCGACGCTGGGTGGCATTGGAACCGCCTGCTGGGCCGCCATGCATCCGGCGGCGCAGTTGTTCGGGCCCGTGCTGCGCTACACCGGATCTCCGGACACGCTGGCCCTGACGTTTGACGACGGGCCCAATCCCCACGTGACGCCGGCGCTGTTGCGGTTGCTCGAGCGATACCGCGTCCGCGCCACCTTTTTCGTCATCGGCCGCCATGTGCGGGCCTGCCCGGAGCTGGTGCGCGAGATCGCGGCCTGCGGGCACGCGCTCGGCAATCATACCGATACGCACCCGAACCTCATCTGGCTGGGGCGCGACCGGATTCGGCAAGAGCTGATGCGCTGCCAGCGGGCGGTGCTGGAGGCCTCCGGCCGACGGCCGCTATGGGTGCGCCCGCCATACGGCTACCGCGGGCCGCAGCTTCGGACGGTGGTCTGTACGGGGGGCTGGCGGGGTGTGGCGCTGTGGTCGCGCAACGGCTTCGACTGGAAACCGCAGCCAGCGCACAGCCTGATCGCGCGGTTGGGGCAGGTGCAGACGGGCGATATCGTGCTGCTGCACGACGGGGCGCCCGAGGACCTCAGAGCGGATCGGTGGCATGTCGTCCGCGCTCTGGAGTACTGGCTGCCACGGTGGCTGGATCGCGGCTGGCGGCTGGTCACTCTGGACGACGTCACCACGGCCGCTTTCTGCGCTTAGCTCGATGGACGACCGGCGCTTCTACGATGAACGGGAGGAGATCAAGCCGCTGACGTTGGTCTGCCCGTTCTGCCGGCAGCAGGACCGCTATCCGGTGCGCTGGAAGGTGCGGACGCGCAAGCGCAGCCTGCCGCGCGGTGCCAGCGATGAAGACCGCCAGCGCTTCGCACGGGCCCGTTCCTATATGGTCCGCGTCGACGACCTCGTCGCCTGTCGCAACCTCCGGTGCCGGAAACGGTTTGAAATTACGGGGCAGACGGTGATCCTCCTCTAGGGCTTCTGCTTCGGGTGGCGATGCCCAGCGCACAAACGACGGGAAGTTCCCTGCAGCTCCCTCGCTGGCTGCAGCCCTGGCTCGGGCCGCTGGCCGGCTGGAACCTGTTCGTCATCGGGTTTCTCGATTCCTCGATTCTCTCGTTCCCCTTTGTCGTGGATTTTTTGCTGGTGGAGTTTTCGCTGCATGCGCCCGCGCGCATGCCCTACTACGTCTTCATGGCCACTGCGGGTTCAGTGGCGGGCTGTCTCTGGCTGTACCTGCTGGGCCGGAAGGGAGCCTTGAGCGTGCAGCGGCACGGTGGCGGGCGTTCACAGCGCATCCAGCGCTGGGTGCAGCGCTACCGCTTTCTGAGCGTCGCTGTGCCTGCGATTCTGCCCCCGCCGCTTCCTTTCAAGCCCTTTGTGCTGACGGCCGGGGCCTTTGAGATTCCTCTTTCGAGCTTCCTAACGGCGCTGTTCGTTGGCCGTGGCCTGCGGTACGCGCTCGAAGGGATCCTGGCGCTGCGCTACGGCCCGGCGGCGGTGCGGTACTTCGCGGAAAACCGTCTCGAATTCACGCTGGGGGTCGTGCTGACGGTGCTGCTGACCTACCTGGCCGGTCGGTGGCTGTTTGCCCGCCAGGCGAGCCATTAGCGGTGCCCGTCGAGCTGCCAGCTCAACTGGCGGAGCTGTAGCTGCCGGTCGAACACCACACGAAGCACAGGCTGGCCCCAGGGTTCAGCGCTGCGTTCGAAGCGCAGGTCGCGAAACTCGATCCGGGTGCCATCTTCGGTCGGCTCGACCGTGGCCAGGGGAAAGCGCGCAAACGCCAGCCACCAGCGCACATCCGGCAGCTCGCGGGCGCGCTTGAGCGGTTCCGACTCTTCGGGTTTGTAGAAAGTGCGCGAGAGATCGGGGTCGAAGGTGTCACCTGGCGCAAGCGGCACCGCGACGACCTCGAAGGTGCGCGCGGTGGACACCACACCGCGCCAGACCAGCGGAGAGTAGGCCTCGGGGAAAGCCCCCACAGCTTCGGGTACGGCGCGATGAAACGTGCTGGATTCCAGCAGTGCAACGGCGCGATTGTGGAGGCTGGCTCGCCAGCCCGCGTAGGACGCGAGCAGGCCAAGCGCAACCACCGCGGGCCAGTCCACGCCCCGGCGGGGCCGCGCTCCGATCTCTTCCCCGACCAGTGACAACAACCAGGGAACGCCGACCGCCAGCAGCAGGAGCGCCAGCCACCAGGGGTCGAGCTGGGGCCAGAGGCCACCCACGTACCAGCTTTTACGGAACGGCCACAGCAGGCGTTCGCCGTAGCTGTCACCCCAGTCGAGCACAAGGTGAATGCTGGCGCCCAGACAGGCCGCCAGCAGCAGCGGGGACAGGCGCGCGGGAACCGGTTCACGACGCCGGCCAGCCCTCCAGAGGATCCATGCCACCAGCGCGGCCAGCACCAGAGCACCCAGCAGCGAGTGCGTCACGCCGCGCCGGAGCAGGACATAGGTCCGTGGACCCCCCAGTCGGCCCAGCAGATCCGCATCGGGCGCCAGGCCAGCGATCACCACAGCGGCCATGGCCAGGGGGGAGAGTTTTCGCAGTCCGGCGCGACCCACCACGGCGGCGGTCGCTGCATGCGTCAACGGGTCCATGATCTGCCGGCCTGACCGATCCCCGGCTGCTCGTTGCGGTTGCCGGGCACCCAGAGGGTCAGGGCGTCAGGCACGATGCCAAACTCGACGGGCAGGTAGCCTGCCAGCTCACCATCCAGTTCAACGCCCACGGCAGTTTCCTCCAGAGGTTCGCAGCGGAACCAGGGCGCCCGCCAGTGCACCAGGTCGTCGTCACAGGAGGCCTTGCGCTTGAGAAGCTTCCACAGCAGCACGGCATACCGCCAACGCTTCCGCGTGCGTACAAGGGCCGCGTTCAGTGTCGCAGCCTGCAGGTTGGCTTCAGGGATCAAAATCAGCGGGCCGGCGAAGCGACGGGTACGGCCGACGATGACCAGCGTCACGCGTTCCTCCCGCTCGGCTGTACGGACGCGGAAAAGCGGGAACTGGTAACAGAACAAATGCCGCCCCGCCTGCAGCCAGTACGCCAGCGGACCCAACCAACGCTTCTGGCGCGGTCCGGTCTGCGCCAGCAGAGAGGCGTCGAGTCCCGCACCGGCGGCAGTGACAAAGAACCGCGTGCGAAAAGAGGCCTGGGGGAAGCGGGCCTGACCGAGAGGGATCCGGAGGGGTTTTCCGGCAAGCAAACGGGCCACCGCTTGCGGCAGCCGGACGGGGATGCCCAGTTCGCGCGCCAGGAGATTGTTTGTGCCGCCGGGAATGACGGCCAGAGGTACCGGACTCCCGGCCAGTCCGTTGGCGGCTTCGTGTACCGTGCCATCGCCACCCCAGACGATCACCAGCTCGGTGCCGTCACGCCGGGCGTTGTGGGCGAGTTGCTCCGCATGGCCCGGACCACGCGTGCGCACGGCCCTGGCGGCGATTCCATCGGCCGCCAGTGCACGCACAATCTGGCGCTCGCCCGCGCTGCCGGGATGGCGCCGAAACCATCCGGCGCGGGGATTGCAGATCAGCAGGGCGGAGCGCATCGCAGCGGCCTGGCGGGCGCATTGTATAATACGCGCCGCCGGTGGCCGGCTACCGGCAGCGAGGTCCCGCCGATGACCGCTCCCCGTTCGGTGGTGCAGGAAGTCGAGCGCTTGCGCCGCGAGATCCGCGAACACGAATACCGCTACTACGTGCTCGACGAACCGGTCATCTCCGATCGCGAATTTGACCGCCTCGTCGAGCGCCTGCGCGAGCTCGAAAGCCAGTACCCCGAACTGATCACTCCCGATTCGCCCACGCAGCGGGTTGGC
>Ga0209810_1003311_pt1 | contig 17143 bp, 17 predicted proteins | sample Coa_R1_7_FD_187159 | JGI IMG/M metagenome (GOLD analysis project Ga0209810, IMG submission 187159) | Surface soil microbial communities from Centralia Pennsylvania, which are recovering from an underground coalmine fire - Coalmine... | ecosystem: Environmental > Terrestrial > Soil > Unclassified...
CCGGAATTGCAAGCATCTGTTCGAATGCGAAAATAGAAACCCCTGTCCACACGGGCAGAGGCAAACACCCAACCAGCCTATTATTGGTGCTGTGGGCGATCAGCCATCTCGGGTTCCGAAACGCCTGAAGGATGCCTCTGGTGTCCCGGTGAGCGTCGCGCCGCCATTGTCCGACGTGATATCCATGGGCGGCGGGGTCGACGAGAGTTTCCGCGCGCCATCCACCAACACGGCGAGCTGCTGCCAGCCGCCAAGCAGATAATCGATCCATTCCACGGGTCGGGCCACGGACCTCTCCAGGAGATGGCCATAGCGGTCGAGCGTGAAACTCGCAGACGCGTGGCCGGCTTGCGACGCAATGTACTTGGGGTGCTTCCGGCGGCAATCAGCAGGCTCACGAACTGGTGGCGCAGATCATGCCGCCTGATCGGGCGGAGGAGTTCGGCCGAGCCGTACGAGGACGTCGCCGTCGGACGACGGCAGGATCAGCGGCAACTGTATGACTACGACTTCGTCCTCCCTGGCGCTGGAGGCGACGACCTTTGCCGAGGACATCGTGGTCACGGGGCTGGACCTGGCAGTGCACGACGACAAGGCCCTGCCGGAAGTTGTCGAAACCGACGGGGCGAGCATGACCACGTGTGCGAGTTCCTACGGAGCTTGGTGGTGTGCGGGCTGTGGTGTTCGGTGTGGGCAGGGGCTGCCGGTGATCCCTCTCGGACGACCATGCGAGCTCGCGGTTAAGATGACGCAGTCGACTCCGTGGCTGTGGACCCGCCACAAGACTGAGCGGGCGTCGCGTCACTGGAATCGGAGCGGCAGAGTGGTTCACAGGCGCGATCGCGATTCTGGCCCGCCCACACCTCGGGGCTACTTGGTGGTGGCCCCAGGCTGGTTACAGTGGGCCGCCGCTCCAATACTGATGCATCCGTGGCACTCCTGAAAGTCCCAAATTGGTCCCAAAATCAGACAACACAAGCGAAACCTTCCGTTGAGCCTCCGTTTCAGATGGTCGGGGAGGAGGGATTTGAACCCTCGACCTCAGCGTCCCGAACGCTGCGCGCTAAACCAAGCTGCGCCACTCCCCGCTGAGACAAGCGCCGGCGCGCTCCCGCCGGTCCACGTGCATTATACCATACGGCCGCGCTCCAGGAGGCCCCGGTGACGCCGGCGTATTGATCACACGAGGCAGGAGACCTCTGGACATCGACCGCCCGGCTCCCCGGAGGCCCGCGCAATGGACGACCTGCGCATCCTGCGCGACGGCGCGATCGCGACCGTCGTGCTGAACCGCCCGGAGAAGCGCAACGCGATCACCGTGGAGATGTGGGAGGCGATCCCCCGGGCGCTGCGCCGCCTGGAGGGAGACGGCGCGGTGCGGGTGGTGGTGGTGCGCGGGGCGGGCGAGGAGGCGTTCGCCTCGGGCGCCGACATCTCGGAGTTCGAGCGGGTGCGGTCCGACGCCCGCACGGCGCGGGCATACAGCGCGACCGTCGCGGCGGCCGAGCGCGCCCTCGCGAGCTTCCCCCGGCCCACGATCGCGATGATCCACGGCTTCTGCGTCGGCGGCGGGCTCGAGGTGGCGCTCGCGTGCGACCTCCGGTGGGCGAGCCGCCGGGCGCGGCTCGGGATCACGGCCGCGAGGCTCGGCATCGTGTACAGCCTCGGCGCGACGCGCCGCCTCGCGAGCATCGTGGGGCCGAGCCACGCGCGGGACCTCCTCCTGAGCGGCCGGCTCGTGGACGCGGACGAGGCCAGGGCGATGGGGCTCGTGAATTGGGTGTGCGAGCCGGAGGCGCTGGAGGGGGAGACCTACGCGTACGCGCGGCTGCTGGCGCAGCAGGCGCCGATCAGCCAGCGCGGGGCCAAGGCGATGCTGCAGCATCTCATCGGGGAGGGCGGGATGACCGAGGCGGACCTGGCGGCGCTCGAGGAGCGGGCCTACGAGAGCGACGACTACCGCGAGGGCGTGCGCGCGTTCCTCGAGCGGCGGCCGCCGCGCTTCGGGGGGCGCTGAGGCGATGCTGCCGCTCGATGGGATCCGCGTCGTCGACCTGACCCGGTTTCTCGCCGGGCCGTTCTGCACGCAGGAGCTGGGCGACTTCGGCGCCGACGTCATCAAGGTCGAGCCGCCGGACGGGGACCATTCCCGCTATCAGTCCCTGCGCCAGGACCTCCTGGGCAACAGCTACTTCTTCGCCGCCGCGAATCGGAACAAGCGCAGCATCACGGTCGACCTGTCGACCGAGGCCGGCCGCGCGATCGTCCGGAGGCTCGCCGGGCGCGCGGACGTCTTCATCGAGAACTCGCGCCCGGGCGTGATGGAGAGGCTCGGGCTCGGCGCGCGGGCGCTGCGGGAGGCGAACCCGCGGCTCGTCTACTGCGGGATCTCGGGGTTCGGGCAGACCGGGCCGTACAGCGCGCGCCCCGGGTTCGACCAGGTGGCCCAGGGGATGTCCGGGTTCATGAGCATCACGGGGCAGGAACCCACCGGCCCGACCCGCGCCGGGATCGCGCTCTGCGATCTCGTGTGCGCGCTCGCGGCGTGCCGCGGTATCCTGTACGCGCTGCTGGCCCGCGAGCGGACCGGGGAGGGCCAGGAGGTCTACGTCTCGATCGTGGATGCGATGGTCTCGCTGCTGACGTGGAGCGCGGGGATGTACTTCGAGACCGGCACCCCGCCGGGCGTGGCCGGCAACCACCACCCGCTGGCCTCCCCGTTCGGCGTCTACCAGGCGAAGGACGGGCCGTTCAACCTGTGCGCCGGCAACGAGGCGATGTGGAGGCGGCTGTGCGAGGCGATCGACAGGCGGGAGCTGATGGACGATCCGCGGTTCGCCACCAGCTTCGACCGCGTCGCGCACCGCGCCGAGCTCGACCCTATCCTGAACGCGGCGTTCCAGGCGCGGACGGCGGCGGAATGGGTGGCCTACCTCAACGAGCGCGGGGTCGCGTGCGGCCCCATCTACAACCTCGCGCAGGTGTTCAGCGACCCGCAGATCCTGCACGAGGAGATGCTCGTCGAGAGGCCGCACCCGGCGCTCGGGACCGTGAAGCTGATCGGGATCCCGATCAAGCTCTCCGCGACGCCGGGTCAGATCCGGCGCACGCCGCCGCTGTTGGGCGAGCACACGGACGAGGTGCTGCGCGAGGCCGGCTACTCGGCGGCGGAGGTCGCGAGGCTGCGGACGGAGGGCGTCGTCGGGGCGCGCCCCCGCGGCTGAAGGAATTTGCGGCCGGTCCGCGAAACTAGGGCCGGACGTTTATCGCAGAAAAACTACGCAGCAGCCATCGGAGCAGAGTATGGGGCAGACACTGCGGGATTGGTATCGCTACCTTGAGCGGCAGATGCAGGTCTCCCTCCGCGAGGATCCTCGCAACGGCGCGCCGAGCGCACCCGACCACGCCGGGCCCCCCGCGTCGCCACGGCCGCGCGCTTCCGACCGCCGGTCGGCGGCCGAGCGGAGCCCCGCGCGCGGCGCGGCCGGGGGCACGTCGCCGCCCGGCGCGCGGCCGGCCCCGATCCCGGACCGCTCGGCCGAGGCGGCGGTCCTGCGGCGCGGCAGCCGGGAGACCACGGAGCAGGGCGCGCTGCCGATGGAGCTCGGCCCCGCGGAGCGCCGGCGCGGGGGGCGCCGGCCGATCACCGAGACACGCGAGGAGATCATCCGCCGCCTGCTCGATCCCGAGCTGACCCTGCACGAGGCGGCCGCGGTCCTCAACGTGAGCAAGGCGACGGTCCGCCGGTACACGGACCAGGGCAAGCTCGAGTGCCGGCGGACGGCCGGCGGCCAGCGGCGGTTCCGCCTCTCCGCGCTGCTGGCGTTCCTCGACCGGCAGGCGGCGGGCCGCGCCGGCGCGGAGGCCGCCGGGGATCGGGGCCGCCCGGGCACGGACGAGGCGTAGCCGGTGCACGTCGGCTTGTTCACGGACTCCTACCTCCCGCGGACGAGCGGGGTGGTGCGCGCCGTGGAGGCCACGGGCCGGCACCTCCGGCGCCGCGGGCACCGCGTGTCGATCGTCGCGCCCGCGTATCCCGGGTACACGGACGCGGAGCCCGGCGTCATCCGCTTCCCGTCGGTCCGGCCGCCGGGACACCCGGACTTCCCGCTGGCGGTGCCGTACTCCGCGCCGCACCTGCGGGCGCTGCGCGCGCTCGGGCTCGACGTCGTGCACACGCACTCGCCCTTCCTGCTCGGTGGGGTGGGGCTCTGGCTCGCCCGCACGCTGCGGCTGCCGGCGGCGTTCACGTACCACACGCTCTACACCGAATACGCGCACTACGCCCCGGTCCTCGGCGAGGTCACCCGGCCGCTGCTCTCGGCGTACACGACCGCCTACTGCAACCGGTGCGACCGCGTGCTCGTCTCGGTGCCCTCGCTCGCGCGCCTGCTGCGCGCGGGCGGGGTCCGCGCGCGCATCGATGTGGTCCCGAGCGCGGGCGTGGAGGCCGCGGTGTTCGAGGGCGGCCCGGCGGCTCGGGCGCGGGAGCGATTCGGCATCCCGGAGGCCGCACCGCTCCTCCTGTACGTCGGCCGCCTCGCGCGGGAGAAACGGCTCACCCTCCTGCTGGAGGCGCTGGCCGCGCTGCCCGGGGACGTCCGGCTGCTGCTCGTCGGCGACGGGCCGGAGCGCCCCGCGCTGGAGGCGCGCGCCGCGGAGCTGGGCCTGGGGTCGCGTGTTGCGTTCGCCGGCACCTGCCCGCACCCGCGCGTCCTGGAGGCGCTCGCCGCCTGCGACCTCTTCGTGTTCCCCTCGCAGACCGAGACGCTGGGGCTCGCGGTGCTCGAGGCGATGGCGGCGGGCCGCGCGGTCGTGGCCGCGCGGTGCGACGTGATGGCCGACATCGTGCGGGACGGGGAGACCGGGGTCCTGGCCGTCCCCGACCCCGCGTCGTGGGCCCGCGCGATCCGCGCGCTGCTCGACGATCCGGCGCGCCGGGCCGCGATGGGCGCGCGGGCCCGCGCTGTGGCGGCGGCGTACGCGCAGGACCGGGTCATCCAGCGACTGATCGACGTCTACGACGCGATGGTCGCGCAGCACCCGGCGGCGCCGCGGCATTGGGCCGGCGCCGCACGGGCTCGTTCGAGCGCGTCAGCGCGTGAGTCTGGGGCAGACGAGCCGATCTCCCGGGAGGGCTGAGGTGCATCTCAAGCGGCTGGAGCTCGCAGGGTTCAAGACGTTCGCAGACCGGACACAGCTCGAGTTCGCGCCGCGGATCACGGGGATCGTCGGCCCCAACGGGAGCGGCAAGAGCAACATCTTCGACGCGGTCCGGTGGGCGCTGGGCGAGGGGAGCCTGCGGGCGCTGCGCGGCGTCCGTAACGAGGACGTAATCTTCGCCGGCAGCCAGACGCGCCGTCCCCTCGCGATGGCCGAGGTCACGCTCACGCTCGACAATACCGACGGCGCGCTGGCGCTCCCCCAGGGCGACGGCGGGGACGGAGAGGCGCCGGCCCCGCTCCCGTTCGCGGAGGCGACCGTGACGCGGCGCGCGCTGAGGGGCGCCGACAGCCAGTACGAGATCAACGGCCTGCCCTGCCGGCTGCGCGACATCCAGACGATGTTCCTCGGCACCGGTCTCGGCGGCCACAGTTACGCGCTGATCACGCAGGGCGAAGTGGAGCATATGCTCACGGCGACGCCCGAGGAGCGGCGGATGATCCTCGAGGAGGCCGCCGGCCTCGCCAAGTACAAGCGCCGGCGCCACGACGCCGAGCGCCGGATGGCGGCGGCCGAGCAGTTGCTCCTCCGCGTCGCGGATATCCTCGGCGAGCAGGAGGCGCACGTGGCCCAGCTCGCGGCGCAGGCGGAGGCGGCCCGCCAGTACCAGGCCTATACGCAGGAGCTGCGGCAGCACGAGCTGGCCCTCCAGGTAGAGGAGGTGCGCCGGCTCGCCCGCGCGCACAAGCGCGTGCGCGACCAGCTCGAGCAGGTCACCGCCCGTCGCCGCGAGGTGGAGGACGCGCTGCGCGCGCTCGCGGACGAGCGGGCCGCGCTCGATCGGCGCGCGGTCGACTCCGGCCGCGAGTGGGAGGACGCCCAGCGGGCGCTCGTCCGCCTGACCGGGCGGCGCACCGCCGAGGAGGCGGCGGTGCAGCTCGTCGCGGAGCGCCGCCGCAGCGTGGAGGCGCAGCGGGAGCGGCTGCTGCGCGAGGGAGAGCGGCACCGCGCGGACGAGGCCACGCTGCGCGCGGAGCGGGCCACGCTGGAAGAGGCCGACCGGCGGCTCGAGGGGGAGCGCGAGCGGGTCGAGGCGGAGGCGACCGAGGTCCGGACCCGACTCCTGCAGATCGAGGCCGAGGTGGCCCGCGACGAGGAGCGGATGGAGCAGGGGCGGGGCGAGGTGAGGGCGCTTGCGGCCGATCGCGGCCGGCTGCTCAGCGAGCTGGCGGCGGCCGACGCGCGAGTGGAGAGCTGCCGCGCCCGCCTCGGCGCGCTGGGGGAGCGCGCCGCGCACCTCGAGCGCCGGCGGGCGACGATCGAGGAGCGCCGGGGCGCGCTCGCCGCGGAGGCGGCGCGGATCGCGGCCGATCTGGAGGCGCAGCGGAGCGCGGCGGCGGCCCTGCGGGGCCAGCAGCAGCGACAGGTGGAGGAGCGGGACGATCTGCTCGCCGGCCAGCGCCGGCTCGAGCTCGAGCGGGAGACGGCCCGGTCGCGCCTCGCCTATCTCGAGGATGCGCACGCCCAGTACCGGGGTTACGACGCCGGCGCCCGCGAGCTGCTGCTCGCCCGCCAGGCCGATCCGGCGCGGTTCGCCGCGCTGCGGGGCACCGTTGTGGAGTCCCTGAGCGTCCCGCGCGCGCTGCGCGCGGCGATCGAAGCCGCGCTCGGCGCGTTCCTCTCCGCGCTCGTCGTCGACTCGGCGGACGATGCGCGCACGCTGCGCGACGCGATGGGCGCGGGCGATCTCGGCGAGGTGGCGTTCCTGCCCGTGACGCTCGCGCGCGTGCGGGAGCCGCTTCCGATCCCCGCGGACGCGGCGTCCGACCCCGGCGTCCGCGGGCGCGCGCTCGATCTGGTGCAGGTCACGGGAGACCGCCCCGAGGTCCCGCGCGCGCTCCTCGCCGATGTGCTGATCGTCCACGATCTGGAGACCGCGCTCCGCCTGCGCGCGGCCGGGTACCACGGCCGGATCGTCACCGTCTCCGGAGAGGGGCTCTCGCCCGAGGGCGTGCTGACCGTGGGCCGGCGTCCCGCGGAGCCCGGGTCCGGCCGGGCGGAGGCGGATGCGGGGCGCCGGGGGCGGGAGAGCCCGCTCGGCCGGACGGAGGAGATCGCGGAGATGCAGGCGTCCCTCCGCCGCCTCGAGGACGAGGTCCGGGAGCACGCGCGGCGCGGGGAGGAAACGGCCGCGCGCCTGCGCGAGACCGAGTCGGCGATCGCGGCCGCGGACGCCGGCATCGCGCGCGCGGTCGAGGCGCGCGGGGAGGCGGAGCGGCGCCTCGGGCTGCTCGACGCCGAGGCCGCGCGCCTCGCCGAGGAGATCGAGGCCTGCGCCGCCGAGCAGCGGGCCACCCAGGACGAGATCGCCGCGCAGGAGCGCCTCCGGGCGGGCGTTGCGGAGCAGGCCGCCGCGCTCGATGCACGGATCGCGGAGATCGAGGCCGAGGCCCAGACCCTGGGCGCGTGCCTGCGCGATCGGACCGCGATGCTGCGGCAGATCCGTGACCGGCTCGCAGACCTCCGGGTCTCCCTCACCGGGGTGGAGGGGCAGCGCGCCGCGCTGCGGTCACGCATCGAGGAGCTGGATCGCGGGGTGGCCCAGGCGGCGGCGCGGCGCGAGGAGCTCGCCGCGGAAGAGCGCGAGCTCGCGGCCGAGGGCGCCCGGCTGGCGCGCGAGGACGAGGAGGCTCGGGCCCGCTGCGCCGCGCTCGCCGAGGAGGCACAGCGCCTCGAGCACCGGCTCGCCGGCCTGGACGCCGAGCGGGCCGGGGTCGCCGCCCGCCGGTCCGAGGTGGAAGCGCAGCACCGCGACGCCGCGGCCCGCCTCGAGGCGCTGGCGGACGACGCGCACCGCATCGAGGTGCGGCAGGCGCAGCTGGATGCCGAGATCGGCGGTGCGCGCCGGCGCATCGAGGAGGAGTTCGGCCTCCCGGTCGAGCGCGCGGCCACGGCGGCGCCGGAGACGGTGGACCGGGATGAGACGCTCGGCCGGATCGAAGCGCTCCGCGGCCTCGTCGCCGCCCTCGGCCCGGTCAACCTGATCGCGATCGAGGAGCACCGGCTCGCCGCGGAGCGGGCGCAGGCGTTGCGGGCGCACCACGAGGACGTCCAGGGCGCCCTGGCCGCGCTGCGCGCCCTGATCGCCCACCTGGAGGGGGTCATCCGCACGCGGTTCGATGAGACCTTTCGGGCGGTGAGCGACGAGTTCTCGGCGCTGTTCGTCCGCCTCTTCGGCGGCGGCCGGGCCGGGCTCGAGCTGGCGACCGCCGAGGGCAGCGACGAGCCCGGCATCGACATCGTCGTGCAGCCACCCGGCAAGAACCTCCGCAGCCTCGGCGCCCTCTCGGGCGGCGAGCGGGTCATGGTGGCGCTCGCCCTGATCTTCGCGATGCTCCGGGTGCGCCCGAGCCCGTTCTGCGTCTTCGACGAGGTGGAGGCGGCACTCGATGAGGCCAACACCCGCAAGGTGGCGGAGGTGCTCCAGGAGCTGGCGGAGCGGACCCAGATCATCATCATCACGCACAACAAGGCCACGATGGAGGCGTGCGACGTCCTCTTCGGGGTGACGATGGAGGAGCCCGGCGTCTCCCACATGGTCTCGATGCGGCTGGCGGATCGCGACCGCTTGCGCGAGGGACAGCCCGTCGGGTAGTGTAGGCGTGTGCCGTGAGCCGCCATGGATCCCATGTCGCCCGAGTCGCGCGATCCCGAGACCCCGCGCGGTCCGCGTAGGCCGCCGCCCGGCGCGGAGCGCGGGCCCGCTCCCGGTGCGCAGGCGCCGGAGGCGCCCCGCCCGGGCCCCGAGCGGGGCGGCGGGTGGCTGGGCCGGTTCCGCGAGGGGCTCGCGCGGACGCGCCAGGCGCTGGGGACCCGCCTCGACGAGCTGTTCGGCCGCCCGCTCGACGAGACGTTCTACGAGGATCTCGAGGAGACGCTGCTCGCGGCCGACCTCGGGGCGGGCACCACGGAGGCCGTGATCGCGCGGCTGCGGGAGCGCGCGCGCGCCGGCATCCGGACCCCGGACGCGCTGCGGCGCGCGCTCGCGGAGATCCTCGTTGCGATCCTCGGCGAGCCGGCCCCTCTCCACCTCTCCCCGGCGCCCGCCGTCATCGTCGTGCTCGGCGTGAACGGGTCCGGCAAGACGACGACGATCGGGAAGCTGGCGCACCGCTTCCGCCGGGAGGGGCGCAAGGTGCTGCTGGCGGCCGCCGACACGTTCCGCGCCGCCGCGATCGAGCAGCTCGAGATCTGGGGGCAGCGGGCCGGCGTGGAGGTGGTCCGCCACGCCGAAGGATCCGACCCCGCGGCGGTCGTGTACGACGCGATCCAGGCGATGCACGCGCGGCACGTCGACGTCTTGATCGTCGACACCGCGGGCCGCCTCCATACCAAGGCCAACCTCATGGAGGAGCTGCGGAAGCTCGATCGGGTCGTCCGGCGCGAGGCGCCCGGCGCGCCGGTCGAGTCGCTCCTCGTGCTCGACGCGACGACCGGGCAGAACGGGATCGCCCAAGCGCGCCGGTTCCAGGCCGCGCTGCCGCTCAGCGGGATCGTCCTCGCCAAGCTCGACGGGACGGCCCGCGGCGGGATCGCCGTCGCGATCGCCGATGCGCTCCGCCTGCCCGTCAAGCTCGTCGGCCTGGGGGAGCACATCGACGATCTGCAGCCGTTCGATCCGCGGGCCTTCGCGGAGGCCCTGCTGACCCCCGCCGGCGCCACATCGCCTCGCGCCTCGTAGGGTCGCCGATGCGCGAGGGCGAGGGGCGGCAGATGTCGCCCGTCGCCCGTCTGGGGGGTTCCGCCGGACGTCCCCGTGTGCTATCATCCGTGTGAAGGACTATGCCTTTACAGAAACCGCCCCCCGCGCGCACGCTCCCGCGTCCGGCGGACGCCGGCCGCGCACCCGCGACCCGTCCCGCGGCGGCGGCACGCGCGCGTGCCGCCCGGCTGCCGCGCGCGCTCGACGGGCGCACGGCGGTGATCCGCCTGTTCGACGCGTACGCCGCGCTGCTCACCGACCGCCAGCGGGCGCTCGTGCGGATGTACTACCACGATGACCTCTCCCTGGGGGAGATCGGCGCTCGCATCGGGGTGACCCGCCAGGCCGTGTTCGACAGCCTCCGCAGGTCCGTCAGCGAGATGCGCTCCCTGGAAGAGCAGCTCGGCGTGCTGGCGGCGCGGGACCGTGCGGCTCGGGCGCGGGAGCAGGCGAGCGCGCGGCTCGCGGACGTGGAGCGTGAGGCGGCGCGGCTGGCCGACACGATGCGGGCGGACCTGGGCCCGCTCATGCGGGCCCTCCGGACGCTTCGAGAAGCCCTGTGACGCTCGCCCCGCACTACTTCTCCCCGCACCCCGAGACGCCGCTCCGGCCGCGCACGATCCGCTTCAACGATCGCGACCGGGAGTACCGGTTCGTGACGGCCGCCGGCGTCTTCTCGCGCGGCGCGGTCGACCGCGGGACGCGGCTGCTGTTGGACGCCGCCCGCCCCCAGGACGCCGGGCGGATCCTCGACCTCGGCTGTGGCTACGGCGCCGTCGGGATCGTGATGGCGGCCCGGGCGCCGCACGCGCACGTGGTTCTCGCGGACGTGAACGCGCGCGCGGTCCAGCTCGCGGCGGAGAACATCCGCCGCAACGGGATCGCGAACGCGGAGGCGCGCGTGGCCGATGGGTGCCGGCCGGTGGCCGGCGTGCCGTTCGACCTGATCCTGCTCAACCCCCCGATCCGGGCCGGGCGCGAGGTCGTGCTGCGCCTGCTCCGCGAGTCGTGGGGATGCCTGCGCCCGGGCGGCCGGCTGTATCTCGTCGCGCGGACGAGCCAGGGGGCCCGCACGCTCGGGCGCGCGCTCGCGCAGATCTTCGGGGAGGTGCGGGAGGTCGAGCGGGGGGGAGGCTTCCGGGTGTACGAGGCGCGCCGCGCCGGGGCGCGGCCGGCCGAGGAGGGCCACCGTGTTTGAGCAGTTGCAGACCCGCTTGGGCACGGTCTTCACGCGCCTGCGCGGGCGCGGGACCCTCTCCGCGGAGGACGTGGACGTGGCGCTCCGGGAGATCCGGCTAGCGCTGCTCGAGGCCGACGTCAACGTCAAAGTCGCCCGCGACTTCATCGCGCGCGTGCGCGAGGCCGCGGTCGGCCAGGAGATCTGGAAGAGCCTCAACCCCGGCCACCAGGTCGTGCAGATCGTCCACAGCGAGCTCACGCGCCTGCTGGGCGAGGCGCACCGGGGCCTCGTTGCGGCGCCCAAGCCGCCCACCGTGATCCTGCTCGTCGGCCTGCACGGCACCGGGAAGACGACGACCGCCGGCAAGCTCGCCCTGCACCTCAAGAAGCAGGGACGGCACCCGCTGCTCGCCGCCGCGGACCTGTCGCGGCCGGCGGCGGTGCGGCAGCTTGAGATCGTCGGCCAGCGCGCCGGCGTGCCGGTGGTCTCGCCCGAGGGCGGCGAGGACGCGGTCGCCCTGGCCAGGCGGGCCCTGGCCCGCTGCCGGGAGCTGCCCGGCGACACCCTCGTCGTCGACAGCGCCGGCCGCCTGCACATCGATGAGGAGCTCGTGGCAGAGCTCGCGCGGGTCCGCGAGGCGATCTCCCCGCACTATACGCTGCTCGTCCTGGACGCGATGGCCGGCCAGGACGCGGTGCGGATGGCGGAGGGGTTCCACCGGGCCGTCCCGCTCGACGGGCTGATCCTGACGAAGCTCGACGGCGACGCCCGCGGGGGGGCCGCGCTCTCGATCGTCGCGACGCTCGGCCGGCCGATCCTGTTCATCGGCACCGGCGAGCGGCTCGAGGCGCTGGAGCCGTTTCACCCCGACCGTATCGCGTCCCGGATCCTCGGGATGGGCGACGTGCTCACGCTCATCGAGCGCGCTCAGGAGCAGGTGACGGCGGAGCAGGCCAAGGAGCTGGAGCGCAAGCTCCGGCGCGCGGAGTTCACGCTCGAGGACTTCACGCAGCAGCTCCGCCAGGTCCGGGCGATGGGGCCGCTCGACCAGGTGCTCGCGATGATCCCGGGCGTGGGGTCCCGCGTGCGCGGGATGGACGTCGACGAGCGCCAGCTCGGGCGGATCGAGGCGATGATCAACTCCATGACGCCTCAGGAGCGTCGCCACCCGGAGATCATCGACGGCAGCCGCCGGCGTCGGATCGCCCGTGGCAGCGGGACCTCGGTGCAGGACGTGAACCGGCTTCTGCGGCAGTTCCAGGAGGCGCGCCGGATGCTCCGGCACATCGAGACCCTGGGCCGCCGCAAGGGCAAGTTCCCGATGCCGTTCCAGCAGCCGTAGGGAGCGGCCCACGCTCCGACGCGCGATCCGACCACGCGGGCAGGCCGGCCCGAGGCCGAGCACCCGACGAGGAGGGGGAGGATGGTCAAGATTCGATTGATGCGGCGCGGGGCAAAGGGCCAGCCGTTCTACCGGCTCGTCGTCGCCGACGCCCGCAGCCCGCGCAGCGGCAGGTACATCGAGACCGTGGGGTTCTACAACCCGCGCACGGAGCCGTCGACGATGCAGGTCAACGCCGAGAAGGTGCTGGCGTGGCTGCGGAAGGGCGCGCGCCCGTCTGCCGCCGCGCGCGTCGTGCTGGAGAAGACCGGGGTCCTGCGGCAGTGGGAGGAGTCCCGGGCGAAGGCGACGCGGTGAAGGCGCTGGTCGAGCTCGTCGCCCGCTCCCTCGTCGACCATCCGGAGGCCGTGGACGTGCGGGTGGCGGAGAGCCCGCACGCGACGGTCGTAGAGCTCCAGGTGGCCCCGGACGACGTCGGGAAGGTGATCGGCCGCGGCGGGCGCGTGATCAAGGCGATTCGCGCGCTCGCTCGCGCCGCCGCGACGCGCAGCGGCAAGCGGGTGAGCGTCGAGATCCTGCGCCCGTAGCCGCGCGGGACAAGGAGGACAGCGATGCCATCGATTACGGTGCAGCGGCCGGTCATCATCAAGGCGATCGTGACCGATAGCTTCAAGCGGCTCTACGTGCAGGACCTGGAGGAGGCGATCAAGCGTGTCGAGGCGATCTTGCAGCAGGTCGAGGTGCAGATCCGCCGGTTCGACCTCGAGCGCCAGGTGACGCCGCAGTCCCGCGCGCTGCGCCAGCAGCTCGAGTTGGAACGGGCCCGGCAAGAGGCGACCCGCGCGGAGCTGCAGGTGCGCCTGCGCGAGGCCCAGGACCTCCGGCTGAACGACGAGTTCGTCCAGGGGACGATCGAGGGCACGGTCGAGATCGCGGTGGGAGACAACCTCTTCGACAAGATCTCCCGCACCGAGGTCATCGTCAAGGACGGGATCGTCCTCGAAATCCGGGAGGCCGCGACCACACCAGCGGCGGTGGCGGGCGGCGTGATCACGCCGACGCGCCTCGGCGAGCCGTGAGTCCGCGGGCGTCGGCGCAGCCCGGCGCGGCCCTGGGCCCCGGGCGTCCCGCGGCGGTGCGGGGCTCCGCCGGGCGGCGGGTCCCCGGCGCAGCGCCGCGGGGCGGAGAGGCGGCCGACGCGGACCGGGCCGGGCGCGGGCAGACCGCGATCGATCCGGACCGCCTGGTCGTCGTGGGAGAGATCACGCGGCCGCACGGCGTCCACGGCGCGGTCCGGGTCGTGCCGGTGACGGACTTTCCGGACCACCTGCTCCGGCTCCGGGAGGTCGTCGTCGTCCGCGACGGGAAGGCGTGGCCGGCCCGCGTCCAGCGGGCCCGGGCGGCCGGCCGGGTCGTGGCCATGAAGCTCGCCGGCGTCGAGACGCCGGAGGCCGCCCGGGCTCTGTGCGGCGCGACGCTGCGGATCCCCCCGGAGGACGTGCCCCCGCTTCCGGCCGGGGTGTTCTACGTGTTCCAGGTCGTCGGCCTGCGCGTCCGGACGCCGGAGGGTCGCCCGCTGGGGACGGTCGCGGACGTGCTGCGCACGGGGAGCAACGACGTGTACGTCGTCCGGTCCGCCGGCGAGGACGAGATCCTGCTCCCGGCGGTGGAGGGGGTCGTGGAGGCGATCGACCCCGCGAGGGGAGAGATCGTCGCGCGGCCTCCGGAGTGGGTCTGATGCGGCCCGAGGCGCGGGGCCGGAGCGCGGGGGACCGCGGGAGCGCGCGGGCAGCTCCCCCCGCGACCGCCGGGCGCGCGGGACCGCGCGCGAGGCACGGGCACTAGTGCGGATCGATGTGGTCACCATCTTCCCCGAGGTCTTCCCCGGGCCGCTCGGCGTGAGCGTCCTCGGCCGGGCGCAGGCGCGCGGGCTGCTCGAGCTCGTGGTGTGGGACCTGCGCGACTTCGCGGAGGACCGGCACCGGACCGTGGACGACTACCCGTACGGCGGCGGGGCCGGGATGGTGATGAAGCCCGAGCCGTTCGTGCGCGCCGTGGAGGCGATCCAGCGCGCGGCGTCTGCCGGCACCACCGGGCCTGACTCCGCGCTCCGGGTGCTGCTGGCGAGCCCGCAGGGGCGCCTGTTCACGCAGGCGCAGGCCCGCGCGCTGGCCCGCCTTCCGCGCCTCGTCCTGCTCTGCGGTCGGTACGAGGGGGTCGACGACCGCGTCGCCGACCTCGTCGGCGCCGAGGAGGTCAGCATCGGTGACTACGTGCTCGCGGGCGGGGAGCTCGCCGCGATGGTGATCATCGAAGCGGTGGGCCGCCTGCTGCCGGGGGCCGTGGGCGACGAGGCGTCCGTCACCGAGGAGTCGTTCTCGACCGGCCTGCTCGATTTTCCGCACTACACGCGGCCGCCCGAGATCCGGGGCCGCCGGGTGCCGGACGTCCTGCTGAGCGGAGACCACGACGCGATCCGGCGGTGGCGGAAGCGGGAGGCGGTGCGGCGCACGCTCGCCCGCCGGCCGGATCTGATCGACGAGGCGTCCCTCGACGAGGAGTCGCGGGCGCTCCTGCGGGAGCTGCGCGAGCGGCGCGCCTAGCGCCGCCCAGGCGGCGCGGCGGGCGGGGCGCGACGCGGCCGATCCGCGGGCGGAGACGGACATCGCGAGGGCGCGCCCGGGCGCCGGGGGCGCGGTGGCGTGTTGCTTGTGAGGCCCGACGCACGCATGCTATAATGCGCTGCATCGTGGCCCGCGCCTGGCCGGGAGTCGTGGAGGGGGGACCCCACCATGGAAGACAAGCTGCTCACGCTCGAACGCCAGCACATGAAGCCGAACGTGCCCCCGTTCGGCCCGGGCGACACCGTGCGCGTGCACATGCGCGTGGCCGAGGGAGGCCGCGACCGCCTGCAGGCGTTCGAGGGCGTGGTGGTCGCCCGCAAGGGAGGGGGGCTACGCGAGACGTTCACGGTGCGGCGGATCTCCCACGGGGTCGGGGTGGAGCGGACCTTTCCCCTCCACTCCCCGCGGGTCGAGCGGATCGAGATCCTCCGCAAGGGCCGGGTCCGGCGCGCCAAGCTCTACTACCTCCGGGAGAAGATCGGCAAGGAGACCCGCATCCGGGAGAAACGGTAGGCCGTGTCGGTGAGCTCGCTCAGCATTCCCACGGTGATCCTGGGCGTCTCCGCGCTGCTCGTGGCGTCGCGGATCATCGTCAAGCGCGTCTACCAGATCCCGCCGGTCGTGCGCACCTCCATCGTCGAGACCCTCGACGCCTGCATCTTCGCCGCGGTCCTCAGCCTCGTCATCATCACCTTCATCGTCCAGGCGTTCTACATCCCGTCCGGCTCGATGGAGCCGACGCTCATGATCAACGACCGCATCCTGGTGGCGAAGTTTCTCTATCGGTTCCAGCCCGTCCAGCGGGGCGACGTGATCGTGTTCCGCTATCCGCTCAACCCGCAACGCGACTTCGTCAAGCGCGTCATCGGGTTGCCCGGAGACCGCGTCCAGCTCAAGGAGGGCGTGGTCTACGTCGACGGCGGCCGCCTCTCAGAGAGGGGGTACACGATCAAGCCCGACTTCGGCAACTACGGGCCGATCACGGTGCCGCCGAAGGAGTACTTCGTGCTGGGCGACAACCGCAACAACAGCGAGGACAGCCGGTTCTTCGGCTACGTGCCCCGCGCCAACATCATCGGCAAGGCGCTGTTCATCTACTGGCCGCCGCAACGGATCGGCTTCGTGCACTGAGCGGGGCCGGGATCGGTGCCGCACAGCACCGATGGATCCTCGCGAGCTGACCGTCGCCGAGATCGCCGCTTTCCTGGAGCAGGCGGGACGCCCGCCGGCGGCGCTGCTGCGGGCGCTGGCGCGGGATGGCCGGGCCGCCGTGCGACGCCTCGCGGCGCGCTCCCTCGCGCTGGCCGCCGCCCGCCGCGCGGAGGCGCGGCGCCTGCGCGCGCTCTACCGTGAGGAGCGGCGGCGCGCGATGCCCGGCGTGCTCGTCGCCGGGGTGGACGAGGCAGGCCGCGGTCCGCTCGCCGGCCCGGTGATCGCGGCCGCGGTCGTTCTCCCGGCGCGCCCACTGCTTTGTGGCCTGGACGACAGCAAGCGCCTGCTGCCGGCGGAGCGGGAGCGGCTCGACCGGGAGATCCGCGCCTGCGCGGTCGCGCTCGCGGTCGGCGAGGCATCGGTCGAGGAAATCGACCGGCTCAACATCGTGCACGCCACCCGCCTGGCGATGCGCCGCGCGGTCGACGCCCTGGCGCCCGCCCCCGGCGTCCTGCTGATCGACGGGCGCGAGCGCCTGCCGGATGCGCGGGCGCAGGCGGCGATCACCGGGGGGGACGGTCGCTGCGCCTGCATCGCCGCGGCGTCGATCGTCGCCAAGGTGGCCCGGGATCGGCTCATGCACGCGCTCCACGAGGCGTTTCCCGAGTACGGGTTCGCACGGCACAAGGGGTACGCCACCTCCGAGCACCTGGCCGCGCTCGCGCGGCACGGGCCCTGCCCGGCGCACCGCCGGGCGTTCCTCCCGGAGCCGCTCCTGCCGGTCGAGCGCCCGTGAGACATCCTGTGTCAACCCCTGATGGCTCAGGCACTCGCTGCGGCGATGTGTGGGAGGGAGTGGGCGGATCTGTGATGGGCGGCATCGTAAGGCAGACGGTCCTGCCAGCAGCGCCAGAGCACCC
>Ga0209810_1003313_pt1 | contig 17137 bp, 15 predicted proteins | sample Coa_R1_7_FD_187159 | JGI IMG/M metagenome (GOLD analysis project Ga0209810, IMG submission 187159) | Surface soil microbial communities from Centralia Pennsylvania, which are recovering from an underground coalmine fire - Coalmine... | ecosystem: Environmental > Terrestrial > Soil > Unclassified...
GATCGCCCACCATATCATCCGTGCCTGGGTTGACGGCGAGACCGGCTTTGGCTGAGCGCGCGCCGAGGATCCTCTGTGCCGGCATCGCGGTGGAGGACATCGTGATGCGCGTCGAGGATTTTCCCGCGCCGGGCACCAAGGTTGCCGCGACCGATTTCCTGGTCACGGGCGGTGGTTGCGCCGCCAACGCGGCGCTCGCAGTGGCACGGCTCGGCGGCCGGGCAGGTTTCGCGGGGCCGCTCGGCGACGTCGACGACGCGATCAGCAACCGCATCCTCGCCGATCTTGCGGCCGAGGGCATCGACACGCAGGGCGTCGTGCGCGTCGCAGGCGCGACCGCGTCGGTTTCCCTGATCCTGATCGACCAACGTGGCGAGAAGGCAATCGCCACGCGCCGCGGCAAGGGTCTGGAGGCCGCATTGCCGCGCGACGCGGATGCGCTCGTCCGCGGCGTCGATGCTCTCCTGATCGATAACCGCTTTCCGGAATTCGCGACGGCCGTCGCCCGGGCGGCCCGGCGTGCCGGACTCCCATGCATCATCGATCTCGATCGGGCAACCGATCCGGACGATCCGCTGCTCGCGCTGGGCACTCACGTCATCGCTTCCTCGGAGGCCCTGTTTGCCATGACCGGTACGTCAGATCACGCAACCGGGCTCGCGAGGCTCGCCGCGCATCATTCCGCGTTCCTCGCCGTCACCGACGGCCCGAACGGCGTCTACTGGCAGGAGGGCAGCACGCTGCGCCACATGCCGAGCTTCCGCGTCACGACCGTGGATACGCTCGGCGCGGGCGACGTCTTTCACGCGGGCTTCGCTCTGGCACTGGCGGAGGGACGCACGCACGAAGCCGCGCTGCGCTTTGCCTGCGCCGCGGCCGCGCTCAAATGCACGCGTTTCGGCGGCGGTGCCGCTGCGCCGCGGCGAGGCGAGGTCGACGCACTGCTGCCGATATGGCGCGGGTTCCACTCGGATTGAAGTGGCAGCGTCACGGCGAGGAGCCCCGCAGGGGCGACGACGCAATCCATAGCCAGCCTGTTCGACTCTGGCTTGCCGTGCTGCGCTCACAAGGGCGGGCCAATATCGCCGAAATCGTTGCTATTCGCCGTTCCGCCCCATCAGCGTGTCGCGGCGCTCGGCAGCGCAACGGCGTATCCGTCGGCGATCATCGCGGCGGGGCGGTCGTCACTTTTTCGACGGACAAGGCGCGCCGCAGGGCGCGCAGGCGCCGGCAAAATCCTCGGGCGACACCGCTCGACCGGACGAAGGGCTCATCAAATGCTGGACCACGATCGCAGCGAGTGAGACGACGACCACGACGATGTAGACCTTGCGCACGGGACTACTCGCGCGTGAGACCGAACAGCGGCCGCAGGCGAATGCCGAGAAGGCATCCCGGCAACGCCGCGGCGAACCAGATCCAGCCGTGCAGAGACCCGGACGCCACACCGCCGACGAATGCACCGATATTGCAGCCGAATCCAAGTCGTGCGCCCCAGCCCATCAAGAGACCGCCGACCGCCGCTGCCAGCAGGGACTTCGTGGGCGGCCAGGCGCCCGTCGCGAAGGGCCTGCGCGCGGCCGCAGCGGCCATGGCACCGAAGATCACGCCGAAATCGGTGAGGCTCGACGTGTCGGCGAGGACCGAACCCTCGAGCGCATGTCTCGGGCCCGGCCACTGCCAGAACGTGGCCTGCGAGAGGTCGATGCCGACCGCCTCGGCGATTTTCGCGCCCCATACGGTGTAGCCGAACGTCACGCTCCAGGGATGGCCGCCGGCAAGAAACACCAGCACGCACAGCAGGCCGATGACGATGCCGCCGATCAGGTAGTTGCGCTGAGGGCGCCAGGGCGCGCCCCGCTTCCTCGCCACGGCGATGACCATCGCCGCGACCAAAGCGAGGCTTGCCAGCGTGACGAGAAGCCCGCCCCAGGCGCCGAAATAGTCCGACGCGAGCAGCGGATCAATGCCGCCGAGCGCGAGAAAGGCGGGCAACGAAAGGCTCCCGAACACGCTGCCGACGAGGAAAAACAGCAGCGCGACCAGCATGCGCCCCGACCCGCCGCCGACCGTATAAAGGGTTCCCGAGCCGCAGCCATTGGCCAGCTGCATGCCGACGCCGAACGTGAAAGCGCCAACCACGAGCGAGGGACCGAGGGGCGCGATGGCGCCGCCGAATTCCTGCCTCAGCGCCGCCACCGGTACCACGACGACGGCGCACACGGCGATCACGATGAGACCGCCGAGCAGACCGCCTGCTTCACCCCTGACGAGGAAGCGTCGCCAGGAGGCGGTGTAGCTGAACTCGGCGCTCCAGAACGCGATGCCGAGGCCGAAGCCGCCGAGGATGAGCACGGCCGAGGCGGGCTGCCCGTCGATCAGCACGAGCGCGACCAGCAGCGCGGCCGCACCGATCGACAATGCGAGAAAAAGCGGGTCGGAGCGCGCGGCCGCGCGCGGTTTCGCGGTTGTCAGGGTCGCCGTCGACATGCATGCATTCCCGGAATCTCAGACGAGCCCCATACCACGGCTTTCCTTCCGCGTCATGCGCGGGCATTCACGTGGGCTCGTCATTCGAGGAGCGCCGGCCCGCCATGAGGACAGGGTATGATCATGCCGCGCGGTCGGCATCCCCGCCGGCCGCATGAGGGATCGTCACGAGCCGAGGCCGAGCGCTTTCTTGAGATCATCCCACTTGGTGCGCGAGGAGGCGACCGGCCGGTCGGGCTTGCTGGTCCAGTCGACCATGGAACCTGCATAGAGCCGGGCGCTCTTGTTGCCGAGAATCTCGTGCAGCACGAACCAGTCGGTCGAGGCCCAATGCCCGGTGTTGCAATAGCTCACCACCGCGCCGCTCGCCACGTCGTGGGCGATCTTCGCAAGCTCGGCCCTGGGTTTCAGCCGATTGGTCGCGGAGTCGTAGAAGGCCGAGCTGTCAATATTGACCGCCCCGGGAATGTGGCCATAGGCCTTGGCGGCCGGTGCCTTCTCCTTGCCGGCGAAGAACGAGGCTGGCCGCGCATCGACGAGCTTGGCCCCGCCGCTTTTTTCGATCGCTTCGACGTCGTCGGCCACCGCGAGAATGCTGTTGTCGACGCGCGCCGTGAAGATCCTGGGCGAAGGCCTGTTGACGCCGTCTTCGAGCGGAAGGCCGGCGGCCTTCCAGGCCGCCACACCGCCGTCAAGGATCGATACGCGGGCAACGCCGGCATATTTCAGCGTCCAGTAGACCCGCGCGGCCGCGCCGAAATCGAGCACGCTCACGCCGGCCGGCACGACCACCACGCGCGTGTCCTCGTCGATGCCGAGTTCACCAATGAGCTTTTCGAGTTCCGGCACGGTCGGGACCATGAACGGCACGTTGCCGCGTGTGACACGCCAGCCTGCCTTGTCGTAGTCGCTGTGCACGCTGCCGGGAATATGTCCCGCTTTGTAGGCGTTGAACCCCCCGCCGTCGATCGCGGAACGGATGTCGAGCACCACGAGGTTGTCGTCGCGCAGATGCGTCTTGAGCCACTCGACGCCCACGAGCGGCGGAACCTTCGCACCTTCATCCGCGCCGAAGCTCGGTGCGGTGAGTGCGCCCAAAACGAGCGCGAGGCCGAGCGCCGCGCGGGCGGCAAGGCGATGGCAGGCGGAAGCGAATTGTCTTGTCATGGCCGTCGGTCTCCGAGGATCGCCGTCGGGCGGGAAACTCCGGGCTTGAAATAGAATAATCTTCTCGCTAAAGACAGTAGCAGCGCATAAAAAAGAATTCTGTGCTATATTATGCGCAACATGAGCAATTTTTTGTTGACCGACGAGGGAATCGGAGGATGGACGCCATCGACCGGAAGATCCTTGCCGTGGTCCAGCAGGATGCGTCGTTGTCGGTTGCCGAGATCGGACAGCGCGTGGGCCTTTCCTCGACGCCGTGCTGGAAGCGGCTGCAGCGGCTCGAGGCGGAGGGCGTGATCCAGCGCCGAGTGGCGCTGCTCGACCCCGACAAGCTCGGGCTCGGCATCACGGTCTTCGTGTCGATCGAAACCGGCGACCATTCCCAGGAATGGCTCAAGCGCTTCGCCGAGGTCGTCGGCGCCATGCCGGAGGTGATGGAATTCTATCGCATGGCCGGCGACGTCGACTACATGCTGCGTGTCGTGGTGCCGGACATTGCCGGCTACGACGCGTTCTACAAACGCCTGATCGCAGCCGTTCCGCTCAAGAACGTCACCTCGCGCTTCGCCATGGAGCGCATCAAGTCGACCACCGCGCTGCCGATCGCCGACACACGGCCGGGCGGCTGAACAGCCGCGCGCAGACGTCGCCGCGCGCCGAATTCGCCCTCGCGGCTCCCCCGTCGTGATCGAGCCCTGATCGTCAGGCGGAGGATGGGCGCGCCGGCGCGAGTCGCCTGACGCTCGTCAAGGGCATGCCCATGGCTCTGATGCGGCGAACCGCGTCTTCCACGGGCTCAATGGCCACTCTCATGTGGTAGGCGTTGGCGTGCGTGATCTCGTCTGTGCTGCGAGCGATCGCGACATGGCCATGCCAGAACAGCAGGTCGCCGCGTCGCAGTTCGGTCAACGATGCCGCCGCGCCGAGGGCCAGTTCCTGCATGTCGCTGTCGCGCGGGCAGGAAAGGCCGACGGCCTGCAGGGCGACCTGCACGAGACCGGAACAATCGATCCCAAGCGACGTCTTGCCTCCCCACAAATAGGGCGTCTCGAGGAATCTCTCGGCAATGGCGACGAAGTCCGCGTGCGTCGCGCGGATCGGTTCAAGATGCGCCAGCGGCACGTGCCAGCCTGCCGCGGTCACGGCGAATCGTTCGTCCTGATGCACGACGGCGAGCCGTGCGCCCATCGGAAGCCCGGCAAGCGGCGGGGCCTTGATGTCGGGACGCGGGAAGGCAAAGGTTCGGGGCACGTTGACCTTGTGCGTCGGCGCAGGACCGGGCGGCCCGAGCGCATTCGCCGAAAGCCAGCCGACATAGCCGTCGCTTTCCAACTGCCCCCAGGCCCATCCCTCTTCGGTGACGTCGTAGACCATCACCTGTTCCCCGAAGAGCGCCTGGCTCGCGAGGGCAGCCTCGTGAGACGGCGCCCGACGCAGATCGGCGACAGGTTCGATCACCGCATAGCGCTTCCCGTCCACGAACCGGGCGGCCTCGACGCGACCTTGCAGATATTTTGCCGCGATTTCCGGCCGGAACGGATGAATGCGGGGGTCAAGCGCAACCATGGTTCAGGCGTGGCGCGCGGCAAGCCATGCGTAGATCGCCCGCGCCGCTTGGCATTCGGCGCCCTCTGGACGGCCCGGTTTCGTCGCCGGGGTCCAGGCAAAGATATCGAGGTGCAGCCAGCGCGGCGTGGTCACGAAACGGCGCAGGAACAGGGCGGCGATGATGGCGCCGGCCTGTCCTCCGCTGGCGACATTGTTGAGATCGGCAACCTTGGAATCCAGCATGGCGTCGTAGGGGCGCCAGAGCGGCAGCCTCCAGAGCGGATCGAATTCTGCCGTCGCGGATTCCATCAGTTCCGCAGCCAGCGCCTCGTCGTCCGTGAAGAACGGCGGCACGTCCGCTCCCAGCGCGACGCGCGCCGCGCCGGTCAGCGTCGCAAAATCCACAATCAGCTCCGGTTTGTCTTCGTCCGCGAGCGCGAGTGCATCGGCGAGCAGCAGCCGGCCCTCCGCGTCAGTGTTGCCGATTTCGACCGTCAATCCCTTGCGCGATTTGTATACGTCGCGCGGCCGGAAGCTCCTGCTCGAAATGGCATTGTCCACCGCCGGAATCAGCACGCGCAGCCGCACCTTCAGGCCTCGCGCCATGACCATGTGGGCAAGGCCAAGCGCGGTCGCGGCGCCTCCCATGTCCTTCTTCATGTTGAGCATGGCGCCCTCGGGCTTGATGTCGAGACCGCCCGTGTCGAAACATACGCCTTTGCCGATCAGCGTGATCCTCGGGTCGTCGGGCCTCCCCCACGCAAGGTCGATCAGGCGCGGCGCGCGCTGCGAGCCCGCGCCGACCGCGTGGATCAAGGGATAATCCCGTTCGAGCGCCTCGCCGAGGACGACATTGACCGTGGCATTGTGGCGATTGGCGAGCGTCCGCGCCGCCTCCTCCAGCTCCGCCGGCCCCATGTCGTTTGCCGGCGTGTTGATGAGATCGCGGCAAAGGGTCACGCCTTCGACGATCAGGGTCAATTCCTCGCCGTCCAGCCCTTCGGGCAGCACGAGTCGCGCCTTGCGCGGTTCACCCCTGCGGTAGCGCGTGAATTGGTAGGCGTTGAGCGCGAAGGCGAGGGCTGCAAGACGCGCATCATAGGGCGCGTTGGCAAAGCGATAGGTGCCGGGCGGCAGCAGCGTGGAAAGCGCGCCCGGCCGGAACAGATCCCGCACCGGTTCGTCGGCCGTCTCCAGCCCGAACAGGACCCCGGCGAGGCGACCGTCCGGCGCGGGCACGACCAGGTGCCGCCCGGGCTTCGGCTCGAAGCCGGCCGCCCTGACGAAGGCGCGCTCGCGATCGTCGACCGCTTCGATGACCTTGTCGAAACTGGAGGCGGTGACGAAGAGGATCGGAGTCGATTCGGCGTCGCCGGGGCGGACAAAGAGGGGATGCATGGTCACTCCGGAGCATGGCGCTGGGCGGCTGCAGGGGGCAAGGCCCCGCGGTTAACCACTCGTTAGGGTTAACGTTTTATTGCTTGCTTGCAATGCCGCTCGATATCCGTCCCGCCCGCGCGATGGTCGCCGCTGCTGCAGCGGTGATGATCACGTTCCCGCTTGCCGGCTGCAAGACGACGGGCGACGACACCACGGGCACGTTGAGCGGGCCGCGCGCGGCGGCCAACGAGTCGGACTGGCGGCATGCGCTCGACGTCTATGGCGAGCGCTATCGCGCCAATCCGGGAGACGCCGCGGCGGCGATGGCCTATGCGCGCGCCTTGCGCGCGACGGGCCAGCGCGCGCAGGCCGTGGCGGTGCTGCAGCAGGCGTCGATCCGCAATCCACATAACATGGCGCTGCTCGGGGCCTACGGGCGCGCGCTTGCCGAGGTCGGCCAGTACAACGAAGCGCTCGACGCGCTGGGCCGCGCCCACACGCCGGACAACCCCGACTGGCGTATCCTCAACGCGCAGGGCGCGGTACTCGACGAGATGGGACGTCACGCGGAGGCGCAGCGGTACTATTCGGCCGCGCTCAAGATCGTGCCGAACGAATCCTCGGTCCTGTCCAATCTCGGACTCTCCTATGCCCTGGAAAAGAAGCTTCCGCAGGCGGAGGCGGTCTTGCGGCGGGCGGCCGCGGCACCCGACGCGAGCCCCAAAGTGCGGCAGAACCTCGCGCTGGTGCTGGGGCTCGAGGGACGTTTCGCGGAGGCCGAGAAGGTCGCCGCCGCCGATCTGCCGCCCGACGAGGCCGCGGCCAATGTGAATTATCTTCGTCAGATGCTCGCCCGGGGGGAGGACCGGACGAAGCTCGGGAGGCAACGCCTGCCGGCGGTCGACGTCGGCGGTTGATCCGCGTCAGCGCAACGCCATGACCTTGATCACCGAGGGCCCGAGGATCACGATGAAGAGCACGGGCAGGAAGAACAGGATCATCGGGACGGTGAGTTTGGGGGGCAGCGCGGCAGCCTTCTTCTCCGCCTCCGCCATTCGCATGTCCCGGTTTTCCTGGGCCATGGTTCGCAGCGCCGTGCCGAGCGGCGTGCCGTAACGCTCGGCCTGCTGCAGCGCCATGCAGACCGACTTCACGCCGTCAAGGTCCACGCGTTTGGCGAGATTTTCATAGGCCTGCCGTCGGTCAGGCAGATAGGAAAGCTCCGCCAGGGTGAGCGTGAACTCTTCCGCCAGCGCGATCGACTGGGTGCCGATCTCCTCGCTCACCCGCTTGAACGCCGCCTCGATCGACATGCCGGACTCGACGCAGATGAGCAGCAGGTCGAGCGCGTCCGGGAACGCGCGTTTGATCGAGAGCTGGCGGCGTTGAATCCTGTTCTTGAGGAATATCATCGGCAGATGCATGCCGATATAGGCCGCACCGATGCACAGGCCGAGCTTGATCGTCGTCGGCTGATTGAGATCAAGGATGACGAACAGATAGACCGCCGCCGCAAGGAAACAGACGGTGGGCGACACCATGCGCAGGAACAGGAAGGTGATGTAGGGAGCACTCCCGCGATAGCCCGCCTGCACCAGCTTCAGCCGCGCCTCCTCCTGGCCGAACCACTTGCCGAGGTTCAGCCGATCGACGACGGTCTGTACATATTGTTTCGGCGCCTGCCGCAGCGTGACCTTCTGCTTCTCCTGTGCCAAACGCTCGCGTTCCCGCTGACGTATCTTCTCCCGCTCGAGCGCGACCGCGCGCATCCGTTTCTCGAGCGGATCGGAAAAGACGAACGGCATGGCGAGCGTCAAAACGGTCGCCGCGGCGGCGAGCGCGGCGAAGACCATCGTCAACGTCTGAACGTTGATCGCGTTTTCCAGTGCTTCGATCATCGGTCGGGTTGGTCCTCCGCGCGCCTTCCGACGCGCCGCATCAGAAATCGAAACTGATCATCTTCTTCATCACGAGCACCCCGATGAGCATCCAGATCGCCGATCCGACCAGCATCACCCGGCCGAGAGGCGTCGTCCAGAGCAGCGTGATGTAGTTGGGATTGGTTAAATAGACCATCAGGATCACCACGATCGGCAGCGCGCCGATGATCCAGGCCGACGTCTTGGCTTCCTGCGACATCGCCCGGATCTTGGCCTTCATCTTCTTGCGATCGCGCAGCACGCGGGAGAGGTTGCCGAGCGCTTCGGCCAGGTTGCCGCCGGCGCGCTGCTGGATCGCGATGACGATGCCAAAGAAATTGGCCTCGGGCAGAGGCATGCGTTCGTAAAGCTTGGCGCATGCCTCGGCCAGCGGCATGCCGATCGCCTGCGTCTCGATGATCTGACGGAATTCAGAGCGCAGCGGTTCGGGCGACTCGGCGGTGATGACCCGGAGCGAATCGTGCAATGGCAGGCCGGCCTTGATGCCGCGCACAATGATGTCGACGGCATCGGGAAGCGCCTCGATGAAAGCGGCCTCCCGCCGCTTTTTGAGGAACGACAGGAGCCAGAACGGCACGCCGCAAGCGCCGGCGAAGGCCAGAGCGATGGCGGTCAAGAGGCCCGCGCCGACCAGAATGCCGAACGCGAAGCAGGCAAGGCCGATACCGGCGGAAATCATGAGGAATTTTCGCTTCGACCAGTCGAGCCCGGCCTGCGCGATGCGGACGCTGAGCGGCGGCCGCCGCGATTTCTTCTGGCGTTCCTCGAACTCCTTAAGCGTGTTTTCGATCGCGTCGCGACGCGATTTCTGCGTGACGCGGCTGACGCGCGCAACCGATTCCGCCCGGGCCACGTTCGCCATGCGTCGCGCGGCTTTGCGTTCGCCCGAAAGGATCGGGTAGACGAAAACCCAGGCGATGCCGCCGAACGCGACCGCGGCCAGAAAGAACATCGCCACCGTCTGCATCGGCATGGCCCGAGCCTCACGCGCGAAGCGGTTCGTTGGCCGCCTCGGCAGCATCGAGCGCCCTCGCGAGGCGCTCTTCTTCGCCGTAGTAACGGGCGCTGTCCCAGAACCGCGGCCGCGCTATGCCCGTGGCGCGGTGGCGGCCGTGGATCTGCCCGTGCGCGTCCTCGCCGAGGATGTCGAAGACGAAGAGATCCTGGGTGACCAGAACATCGCCTTCCATGCCGACGATTTCCGTGATGTGGGTAATCTTGCGCGAACCGTCGCGCAGGCGCTGGCTGTGGATGACAACGTCGATGGAGGCCGCGATCATCGCGCGAATCGTGTGCACGGGAAGCCCATAGCCGCCCATGGTGATCATGGACTCGAGTCGCGACAGCGCCTCGCGCGGCGAGTTCGCGTGCACGGTGCCCATTGAACCGTCGTGACCGGTGTTCATCGCCTGCAGCAGGTCAAAAGCTTCCGGCCCACGCACCTCGCCGACGATGATCCGATCCGGCCGCATGCGCAGGCAGTTGCGCACGAGATCGCGCATGGTCACCTCGCCCTCGCCTTCGAGGTTGGGCGGCCGGGTCTCCAGCCTCACCACGTGGGGCTGCTGCAATTGCAGTTCGGCGGCGTCTTCGCAGGTGATGATACGCTCGCCGTTGTCGATGAACTGGGTGAGACAATTGAGAAGCGTCGTCTTGCCCGAGCCCGTGCTGCCCGAAACCAGCGTATTCACCCGGCAACGGCCGATGATGCGCAGAATCTCGGCTCCCTGCGGCGTGATGGTGCCGAACTTGACCAATTGGTCGAGTGTGAGCTTGTCCTTCCGGAATTTGCGGATCGTCAGCGCCGGGCCGTCGATGGCGAGGGGCGGCGCGATGACGTTGACGCGGGAGCCGTCGGGAAGGCGCGCATCGCAGATCGGCGAGGATTCGTCGACGCGACGGCCGATCTGGCTGACGATCCGCTGACAGATATTGAGGAGCTGCTGGTTGTCGCGGAAGCGGATACCGGTCTTCTGGATCTTGCCCTTGACTTCGATATAGACCGTGCCGGCGCCGTTTACCATGATGTCGGCGATGTCATCGCGCGCGAGCAGCGGCTCGAGCGGTCCGAATCCAAGCACGTCGTTGCATATATCGTCGAGCAGTTCTTCCTGCTCGGCGATCGACATCACGATGTTCTTGATCGCGATGATCTCGTTGACGATATCGCGGATCTCTTCGCGCGCCGACTCCGGGTCGAGGCGGGCAAGCTGCGCGAGATCAATGGCTTCGATGAGCGCGCCGAAAATGACGCTCTTGGTCTCGTAATAGGCGTCCGAGCGGTGCGAGTCGATCGCCGGCATGTTCACGGCGACCGGGGCCGAGCCCGGGCCGGGCGCCGGGACGAGCGGCGCGCCGAGACCGTCCGACGGGAATTGCATCGGCGCGGTCGCGCCGAGAATCCGCTCGGGCGGCACGGCCGGCGCGGCCGGCGGCTGCGGCGCCGGCCTGGTGACCGGGGCCGCCGTCTCCGTCGGGGCGCTACGCTTGCCGAACACGACCGACAACTCCGGAAAGAGCGATCATCCCGCGCGCCCGGTCAGACGCGCGAGCAGCGGCGACAGCAGACCGCCGCGCACACGCTTGGTCTCGGCGCGTCCCGTCAGCGTTTGCGCCATCTGGCGAAACGTTTCCGTGACCTTGTGCCCTGCCGAGATCTCGGCGATCATCTGGCCATTGTTGGCGGCGGTGCCGAACAGTTGCGGTTCGAAAGGGATCACCGCGAGCGGCGCATCTTCCAGCGCCTTGGCAAAATCGGCGGGCGTGATCTCGGGCCGTTTCGGTACCCCGACCTGATTGAGGCAGTAATACGGACGTCGGTCGTTCGGGCGCTGGGCGCGCAGCAGGTCGACGATGTTCTTGGCGTTGCGCAGATTGGCAAGATCGGGCGCGGCCACCACCAGGATGTCGTCGGCGGCGATCAGCAGTCGCCGTGTCCAGCCGCTCCACTGGTGCGGAAGGTCAAGCACGACGCAGGGAATCGATCCGCGCAGCGAATCGAGAATGGCGTCGAAGGCTTCGGCGCCGAAATCATAGACGCGGTCGAGTGTGGCCGGCGCCGCCAGCAGACTGAGGCGGTCGGTGCATTTCGACAGCAGCCGGTCCACGAAATTGCTGTCGACCCGCTCGGGCGAGAACACGGCATCCGCAATCCCCTGCGGCGGATCCTGGTTGTAGTCGAGGCCCGCGGTCCCGAATGCGAGATCGAGATCGGTCACGACCGAATCGAGGGCAAGGTCGCGCGCGATGGACCATCCGATATTGTGGGCGACGGTCGAGGCGCCGACGCCTCCCTTCGCCCCCACCACCGCGATGATGCGGCCCACCGGCTTGGCGTCGGGCGTCACGTAGAGCCCGCAGACGGCGCGCACCACGTCGATCACCGCAACCGGCGCGATGAGGTAGTCGCTGACGCCGCGTCGGGTGAGCTCGCGATAGAACCCCACGTCGTTGATGCGGCCGATGACGATGACATGGGTTCCCGCGTCGCAGACTTCCGCGAGCTGGTCGAGGCTCTTGAGCACATCTTCGGCGCGGCGGTCGCATTCGACGATAATGACGTTGGGGGTGGGCGCCCCCTTGTAGGCCTCGAAGGCCGCGGCCGCGCCGCCCATCTGAATCTTGAGATGCGCCTTCGCAAGCCGGCGATCCTCGCCGGCCGATTGCACGGCGGCGGCGGTCTCCACCGTCTCGCAGAAGGCCTGCACCGAGACGCGAGGCGCCGGCGCGATATGATCGTCCCCTGCGCCGGTCTCGGCCGGCACGCTGCGATCCTCGGCGGCTTGCGATGCGTACTTGATCATTTTCCGAGATCGCTGATCTTGCCCTTGTCGTAGCCCGTGTAGGTCCCCGACATGTTTTCGCCCTTGCGGTACTTGTCGATCATCACCGATCGACGCGCTTCATAGGCAGGCAATTCGGCGCGCGGTTGCACGAGATCCGCGGGATTGGCAACCATCGCGGCGAGATTGCGTTGCGTGGCGCAGCCGAAATTCCAGTAGGGCTTGTTCTCCACATAAGCCTCGCCGCCGTTCGGCCCGAGATCGTTCGGCCACATGCCGCAAGGACCGACCTTGGCGGTGAGCTGCGTGTACTTCAACCTGATGATGGCGAGCGCGGAGCCTGCTGCCGGCGTGCGGCGCACGCGGATCACGTTGCGCGGCACGCCGGAGGCGTCGAGAATCGATCTGATCTCGCGCATCGACTCCTCGACCGCGCGGCCGGTGGGGCCGCCGGAGGGCACGTCGATCAGAATGCCGCTCGTCGAATCGTGCCGCCAGGTCTGGGCAAAGGCGAGGACATCGGCGCGCTGGCTCGGATTGAGCCCGCCGCGATTGCGGCCGATGAAGACGTCGAGGCTGTGCACGCCCTCCTGGACGACGATCGGATGGCGCTTGCGGTAGTCGTCGGGATAGCGGCTCTGTGCCACGGTCGACTGATGGCAGGCCGCCAGCGCGCCCGCGAGCACGCCGGCGCACAAAAGACGCAGCATCGCGCGCCGGCCGCCGACACTCCTTGTTTCCATCGCGCTCATCGCTCGCCCCCTGCTCAGTCCAGGATGAATCCATACTTGCCGTGATAGCTGCTCGCGGGCTCGACCGGCTTGCCGTGCGCTCCGTAGATGCGATTGAGGCGGCCGAGCAGAATCGCCGCCGGGTCGGTGGGATCGGCGAACCCGTCGTCCGGACGCGAAAGATCCTTCTGGGCGACGGCGCGCACGACATAGGGCGTCACCAGGATCATCAGCTCGGTCTCGTGATTGATGTAGTCGCGGCTGCGGAACAGCGCGCCGAGAATCGGCACGCGCATCAGCCCGGGCAGGCCGTTGACCGCGTGCTTGGTCTGTTCCTGGATCATGCCTGCCATCGCCAGCGAACCGCCCGAGGGAATCTCGACCACGGTCTCGGCGCGGCGGGTCTGGATCGACGGGATGGTGAGGCTCTGCGTCGAACCCGGCACCTGCTGGGTGAGGGCGTTCTCCATCGACAAGTCGGAGACTTCCGTCATCACCTTGAGGCTGATGCGGCCTTCCGAGAGCACGACGGGCGTGAACATCAGGCTCACGCCGAAGGTCTTGAACGAGACCTGTGCCTGGCAGACCGGCGGCGATTTCGTGGTGTCGCAGGAAAGGCCGTTCGGGATCGGAAATTCGCCGCCGGCCATGAAGGTCGCGGTCTCCCCCGAGATGGCGGTCAGGTTGGGCTCGGCCAGCGTGCGGATGACGCCCGCGCGTTCCATCGCCCTGAGCGTGGCGGTGACGTTCTTCCAGGTCCCCGAGATCGCCGTGTCGCTGAGCGCCTGGCCGCTCGCGGAAAACGGATTGGACGTGTTGAAGTTCACGACGGCGGTGCCGTAATTGAGGCTGCCCGAGAGGTCGATGCCGAGCTGCTTGATCACGTCGCGCTTGACCTCCGCGACGGTGACCTTGAGCATCACCTGATCGCGTCCCTTGACCGTGATGCCGTTGACCACTTTGGTGCCGTCGCCGACGAGCCGCGAGGCGATGTCATAGGCCTGCTGCGCTTCGGCCGGGCTCGCGGCGGTGCCGGACAGCATCACGCCGTCCGCCCCCACGCCCTCGATGGCGATGTTTGCGTCGGGCAGGAGGCGGCGGAACGCCGCACGCACCCCGTTGAGATCGCGCGTCACCGCGATGTCGTAGCCGGCGATCTGGCGGCCCTGCGCATCGAAGAAGTAGATGTTGGTCTGCCCCACCGCGACGCCGATCATGTAGACACGGCGGGCGCTGCGGATGACCGCGTTGGCGATCTTGGGATCGGCGACGAGCACGTCCTTGATGTCGGCCGGCAGGTCGAGCGCGATGGATTTGCCGACCCCGAGGGCGACGAAGTGCGATCCGGCATCGCTCGCCGCCAGACGCGCGGCCGGCGCCGGCCGGTCCGCAGCGGCCGAGGAAACGAGCGGCGCCAGCGCCATGCCGAGCATCAGCGCCCAAAGCGTGGCGGCGCGAGCCAGTGGAACCGTCATGCCCTCCCTCATTCGTCGCGATCCCCCGTGGCTCATCGCGGCGTCACCGTCTTGCTCACGCCGAAACGCACCACGTTCACCGTGTCGCCGCTCGATTGGTCGAGCTCGCCGGATCGGCCTTTGCCGACATCGCTGAGGCTGCGCAGCGCGAGCGACAGCGTGCCGGTCTGCCGCGCCAGGGTGACGGCCTCGACCTGGCTCGGCGTCAGCTCGAGCGTGGCCGTCTTGCCCACGACGACCTTCTGGCCGTTTTTCTCCTCGAGCTGCTGGTCGATCGCGAGCACGCGGATGTCGCGCAGGATGATCTCGCTCGTCTGTGTCTCGCTGTTGCCCTCGCGATCGCGGCGGGTGAGAACCACGTCGACGTGGTCGTTCGGCAGAATGAAGCCCGCCGCGGCGCTTTCCGGAGAAACGGCGATGGAGACCGCGCGCATGCCCGGCGGCAGGATCGCCGCCATGAATCCCGACCCGTTCGGTCGCACCAGCTTGGCCTCGCGAATCGGCTCGCCGGCGACGAAAGGCGCGCGCGCGACCGCGCCGTCGAGCGCGCGCACGGCGTCCGGCTGCTCGCTCCGGCGGATGAAATTGCCGTGCTTGGCGCTCTCGGGCCAGGCCTGCCAAGCGACGTCCTGCGCGGTGATTCGCTTGCCCATATCGATGTCGGTCTTGGCCACGAGCACGTCGACGGTGGCAACCGCCGGCTGCGCCGGCTTGGGCTTTTCCGGCGCCGCGGATCGTCCCGCGAGCAGGGCGGCGATGCCGCCGGCGGCGAGCGCAACGGTCAACACGACGACACGGGCGGCTTTCATGCACTCACTCTCTGCGGCCCGGAGGCGGCCGGAATGAAAGGACCGGCGGTCGATGCGACCGCACGCGCCGGATTTGACCAGCGAAAGGTCAAAGCATGGTTAAGAAGCGGTGACCAAATCGCGTTAATATTGTCTTGCCGGCTGGTGCCGACGCGCCGATGCGCGGGCTTTGCGGAGGGATGACCCAGGCGCCCGCCGCGCGCGGGACTACGTCCGTTGCCGCGATACCGCGCGCATGCGGGCCCGGCCGAAGCGCCTACCGCAGCGCCGCGAGGCCCATGCCCGGCATCCACCCGCCCGGCATCCACCCGGTCTGCGGGTAGATCAGCATGGCGGCCGCAGCAAGCGCGATGCCGTAGGGCACGCCCGCTTCCTTCTCGTGCAGGCGTCGGATCCAGGGCTGCCGCGCGAGCAGGCCGGGAAGCGGCAGTCTTCGGAACTGCAGCAGCAGGAGGGTGAGCACCCCGCCGAGGAGCGAGGCGTAGACGAGATAGGCGAGGAGATGGTCGAAGCCGAACCACAGCGCGGTTGCCGCCGCGAGCTTGGCGTCGCCGCCGCCGATCCAGCCGAGGCTGAAGAAGCCGAACGCGACCGCGAGCACCAGCAGCGCCGCGGCGAGATGCCAGCCGACCGCGGCAAGGCTCATGCCCGTCGCCAGCACCAGCAGGAAGAAGCCGGCCGCCAGGGCGAGCGAGAGCCGGTTGGAGATGGTCATGGTGAGGAGGTCGCTGGAGGCGGCAAAGGCCATCAGCGCGGGAAACAGCAGCAGCCGGAGGATGTCGATCAGCACGGGCCGTTGTCCTTGGGCTCTCTCTTGCCTGCAGGGCGTGAGACGAAACCGGCACCCGCCCTACGCCCCATCCATTGACCACCGGTAAAGAACGCGCCACCGCCGGTATTGAAAGAAAAAGACCCCGGCGAACACACCGGGGCCTGATTGCAAATCCCGGATCGACCGACGATTATTGCGCCGCAGTGTTGAGCTGATTTGCGACTTTGGTGAACACGCTGTTCAAGTCACTGCCAATAGTAAACACGACGGTCAGGATCGCGATCGAGATGCCGGCGGCAATGAGACCGTACTCGATCGCCGTCGCGCCCGAGTCGTCCTTGAGGAAACGCACGACAAGATTCTTCATCGGTAGCTCCTTGTGCACACGTGGCTGTCTGAGCAGGACCGGGCGACGGGATTGCCTCCGGCGCTCCCGGACCACGGCGCACCCTAGCCGGGCGCCCTTGCGTGCGGGTTAATCCAATCGCAGAAATATCGGTGTATTTCCCACATGCTTCCGGGTGGTTAACAGGATTATAGCGAAGTTGATCGCGGTTAATGGGCGATGTTTCAGTATTGCGTCGATCATCGTCGTGTGCATTTCCTGCCCTGACAAAAGCAATATTGATGGAAATTTTACCCCCTGCCTCGGAATGGATCGTTTCCGCAAGGGGCGGCGTTCCATGCGGGCAGCCCGTGGCCGCCTCCCCGCACCCGCCAAGAGGCGGGTCTGCGCGGAGACTTTCCTTTCCGCTGACTGGCGTCGCGTTCGCCTCGGTGCCGCGCGCGGCTCGAACCGGAAAAAACCGCGACCGGACGGGGGCCCGCAGCGCGCGGGTCGCTTCCGCGCGAGCACCGTACGGTCGCGGATGGTTGCGTCTTTGCATTTCATTCACCATTTGCGGTCAGACTTCCTTGGCTCGCCGCGCCACGCGGCGGTTCGGCGTCGCGGGGAACATTCCGGAGATCGCATGAGAGCCGTGTCGGGGGTTCGGGTGGGGCGGCTCATGCTTCTCGCCGCTGCGATCGCGTGCGTGGCACCG
>Ga0209810_1003314_pt1 | contig 17136 bp, 12 predicted proteins | sample Coa_R1_7_FD_187159 | JGI IMG/M metagenome (GOLD analysis project Ga0209810, IMG submission 187159) | Surface soil microbial communities from Centralia Pennsylvania, which are recovering from an underground coalmine fire - Coalmine... | ecosystem: Environmental > Terrestrial > Soil > Unclassified...
GACCATTCCAGTCTCCTTGCGATGGACTGGAACAAGTCTATTCGCTGCAAGCCAGCGGGAGTTCTAATTGTCGTTTGGGCGGAAATCTATTTGTCGTTATTCACGACACCGGGCAGATGTTGCTGCGCTTTGTCGGTGGGCGTCCGGTCAGTAGGGTGACGGTGCGGTTCCTGAACTGGCTTCTTTGCCTGCTGGCTTCGGAGGGCAAAGAAGCCCTATTGATGATTTGGGACAATGCCTCCTGGCATATTAGCAAGGAAGTGCGCCACTGGGTCCGAGCGCACAACCGACGGGGCAAACAGGAAGGCGGATGTCGGTTACTGGTTTGCCCATTGCCTTCCAAGAGCCCCTGGCTCAACAACATTGAGCCCAAGTGGGTGCATGGCAAGCGAGCAGTCGTCGAACCCGAACGAAAGTTGATGGCCGACGAACTCAAAGGCCGGTTGTGCGACTACTACGCGTGTGAACTACTCGAACCCATTCCACAATAACTCCTGTGGAATTGCACTAGACCATCCTCGTTGGGTAAGCAGCGTGCGGATTTTGGCCGTCGCCCGCTGCACCCAGACTTTAACGGAACCGACCGGGGCTCCGATTTGGCGGGCAATCTCTTCATATGACAGGCTCTTAAAGTACCGTAACACGAACACCTGCTTGTGCTTTTCGGAAAGCACAGGGGTGTTCAATACCTCCGCAAGCGTGGTGAGGAACGCCTGGCCTTGGGCGCGTCCCGCCGCGTCGCTGTCTGGGCGCGTATCGACGAGTTCAAAGACATACGTGAGCCCTTCCCGCGCCGGCCGATCCAGGGGCTGTTCTTCCCGCGCGCGTTTGCGAATGCGCCCGCTAAGTCGTAGGCAGTGATGCTTAAAGCAGACATGCAGCAGAAAGCTGGCAAAGCTCGCCCCTCCCGGCCGATAGGCTTGGCGCGCTTGCTCGAAAACAAAATAAAAGTCCACGGCAGCATCCTCGATATCCTGCCGCGTGACCTCCGGGCCGAGGTAGCGCGCCGCGTAGTACCATACGCGCCTGAGCTGGACAGGCGCAAACCACCAGCGTACGAGCTGCTGGATTTCCGCCTCCGTCCAGTCGGTTCCTGGTCTGGCATCTAGGTGCTGCAGATGCGGCGGGACTTGCATTCCGATAGCCTTCCTTCAGCATCCCAACACAGCTGGCGTTGAAATCGTTCGTGCAAGTTGCCCACTCTAGATGAAGGTGGCCCGAAACCTGTTTGGCGCCTGGTGGGCCACTATAGCTATGGTACGCTATGGCAAAAGTATATAGTGCGCCGAGTAGCCAAAGGTTCCATGTTGGCCACATCTTTCGGGAAAACAGGAAAGCTTAAGAACCACCAGACCGCGCCGAAACAGCGTGTAAAGAGTATGAGGATCCGAAATGTCGTGCTATTGGTCTTCCATACGCTCTAGAGAGTGAGGGGGAAGTTGGGCTGTGGAGCCATCTTCCGGAAAGCGGACAACCACCTGTTCGTTGTCTGGGATGCGGAGGAACCCAATAACGACCCCAACCCTTCCCGCCAATTTCCGTATCGGAACGGGAGCGTCTGGCAGAGGACGAACCCGGACCTTATCTCCTTTGCGAACCTGCATGCTGGTTACCTCATCGTAGAACCAAGGATCGCCTCGGGGAGAAGTCATCGCTTTGAAAAACCAGGTCGGCAAATGTAGTTCAAAGCCTGCTTTGGCTAGGCGTAACGCTCAATCAGGAATGGCGGTCCTCTGTTTGGTTTTTTGACACTTTACCCTGACAAACCCTCAGATTCTAAGGGCCAGTAATTCCGTCCACTCGTAGCCTTGCATCAGCAAGCGCTTGAGATACCGAAGACCGATCTGGAACAGGCTCATCTGCCGCTTGGCGGACCGTTCGACCCACCGGCGAAGCCCCTGCGCTTCCACGGTCTCGCCCAACAAGAGGGCAAACACATAGGCGATACAGACACACAGAACCAAGCGCGATACCCGCTCAGTCTCTTTTAGCCGGGTCTTCTCTAGCCGCAAACCTTGCTCCTTGAAGTCGCGAAACATCTCTTCGATGCTGAAGCGACCGCCATAGCGAGCCAGGATGTCACGCCCCGCGGGCCAGTCCGACAACAGAGACCAGGGTTCGTCGTCCGGGTGTTGCTCACTCCAGCCGCAGGAGAGCGAGAACCGCGCGCCCGGCACATCCTCGAGGGTAAGCCCGTCCTCGCACCAGGACGTTCCCGGTCGCAACGGCAACTCGAACAACTGAAACGCCCGCCCGCAGCGCAGGCGCAGCCAGCGGTTCTTCTTGAGCCGCAGCACGAAATGCCAGCCGTGCTTTAGGCAGAAGCGGATCAGATCGGCCCTGCCGTACTCCCGGTCGGCCATCAAGGTAACACGCACTCCCATCGGCAGCAAGCCAACGACCTGTTGCAAGAGGGCTTCCTGCTCGGTGAAGGCGCTACAGCCCTCGGAGGGCAGCATCCTCCAGAGGATGGGAAAAGCCCGTCCTTTGTAACGCAGCGCCACAAACAGCATCGGATGCCGGTCGGCAAGGTCGGTCGCATCCAGAATAAGGTCGATTTCGGCTCCGGCAAAGCGGGCCAGCACCGCGCGGGCTACCCCCTTGTACCAATCCGTCGCCAGAACGGCTGGGTTTTTGAGAAAGCGTTCCAGACGTTGCTGAGCATTCTTGAGATTGCCGCCGACTGGCAAACAGAGCGCGAGCTTGGGCAGATGGCTATGCCAGGCGGCCAAAAGGCCATAGACAAACAGGGCCAGATTATTCTGTTGTGGGCGCGAGGCGTCGGTGGCCAGAGAGCGCAGACGCTGGCGCAGGGTACTATAATCATGGCAGGAACGCTTCATATTCTCCTCGGCAGATGGTGGTTGGCACTTCCATTCTACCAAAGGAGAGGGAGCGTTCTTGCTCTACAAAAACTGAGGGTTTGTCAGCACTTTACCCTAAAATGTAGGGAGATGGCAATATAGCTCGAAGATTTTAACCGTCAAGCGACTCCGCTGATGAAGGTCTACAGGGAATAGTCACTAGCTCGCCAGAAGGTTACACCCAAATACATTGCTGACGTGGAGAGAGACGCCACTTTCTCTTTGCCATGCAGGGGGAGTCTGATACTTCCAGAGCCTTCGGTTGCGATTTTGCTAGTTGAAGAGAACCCTACGGATATGGAATGAGCTTTACAGGCACTCAGGAGACACCACCTTGCCAATCCTGTCGAGGCTCTGCAAGACGGAGGCAAAGCGTTGGCGTTTCTGTTTGCACTGGCGCATAGGCCTGCCGCCGTCCGGAGGACCGCCAATTGGCTCCTACGCGATCTGACAAGGGGACGGGAAATGCTCACGTGTATTCAGACCGATCGCCGCACGCAGCCCATCTCGGTCGTCCGACTGACCGTTTCACGAGCGGACCGGGACGTCGTGGAGAGTTACCCATTGGGTGTCACTAGGGATAGTATCCAGCTGGCGCACTTCGGACAATTTACCACGGCCATGCGCTTACGCGACATCTACTGGCTTTGCTTAACCAACCGTCCATGCAAAAGAATGGCAAAGAAGAGGATGGTCATTCCTTGCCCAAGCGCTTATCCTAGGTAGGATTATAATGTCTACTCCTTTGCGAGTACTTATCTTGCAAGATCAACGGGCCGACGTGGAGTTGATGCTCCATGAGTTGCTTCGTGCTGGATTCATCCTGAAGTGGCAATCTGCTAAGACGGAAGCGGACTATAGGCGAGGGCTCGATGCTAAGCCGGATATTATCCTGGCGAATTACCAGCAACCGCAGTTGGATGCCCTGCAGGCCCTACGATGGATGCTAAAGCGCGGGCTGGATATCCCATTTGTTGTGGTATCCGGCATCGTCGGAGAAGACGTGGCGGTCGAGGCGATGAACCAGGGAACTGCCGACTACCTCCTTAAAGACCATCTAGCCCGTTTGGGGCCGGCCGTGGTGCAGGCCTTAGAGCAGAGACGATTGCGCGCAGAAAAGCAACAGGCGGAAGCCGCCCTGCGAGAGAGTGAAGAGAGGCTGCGTTCGACCATGCAGGCGACCGAACATGAAAACTTGACTATGAATATGTTGCTTGCGGCCATCCCCTCTATCCTGATCTGTGTAAATGAGACTGATCAGATCACCCAATGGAACAAAGCCGCAGAGGGGGCCTTTGGCATCGCCGCTGCCACTGTCTTAGGCAAGCCTTTCCCCGAATGTGGGATCTCCTGGGATTGGGCGGCTATTTTGGAACGCATACAAGCCTGTCGGGACCAAGGCAAGCCCGTGCGGATGGCGGATTTTCGTTTCACACATCCCAATGGCCTCGAAGGCATTGTCAGTATCACATTCAACCCGATTCTCATGGAGGCCGGCAGGCGGCCAGGCTTCCTCTTGTTGGGCGCGGATATTACCGAGCGTCGGCTCTTAGAGAGCCAGTTGGCGCATGCGCAGAAGATGGAGAGCATCGGCCAATTGGCTGCCGGAATCGCCCATGAGATCAATACGCCCACCCAATACATCGGGGACAATACCCGCTTTCTGAAAGAGGCCTTTGAGGATCTATCGTTCCTCCTGATGGGATACACCGAGCTCCTGGCCGCCAGCAAAGCAGGGCCGGTTTCTCAAGAATTGGTGGCCCGCCTGGAAACAGTCCTGAAAGATACCGACGTGGAATATCTGCTGGACGAGATCCCTAAAGCGCTCCAGCAATCGCTGGAGGGCATCGCCCGCGTGACCAAGATCGTCCAGGCCATGAAAGAGTTCTCCCACCCAGGCACCGAGGAGAAGGTAGCGGTAGACCTCAACCGAGCCATCGAGAGCACGCTGACGGTGGCTCGTAACGAGTGGAAGTATGTGGCCGAGGTCCACACCGATTTCGACCCAGCTCTGCCGATGGTACCCTGCCTGCCAGGAGACTTCAACCAGGCCATCTTGAATATTATCCTCAACGCGGCGCATGCCATTGCGGATGTGGTCGGCGAGGATTCCAAGCAGAAAGGCATGATTACGGTAAGTACCCGCCAGAAGGACGATTGGGTCGAAATCCGGATAGCCGACACGGGAACGGGCATTCCGGAGGCGGTCCGCCCCCGCATCTTCGATCCGTTCTTTACCACCAAGGAGGTTGGGAAGGGAACGGGACAGGGGCTGGCAATCGCCCATTCCGCCATCGTGGATAAGCATAGGGGAACGATTGGCTTCGAGACGGAAACCGGCAAGGGCACGACTTTCGTCATCCGGTTGCCGTTAGGGCAATAGCAGAAGGAAGAGATTTGGGCAGCATGAAAGCGCGAATCCTGTTTGTGGATGATGAGGCGAATGTTTTAGAAGGGTTGCGGCGCAGCCTGCGTGCTTACAGCGAGACATGGGAGCTCTCTTTCGCAGGCAGTGCCGAGGAGGCCCTCGGCAAGTTGGCCACAATCGGCTTCGATACGATCGTTTCGGATATCTGGATGCCGGGTAAAGATGGATTTACTCTCCTGGAGGAGATTCGGTCCCAGCCGCGGACCCAGGATATCCCGGTTATTATTCTGACAGGCCGCCAAGAAAGAGATCTCAAGCGGCGCGCACTGGATTTAGGCGCTACCGATCTCCTGAATAAACCCATCGAGCGAGAAGACCTGATAGCGCGTCTGCGGAGCACCTTGCGCCTGAAGGTCTATCAGGATGAACTCCGGGTTCAAAATGCCATCCTGGATCAAAAGGTGTGGAAGCGCACGCAGGAACTGGCGGCGTCCCGTCTGGAGATCGTCTGGTGTCTTGGCAAGGCCGCAGAGTTCCGAGATGAGGGCACAGGCAACCACATTGTACGGGTGGGATGCTATTGCCGGGCGATCGCGGAGGCGCTGGGAATGCCTAAGGACTTTGTCGAGCTTCTCTTCCTGGCCAGCCCTTTGCATGACATCGGCAAGATAGGCATTCCGGACCATATCTTACTCAAGCCGGGGAAATTGACGCGCCAGGAGCGGCAGATCATGCAGACGCATTGCGCCATAGGGGCCCGGATACTGCGCGAGGACTCCAAAACGCGGATGCTATTCTATGCCTGGCAGCCGAGAGAATCGGATGGCCTGAAGAAGAGGGAGTACAATCCGCTGCTTGAAATGGCCGCCAATATCGCCCTGATGCACCATGAGCGGTGCGACGGTACCGGCTACCCGCAGGGCCTGACCACCGCGGCCATTCCCCTGGAGGCCAGCATTGTGGCTCTGGCCGATGTCTACGATGCCTTATGCTCTGAGCGTCCCTACAAGCGGGCCTACCCGGAAAGCCAGGCCTTAGACATCATCCGCGCCACCGTGGGACGGCAGTTCGATCCTTTCGCCTATTCCGGCTTTGAGAGAGCTCTCGACATGATACGCGACATCCAGGCCCAGTTCCCCGACCGGATGCAGTCCGGTTGTAGAAAGGCAGCAGCTTAAGATGAAGAAGATCCTTTTTGTGGATGACGAGCCCAACGTCTTACAGGGATTGCAGCGGATGTTGCGTTCCATGCGCCACGACTGGGAGATGGCCTTCGCGCAAAGCGGGCAAGAAGCCCTGGAGGTTCTGGAGCGGAACCCTTTCGATGTCGTCATCTCTGATATGCGGATGCCGGGGATGAATGGAGCTCAGCTCTTAACGGAGATCATGAAGCGCCATCCGCAGGCAGTACGGATCATCCTATCGGGGCAATCGGATCAGGAGGCTATCCTACGCTCCATCGGTCCAACCCACCAGTATCTGGCCAAGCCCTGTGATGCGGAAGCGCTCAAATCCACGGTGGCGCGGGCCTGCGCCTTGCGGGACCTTCTGACGAGTGAAGCTCTCCAACAACTGGTATCCAGAATGGCCACCCTGCCCAGTTTGCCTGGCCTCTATTGTGAAATCGTTGAGGCTCTTCAGAACCCGGAGGTTTCCCTCAACCAGGTGGCAGAGATCGTTGCTAAGGATGTCGGAATGACCGCCAAAATCCTCCAACTGGTCAATTCCGCCTTCTTCGGGCTGCCCCGGCAGATATCCAATGTCACGCAGGCTATCGGCCTGATCGGCCTGGATACCATCAAGACCCTGGTTCTCTCGTTTCAGATATTCGCCCAGTTTAGCGAGGCGAGGATCCCGCCGTCCGTTCTGGATGCCCTCTGGTGCCATAGCATGTTGGTGGCGAAATATGCCCGACAGATAGCTCAGTCCCAAGGACAAGACCGCCAGGTTATCGAGGATGCGTTTACTGCAGGGCTGCTCCATGACGCAGGCAAGCTGGCACTCATAGCAAATCTGCCGACACAGTACGCTGAAGTCCTGGCACAGGCGCGCGAGGAAGGTCTGCCTCTGGTGGAAGCAGAGGGCGTGCTTCTCGGTGTGACCCACGCGGAAGTTGGCGCCTATCTGCTTGGTCTATGGGGCCTGCCAGACCCCATCGTCGAGGCGCTGGCCTTTCACCACTATCCCGCGAAACACCTCGGGCAGGGGTTTAGCCCGCTTACGGCCGTCCATGTAGCCAACGCACTGGCGCATGAGATGCACAGCACAGAGCCAGCGGCAGTTCCTACCCTGGTTGACATCGAGTATCTCGCCGCTCTCGGGTTTACCGAGCGCTTGTCTGCATGGCAAGAAGCATGCAGGAGGACCAATTAGAAATGCGATCGCTGACCACAGAAAAGATCCTCTTCGTCGATGATGATCCCCATGTCCTGGCAGGCTACCAACGGCTGCTGCGGAAGCATTTTGTGGCGGAAACCGCCCCCGGAGGCGCAGAAGCTCTAGAGTTAGTCCGGAAGGACGGTCCCTATGCTGTTGTGGTCGCGGACATGCGGATGCCCAGCATGAATGGCATTGAGTTCCTGCGGCAGGTCTATCTCCTTGCCCCCGATACCATCCGCATGATGCTCACCGGCAATGCCGATCAGCAGACAGCCATTGATGCCGTCAACGAAGGGCATATTTTTCGCTTCCTGACCAAGCCCTGTCCACCAGAAACGATGATACGTGTGTTGGAAGCCGGGCTTGCGCAGTACCGCCTGGTAACCGCCGAAAAGGAATTGCTGGAGAAGACTCTGACGGGAAGCATCTCTATCCTGATTGAGGTGCTGTCCATGACGGATCCGCACGCATTCGGGCGCGTGAAAAAGCTGCGGGCCTTTGTGGGCGAGATAGCCGGCGCCGTCGGCTACCGCAATCCTTGGGAGCTGGAGATGGCGGCGCTTCTTTCTCGGATTGGCCACCTCACCATCCCGGTGGATGTTATCCTGAAGAGCCAAGCCAAGACGGCTCTCACGGAGCTGGAGCAAGAGATCTTAGGGCGTGTGCCGGAAATCAGCGGCACGCTTTTGGGTAAGATTCCCCGTCTGGAAGCGGTGGCGCAGATCATTCGTTACTCAAACAAGCTTTACAATGGGGTTGGACTTCCCAAGGATACAACGGCTGGCGACAAAATCCCGCTGGGCTCGCGCATTCTTAAGATCGCCTCGGATTTAATGGATATGGAAGCGGAGGGTACGCCCCGCTCCGTGGCTGTTCGGCTGATGCATAACCGACATGGGTGGTACGATACTCAGCTTCTGGAGGCCATCACCGCCTACCTTATCCCACCGTTGCCAGTCACGGTGCCGAAAACGAAGACGGGCGCTGGCCGGATGAGACGAACGTTAAATCGGGAAGCCGCACAGGCCACGCACGCCGCAATACTGGAGCAACCCCCCTCCATAGAGATAACCTTGGGGGATCTGCTTGTCGGCGACGTGTTAGCGTTGGACCTCTACGCTGCCGATGGCTCGCTCTTGCTTTCGGCAGGCAACCTGATTACCGAGCCTATCTTAGAAAAGCTGAACAACTACGCGCGCTTGAAGGGCATCCAGCAACCTATCCATGTGGCCGTGAGCGAAGACTGAATTACGGCGCCTGGCTGTCAGCATGCTAAGCCAAGCCAGGTGGAGCATTGGGATGGCGGCGTGATGAGGCCAAGGAGGGCTACGTCCTATGGCGCAAGCACGCACGCCGTCAAGCCAGGCCAATCTGATTGCTCGCTTTAAGACTGGACTTTAGCCAATTTTGAGTGAGATGGGTCTCGCATGCAGCCTTGGAGTTAGAATCAGAGTGACCAAACTCAAGACTAACTCGGAGACAGCATGCTCACCCCATCCCAACCGATTATACAACTTCTGTCGGCGTTCGCGGTCCCGATGACCACACCGACGTTCCCAAACGCGCTCGTCTTGCTCTACGGCGCCATTCTCGCACCGGGACGGCGTACCGTCGCCTCTGCCTTGCGGGTGATGGGCAGGGAGGCGGAAACCAACCCCAGCAAGTATCATCGGGTGCCCTCCCGCGCCCGCTTCTCGCTGTGGGCGTGCACCCGGCTGTTGTTGGCCTTGCTGGTTTCTATCTTTCTGCCCGAAGGGACGGCGCTGGTCTTGCGCGTGGATGAGACCCTGGAACGACGGGCGGGCAAGAAGATCAGGTACAAGGGCTTCTTTCGCGATAGCGCGCGCTCGGTCGCCAACAAAGTGGCGGTCTCCTTGGGCATCCGCTGGGGTGTGCTGTGCCTGCTGGCGCCGGTGCCCTGGGCGTCGCGACCGTGGGCACTGCCCTTTCTAACGGTGCCGCTCCTCTCGGAGAAGACCTGCCAACGCCTCAAGAAGCCCCACCGTAGCGGGGTGTGGTGGATCCAGCGGCGGCTGGAGAAGGTCCGCGCCTGGTATCCAGAGCGCCAGATTGTTCTGGGCGGGGATGGCGGGTATGCCGCGATCGAGTTGGTGGCGTGCTGCCAGCGGCTTGGGGTCACCCTGGTGGCGCGGTTGCTGGAAATCAGACGCGCATGGGCGCGCTGGTGACTCTCGGCTTGGGGTCACCCTGGTGGCGCGGTTGCGGCTGGATGCCCAGTTGTACGCCTTTGCCGGTCCCCAGCCCAAAAGCAAGCGCGGCCCCAAGCCCAAGAAAGGCGGGCGACTGCGGTCGTTGGCGAGCCGGTTTGCCGACCCGAAGACGGTCTGGTGTGAGAATGCGCTGGGCTGGTATGGCGGGCAGCACAAGCCCGTCGGGTATCGCACGGGCGTGTGTTTGTGGCATACGCCCGGCCAGGACCCCGGGCCGATCCGCTTTGTACTGGTGCGCTACCAGGAAACCAACAAGCGGACCGGGAAAGTCAGGGTCCAGGCGGCGGCGCTGTTGTGTTCGGATACGACCGACCCGACAATAACGCCCGAACAGATTATCGGCTGGTACGTGGGCCGCTGGAATATCGAAGTTACCTTCGAGGAGATGCGGGCGCATCTGGGTTTGGAGACGCAACGGCAAGGGAGCGCGCGCGCCATTGAGCGCACGCCCCCCTGCTTGTTGGGGCTGTTCAGCCTGGTGGTGTTGATGGCCCAGCGTCTGCATCCGGAAACGTTGCCTTTGCGTGCAAGCGGGTGGTATTCCAAGGAGGAAGCCGCCTTCAGCGAGGTTCTGGCAGCGGTTCGGGGGCATGTGTGGAGCGCGCGCAATAACGCGCACTCGCCCGAAAGCGGCCAGAGGTGTCTAATTCCAATGCACCTGTGGCGGCAAGTTCAGCAGGTGCTGGCCTACGCCCCAGGAAATGGCTAAAGTCCAGTTTAAGAAAGCGTACATAGATTAGTCTAGATAAGCGATAAGCACTGGGTTTTAACAGATGCGTAGCCTACCGACAAAAGCGCGGATCTACCTGATTAGTGTCTACCTGATTGGCATGGTTTCCCTGTGCCTGCCGGTCTATCCCTTGCCTAAAGGGCGTGCGCAGGCATGGGATTTGGGGCTGTTCCTGATCCTGGCTACCCTCGCAGGCGGCAAGAAGTTCCGATTAATGCGGCATCAGCGTGCGGAGGACGTCGGCTCCTTCTCCATTGGCTTCACCATCACCTTCGCTGCCATGCTGCATTTCGGTCCACGAGGCGGCATCTGGGTCGGTTCGGTCAGTTGCCTCTCCAGTTGCCTTTATCCGAAGCGGCAGCCCCTGTATCAGCTTCTGTTTAACCTGTGCCTGACCATCCTTCATACGTGGGCCATGAGCCTTGTTTTCCTCGCGCTCAATGGAGGGACGCTGACCCTTACGCCCATGGACTCTTTTCCAGGGGAAGCGGCTGCCTGTCTTACAGGCTTTTTTCTCAATACAGGAGGTGTGGCAACGATTATCGCGCTGTGCACCGGCCAGCGGGTAACCGGGGTATGGAAGGAGACGTTTCTGTGGACGGCACCCAACTACTTTATCGGAGCGTTTATCAGCACCGTGGGCACTCTGGTGCTAGGGCACCATACGGGCGCTGTCTTGCTCTTTGGTTCTCCCATTGCCTATCTGACCTATAAATCGTATTCTCTCTATATCGCCCGTACGCAAGAGAAAGAGCAGCATATTGAGCAGCTGCAATCCAGCCATGCGCAACTGGCGGATCAGTACCTGGCGGAGCGTCAGAGGGCACACGCCCAAAAGATGCAGAGCGTGGGCCAGTTGGCCGCCGGGATCGCCCATGAGATCAACACGCCAACACAGTACATTAACAGCAATATTCGTTTTCTGCAAGAAGCCTTCGCTAGCCTGTGCAAGCTCCATGCAAAATACGGGGAGCTCCTGGCAGCCTCCCGTGCAGGAATCGTAGACCCTGCGTTAGCAGCGGAGGTGGAAGCCGCAGCGGAGGAAGCAGATATCGAATACCTGCTCGAAGAGGCGCCTAAAGCGATACAGCAGGCGCTGGAAGGCATTGCGCATGTGGCCATGATCGTGCAGGCGATGAAGGAGTTTTCCCATCCCGGCACCGAAACCAAGGTCGCTGTGGATATCAACCGGGCGATTGAAAATACGCTCACGATCAGCCGACACGAATGGAAGTATGTGGCCGACATATTTACCGAACTCGATCCCCATCTTCCCCTTGTCCCCTGCCTGCCAGGACAATTTAATCAGGTGCTACTGAACATCTTAGTCAACGGGGTGCAGGCTATAAGGGAGACGTTAGATGAGGGAGCAGAGCGGAAAGGCGTCATCGCCATCAGCACCCGCCTGGATGGCACCTGGGTGGAGATTTGCGTGCGCGATACAGGGCCCGGCATCCCAGAGGCGATCCGCTCCAAAGTATTCGATCCGTTCTTTACCACCAAGGAGGTTGGGAAGGGAACCGGGCAGGGCCTGGCTATCGCCCATTCGATTGTCGTGGACAAGCATGGGGGGACGATTGGCTTCGAGACAGAGACCGGCAAGGGCACGACCTTCCTCATCCGGCTTCCACTCAACGCTGATATCGGAGAAAGGGCCAAAGCGGCGTGAGGCCCCGTATTCACTTTAGCGACTTCGTACCGCTGTATGCCGATGCATTATAATCGTTGCTTTTCTATTTTGGTGATGGCTTCCCCGGCAGGCAGACCCCTACCGCTGTGGGCTCTGCTAGGGTCGGCCCTACAATGGTTCGCGCCTCCCGCCTAGCGAGGTCCGTTGACTGCTAGGGTCGGGCCTGCAATGGTTCGGCTCTCCGTCCAGCGATCCCCAAGAACAGGGAGGGGGAACGGTGAAGCGAAGTTTCCCCTCCCTGTTCTTGGGGGAGGAGTTAGGGGTAGGGGCAAAAACGGAAGGACCCTGATTGCCGAGTTAGAGAGGCGAATGTCATTACCTGTGGGGAACCGTCACGAGCGCGGCAGCCTATCCCTGGCAAGCAGCCTAAAGTGTCGGAGGCATATATTGTCTTGGACACCGGGGAGACGCAGGAGCGGGTAGAAGGAAACCGGATGGGATGCTCTGATCTTTGGCTTTGTGAGTGCGGCAACCTATTCCTGGTGGTTGGATAAAGAAGGATGTTGGCCCCGTCCACAATGGACGGGGCCAATCCTTGAACTTGCCTGGAAGTCTTATCCCCTAGCCTTACTTTTCCCCTTCGATCGTTGTTGCCGACAGATCGACCGCAGTGCTGTCAGTACCCCAAATCACGTGATCGGACCAGACTGCAGTGCCCCAGATCGCATGGCTGGAAGAAAGAAGATTGGTCCCCCAAATGGCATGGGTTCCCCAAATCGCATGGAGGTCCTCAATGCCCGTTCCCCAGATAGCATGGGTGCCCCAGATGGCGTGGTCTATGTTGATAAAGACGTTGCCCTGATCGTCCTGAGAGAGAGACGGGCTCATGGCAGGCTGGGTGGCTATGACGTTGCAGTTTAGCGCAGCTGCGATATTGAGGTATCCTGCTCCGTAGGTACACGGATCATACGTCCCTGTAGCATCAGCCCATTTATCGGCTGAAACCATCAAGCGTGCTTTGATCGTGTCTGGCGACAGATTTGGGTTAGCTTCCAGCAGCAGCGCGGCTGCTCCCGCGACCACCGGCGCCGCCAGCGACGTACCCGAGAGCCGGAAGTACTTGACCGAGTTGCCGGAAGCGGCGCGATAGCTGTAGGAATTCCAGGGGATCTGGTTCGTGCCACCCGCATAATTATCCAGGTAGCTATTATTGGCATTCAGCGAAATAATCTGGTTGCCGGGGGCAACAATATCGGGCTTGAGGAGGAGATCTAGGCGGCTGGGGCCTCGGCTGGAATAGGTGGCTATCCGGTCATGAGCGCGCACGCCGTCTACCGCCTTCATAGCCCCGACGGTAATGACGTAAGGGTCGTTGCCCGGCGATTGAATCGAGCCATAGGCAGTTCCGTAGCCCTCGTTGTTCAGGGCAGGGTCTGGCGTATCTTGCTGGCGGCCCGCGTTGCCGGCGGCGCAGACAACGACGATACCGGCCTTCCAGGCACTTTCCACCGCTTGGCAGAGCGGATCGGTGGTATAGCTCTCGCCTACCGGGTGACCAAGCGAGAGGTTTAGAATACGGATATTATATCTGGCCCGGTTGTTGATTACCCACTGAATGCCTGCCACCACGGTGCTGACATCGCTCTGGCCATTGGCATCCAATACGCGGACATTGACGATGTTGGCCTTGCGGGCAATGCCATAGAAGGTGCGGAAGTACTGATTACCCGTAGAGGCGGCTCCATTGCCGGCAATGATGCCTGCCACATGCGTTCCGTGGCCGCATAAGTCATCGACGGTAGGATTGCCGGTAACAAAGTTGACGCTATCGACGATGCGTGTTGCCTGATTGCTCGGATCAGCAAGATCCTTGTGCGGGCGCACACCACTATCCACCACGGCTACCGTCACTCCGTTTCCTGTCAGGCTGTACCGTTGATAGGCGATATCTGCATAGCTGGAGGCAACAGTGAATTCATCGCTTTTGTGGATACGTGCGTCCGCAGATAGATGCCCTACGAACGGTAAATCTGCCAGAGAGGTCAGGTTTCGGGAGGGGACGCGCGCCGCCACAGCATGGATGAGCGGGAGATGCCGATAAATGTCCACCCGTAGCTTCTTCAGTTGGGCTTTCTCTACAGCCGTCAAATGGCCGTTCATCGTGATAATAACGGATGACCAGCCCCCAGAGCGCCGTAAGGTCATTTGACGCTGCACAAAGAGGTCAGCCCTGCGAGATCGTAGGTCTGCATGGGCTGGTGGCCAAGCCCCACCCAGGAACACGACCACCGCGAACAAGACAAGGAAAGCCAACCGGGCAAGGCAACGCCAGAAAGGACGAGGGTGGGAGGAGCGGTTGTCCTCAGGCTGTATAGTACAGTTTAGGCAGGTCTCTATCATTCTCAGGATCCCTTCCATTGTTGATGGTTCGGTAGTCTGATACCGTTTTCTCTTCCATGAGAGGGACCGACTTCCATTTTTCGGACGGATGCTAAAGAGCAAAGTTGCTAGGGTGTCGCAGGTTGAACCGGGTTGCCCGTTGGGCAAGCAGTTGAAGTTTCCCAAGGGGCCTAACGGATTATGCCGTATTGGACGGAGTAGCTTGTTTTCGGAAAGTACCGGAAATCGGGCAATCAGTACATGCGGCAGGGGTGAGTGGGATGCTGGATGGAGAGGCCAGCCAACGCCGCAAGCAATGAGACATCTGTTTACTAAGGATAATTCCTACAATGTGGAATATAGGGAATAGCGAGCATAGCGGTCTGGCGTACCGCGCTACCACGTGATGATTAGATAACCCAAGTTGCTACCTAGGAACACGTTTGAGAGAGAATCGCTCTGGAAACCGGCTTTTGCATCACCGTTTGCCTTCTCGAAGAGGCAAGGTAGCAACTTGAGTTAGATAGGTTCAGTTATGACCCACCCATTGCGTATTCTTATTCTCGAAGGGCAGCCGTCGAATGCCGAATCGATGGTTTTTGAACTGCGACGGGCTGGTTTTGACCCAAGCTGGCAGTGTGTGAGCACGGAGGCCGATTACGTCAACGGCTTGCAAACCGCTCCTGATCTTATCCTGGCCGATTGCCAGTCCCCGCCGTTCGAGGGCCTGCGGGCGCTGCTTCTATTGCAAAAACACGGCCTGGCTATTCCCTTTATCATCGTCTCCGGGGCTACCGGCGAAGATCTGGCCGCTTCGATAGTGAACCAGGGGGCGATCGATGCTCTGCCCAAAGACCGCCTGGGCTGCTTGGGGCCGGTTGTAACGCATGCTTTGCAGCAGAAACAGGCGCGCGAGGAAAAGAGACAGGCTGAAGAAGCGGGGCGGCGAAGTGAGGAGTTCAATCGAGCCATCTTCAACTCTCTGACAGCCCATATTGCCGTGTTGGACAGCCAGGGAACCATCCTCAGCGTCAACGAGGCCTGGAAACAGTTTCCCAGTACCAACGGCTGTTCTATCCTGATCGCTACTCCCATTGGAGCCAATTATCTGGATGTCTGCAGACGCGCCTGCAAGGAGGGGCTAAAGGAAGCATCCCGGATTTTAGACGGTCTACAACGGGTATTGAGCGGCTCTTTGCTTGACTACCGCTTGGAGTATCCCTGTTACTCATCTTGTCACGAGCGATGGTTCCTGCTGACAATCAGTCCCTTAGCGGGCGTATCGCGGGGCGCAGTGGTAAAATATATGGATATCACAGCGCGCAAGCAGAACGAGCGCAAGAGGTTCAGTGCGCACGAAGAGGCGATGCGCGCGCGGGCCGAGATCGAATCCATCAACCAACAATTGGAAGAAGCGATCTGCCGAGCCAAAGAGTTGGCGACAAGCAGCGAGTGCGAGAATCAGACCAAGAGTATGCTGCTGACGGCGATCCCATCTATTCTGATCGGTGTTGACGGTGCAGATCGGATCACGCACTGGAACCCAGCTGCGCAGCGCACCTTCGGCATCACCGCTGCCCATATTCTAGGCAGGCCGTTCACCGAAAGCGGCATCCGATGGGACTGGCCCACCATCCTGACAGGCATTGCAGAATGCCGCAAGACAGGCAAGCTGCGGCGGCTGGAGGATGTTCCCTTCCAGCGGCAGGACGGTGTGGAAGGGATTCTGAGCATCACGTTAACGCCGATCCAGGACGAAGCAGGCCATCGCTCCGGGCTCTTGCTAGTCGGAAACGACATCACCGAGCGCAAGCAGGCGGAAGAAGCACTGCGCACCAGTGAGGCACAGATCCGCGCCCTCGTCGGTTCCCTAGATGACATCATCTTCGAGTTTGATGAGGCGGGAACCTATATCAATATTTGGACGAACGACGAGAGCAGGCTCATCTGGCCGAAGGCAAACGTGATAGGCCGCCGCGTCACCGATATTCTGGGCGAGGAGCTTGCCCGCCCCTTTATGGAGGCGTTTCAGCGGGTAATGGCTACCGGCCAGGCGGAGAGTATGGAGTATTTCCTAGATGTCCCAGCGGGACGACGCTGGTTTTTGGCGCGGATAAGCCCTATCGTCTCCTCAGATGGCTCCCGGCGAACCGTCGTGATGTTGGCGCGGGACATTACTGAGCGCAAGCACCTGGAAAGCCAATTAGCTCATTCTCAGAAGATGGAGAGCATCGGACAACTGGCATCAGGGATCGCCCATGAGATCAATACGCCGACCCAGTACATCGGAGACAATACCCGCTTCCTCCATAACGCCTTTGAGGACCTGCGTTGCGTGGTGGAGACGTGTCAGCGGTTGGTTGCAGCCGGCAAATTGGGCTGTCTGACACCGGCTCTGGTCAGCGAGATGGAAACCTCTATGGAGCAGACCGACGTGGAATATCTGCTGGACGAGATCCCTAAAGCGCTCCAGCAATCGCTGGAGGGCATCGCCCGCGTGACCAAGATCGTCCAGGCCATGAAAGAGTTCTCCCACCCAGGCACCGAGGAGAAGG
>Ga0209810_1003321_pt1 | contig 17115 bp, 17 predicted proteins | sample Coa_R1_7_FD_187159 | JGI IMG/M metagenome (GOLD analysis project Ga0209810, IMG submission 187159) | Surface soil microbial communities from Centralia Pennsylvania, which are recovering from an underground coalmine fire - Coalmine... | ecosystem: Environmental > Terrestrial > Soil > Unclassified...
GAAGTTTGGTCGTCTTCTACCCCCTTGAGGTTAGCGTTCGGTGACCAAACTTCCAGTTCTTTCTGGCAAGGGGTTGATCAACGCTCTGAAGAAGATTGGGTTCCAAGTCGTGAGGCAAAAGGGAAGTCACGTCAGCCTTCAAAAAGGAGATCACAAAACCGTTATCCCGCTCCATCAAGAGTTGGCCAAGGGGACACTTCTGGGCATCCTGAAACAGTGCGGGCTTTCTAAGGAAGATCTGGTAGAACTGCTTAAGAAGTAACGGGCCGATTATTCACGTCAGCTTGGCCGTCTTCCAGATCTGGTTTAAGTCGGCACCCTTCAGAATCTTGCAGAATCTCGGCCTGATTCAACCGGCTCTCCTCCATTGCCGACAGCCTTCTTCAATCACTTGCGCTGGCGATCCTGAATCTTATATTTCATCTCAACGGCATCAAAGGTCTTCTTCATATTCCACTACCTCTCTCAAAGAGTAAATTCCAACCCTTCCCGCCGATTTATTCTTAATCAAATAGACCAAATACCGAAATCCCAACAAGAAGGCAAGCAGAACAGCAAGCGAAAGGTGGACTTCGCGATCCTGTTTACCAAATCCCTACAACCAGATATAATGAAAATTATTATGAAGCTCGGCACCTTTGAAATCGAACCGCTCACCGACGGCACCTTCCGCCTCGACGGCGGCGCCATGTTCGGCGTCGTCCCGAAAGTACTCTGGGAAAAACATCATCCCGCCGACGACCGGAACCGGATTCATCTGGAGCTCGGCGCTCTCCTCATCAAGGCGCACGGGATGAACATCCTCGTCGATACCGGAATCGGAAACAAGGGGGATGAGAAGTTCAACGAGATCTACGCCGTGAAGCGCGCTCCGTCGATCGAAGAATCGCTCGCAAAGCGCGGCCTCGCTCCGTCCGACATCTCGCTCGTTATCAACACCCACTTTCACTTCGACCACGCCGGCGGAAACACAAAGCGAGACGACCACGGCCGCATCCATCCGACCTTTCCAAGAGCAACCTACTTCATTCAGAAAGGGGAATGGGAATTCGCCAACACCCCCAACGAGCGAACCCGCGGCAGTTATTTGTTGGAGAATTACGAGGTCCTCCCGAAAGAAGGACGGCTCGATCTCCTGGAGGGAGATTCGGAGATTCTGAAGGGGGTCTCGGTGGTTCGAACCCCCGGTCACACCGAACATCATCAATCGATTCTGGTCGAGTCGAACGGCGAGAAGGCGCTCTTCATCGGCGATCTGATTCCGACCGCCGCGCATTTGCCGCTCCCCTACATTATGGGATATGATCTTTTTCCCCTCACGACGATGGAAACGAAACGAGCGTTGCTGGCGCAGGCGCATGAGGAACGTTGGCTCTTAATCTTCCAGCATGATCCAAAGATCCGGATGGGATATTTGAAAAAGAAAGAGGGCCGATACCAGTTGGAGGAGGTCAAGGTTGGCTAGGTCGGCGACAAAGAGCACTCCCGCAAAACCTTCTCAACGGAAGCCGGTCGAGCGGCGAAAGCGGGTCCTGCTCGCGAAGATCGGCCTCGACGGACATGATCGCGGCATCAAGGTCGTTGCGCGCGCCCTGCGTGACGGGGGAATCGAGGTAATCTACCTTGGCCTGCACCACACCCCTGCCGAGATCGTCGCGTCGGCGATTCAAGAAGATGCTGACGCCATCGGCCTCTCGATCCATTCCGCCGCCCACATGACCCTCTTTGAAGAAGTTTTAAAGCTCCTGAAAAAGGAACGGGCGACCGACATCGCCGTCTTCGGCGGCGGCATCATCCCCGACGAAGATATCCGGGAGCTGAAGAAGCAAGGGATCCGCGAAATCTTCACCCCCGGCGCCCCATTGGACGAGATCGTTCAGTTCGTAAAAGGCCTTAAAAGAAAGTAAGGCACCCCCAGCGACTTCAACGACTCGGGTAGACCACCTTCCCCTTTTTCAAAACCTTCACTATATGATTCACCCCGAAGAAGTAAGGGAGCTCCTCGTAGTGCTCCAGATCCAGAATCAAAATGTCCGCCTGTTTTCCAACTTCAATACTGCCGATTTGTTCTCCCAGCCCCAACGCATGCGCCGCATTGATCGTCGCCGCCGAAATCGCTTCCGCTGCGGTCAGCTTAAAATCACGCACAGCCAGGTGAATAATCTCCTGCATCGAAAGACACGGCGACGAGCCGGGATTAAAATCGGTCGCCACCGCAATCGGCACCCCTCCTTCGATCAGCTCCCGTACCGGTGGAAGATGCGTTGCTTTCAAGAAATGAGAAACCCCCGGCAGCAACACGCCGACCGCGCCGCTTTCAGCTAAGAGGGCTATCTCTTCAGCGCGGATGTGATCGAGATGATCGACCGAGGCCGCCCCGAACTCCGCCGCCAGCCTGACCCCGCCCTGATCCGAGAACTCCCCCGCGTGCAGCTTGATCGCGAAACCCTCCCGCCTTGACGCCTCCAGGATTCGCCGCGTCTGATAATAATTGAACGTCCCTTCCTCGCAAAAAATATCGCAAAAGCGGGCCCGTCTTCGGACGGCGGGAAGCATTCTGATGACCCGGTCGACATAGGCCTCTGGCCGTTTCGAATACTCTTTTGGAACGGCATGGGCTCCCATGAAGGTCGGAACAAGGTCGAGCGGGAGTCGAGCGGCAAGCCGTTCAATCACCTTCAGGATCTTAAGCTCATTTTGAAGATCGAGCCCGTAGCCGCTCTTCACCTCCACCGTCGTCGTCCCGCACGACAGCATCTTCGTCAAGAACCGCTCCGCCCGCCCGGTCAGCGCCTTCAGCGAAGCGGCGCGCGTCGCCCCGACCGTTCCGAGGATGCCCCCTCCTCTTCGAAGAATTTCAAGATAGGGAACGCCCCGCAGCTTCTCAGCCCATTCCCCCTCGCGGCTGCCGGCGAATATGGCGTGCGTGTGAGGATCGACGAAGCCCGGCATCACAACCCTCCCCTCGGCATTGATCTCCCGCCGAGCCCGGCCAAGCCTCCGATACTCTCTCTGCGTTCCGACCCAGGCAATCTTGCCGCGGGAGATTCCTACGACACCGTTTTGAATCAGGCCGAGATCGGAAAGGGCTCTTCCGCGCTTGGGTCCGTCCGGAGAGGGAATGGTGAGGAGTTCACCGCATCGGATCACGGCTAGATCAAAAAGAGCCATGCTATCCCTTTCATCAATGAAAAGTGGCCGGCAGATTGATTCTGAAAGACTTCTTGTGGTATACCACACCTACCTCAAATTTCAAAGAACGATCTTTTATCCATTCACTATCTTCGGAGAACACAAATGAAAGTGCCCGGCTTGCGCCCCTCCTCCGACAAGGTCGGCGGCCTCGTTTACTTCGGAAGGATGCTCGATAAAATTCGCCTTCATGCTCAAAATAAACTCCCCGCGGATTATCACAAGAATTTGGGAATCGGCTTTGATGGCCGCTGTGTCCGGTTTCTGCATATTGATTACAAAGCGCTCGTCAACCGGGTTTTGCAGGGGGGAACCGATGAAGAAATTTTAGATTGGTGTTTTCACCGGGGGAGAAAACCGAGTGATGAGGAGATTGAAATCTGGAATACCTTTATGAGCAAACGGGGCTGGAACGACGAGGCGACCGAGGCGCTGGAGAAAATGAAGCGGGAGCGCGGCTTCTCCCATCGGACCGACATCCGGACAATGTTTGAATTTCACAGGGCGGATGAGGAAGAATAAAGCATCTCCTACCTTCGACTCAACTCCTGTGGAATCTTCACCTTCTTCTTTCGCGCCGTCTCTTTTGCCTTCTCATATCCCGCGTCGACATGCCGCGCGACGCCGATACCCGGATCGACCGTCAGCACCCGCTCCAGACGCGGTGCTCGGCGTTTCGTTCCGTCGGCGACAATGACCATTCCCGCATGCAAGGAGTTGCCGATCCCCACGCCGCCGCCATGATGGAACGACACCCACGACGCGCCGGAGACCGCATTGAGGGCGAAATTCAACAGCGGCCAGTCGGCAACGGCATCGGAGCCGTCGGCCATTCCTTCGGTCTCCCGATACGGCGAGGCGACCGAGCCGGTGTCGAGGTGGTCCCGCCCGATCACGATCGGCGCCGAAACTGCCCCCTTGCGCACAAGATCATTAATGACAAGCCCAAACTTCGCCCGGTCGCCATAGCCGAGCCAGCAGATCCGGGCCGGCAGGCCGGTGAACGGAATCTTCTGCTGCGCCAGATCGACCCAGCGCTTGAGCGCCCGGTCTTTCGGAAAGGCACTCTTCAAGGCACGGTCGATCCGATGGATGTCTTTCGGATCGCCGGAGAGAGCGGCCCACCGGAAGGGACCTTTCCCCTCGCAGAAGAGCGGGCGGATGTAGGCGGGAACAAATCCCGGATACTTAAACGAGCCGTCGGGATTTTTCACCGGCACACCGGCCTCCGCCGCTTGCGTCCGTAGATTGTTGCCGTAATCGACTGCCACCGCGCCGGCCGACTGCATGGCTAAAATGGCTTCGACATGACGGGCGACGGTGTCGAGCGACTTTTGACGATATGCTTTTGGATCTTGGTCCCGAAGCCGGTCAAGCTTCGTTAAATCGCCGATTGGAACATAGGAGAGAAGATCGTGCGCGGGCGTTTGATCGGTCACGATGTCGGGAATCATTCCTCGCCGAACCAACTCCGGATAGACCTCGCCAGCATTTCCAACAAGCCCAATCGATAGCGACTGGCCATTTCGGAGGACGGTGCTCACCCACCCCAGCGCCTCATCCAGCCGGTCGGTCATCCGATCGCAAAAACCCTCTTTGATCTTCCGCTCGATCCGCTCCGGCCGGACTTCGACATCGAGAATCACCGCTTCATTCATTGTCGCCGCCACCGGCTGCGCGCCGCTCATGCCGCCCATCCCGGCGGTCAAGATCCATTTTCCGGAGAGCGACTCGGTCTTAAAGACCTGCTTGGCGATCGCCGCGAAGGTTTCATAGGTTCCCTGGAGAATCCCTTGCGTGCCGATATAGATCCAACTTCCCGCGGTCATCTGGCCATACATCATCAGCCCCATCCGGTCGAGTCGGTCGAACGCCTCCGGCGTCGCCCAGGCCGGGACAAGATTGGAATTGGCGATGATCACCCGAGGCGCTTCTCGATCGGTTTTCGCGATATAAACGGGCTTGCCCGATTGAACACAGAGGGTCTCATCGGGAGCGAGCGATTTCAATGCCGTAACAATCCGGTGATACTCTTTCCAGTTTCGCGCCGCCCGGCCGGTTCCGCCGTAGACAATCAGATTTTTCCAATCGACTGCCACCCGCTCGTCGAGATTGTTCATCAACATCCGCAGCGCCCCTTCCGCGTCCCAGCTCTGGCAGCTTCGCTTCGTGCCGGTCGGCGCATGGATCGGCTCACGCGGGCGAAGCTCCTCGAACATCGGTCGGCTCATCGTTTTCCTCCCTCGCTGCCCGGCACAAACCCGATCACCTTTTTCTCCGCCTCTTTTCGTTTCGTCAGCCCCGCAAAGAAATGGAGGACCAGCGCAGCCGCAAGACGCGCGGTGCGGCCTTCTTGGTCGAAGACCGGATTGAGTTCCATGATGTCGAAATAGGCGACCTTCGGGTGGGTCCCGGCGAGGTAAGCGGCCAGAGAGACCTCCTCTAGAGTGAACCCGTCCGGCGATGGAGCCGACACGCCCGGAGCGAATGCTTGTGCGACCGAATCGATGTCGATTGAGCAGAAAACTTTCTCGGCGCCGTGCCCTGCGATCTGAATTGCTTTTTCGATGATCTCTCCGATTCCCTTCCGTCTTGTTTCGGAAAGAGAAAAGATCCGCGCCTTTTTACTGAGTAAATAGTCGAAGTGCTCTTTGGCGTTGACCAGGCCGTTCCCGCCGATTTCAATAAAATGGTCGCCCGGAACATTCTCAAGCTTTTCGAGTATATTCCGGAATGGAGTCCCACTCGTCGGGATTCCGTTCATTCCCTCCCGAACGTCGAAGTGGGCGTCGATATTCCAGCCGCCGATCATCCCCTCGGTTCGCTGGGAAAGGGCCCGCACACCCCCGAAGGTCAAATCGTGCCCGCCGCCGAGCAGGATTGGAATAGCCCCCAAGGCGAGGATCGCTTCCACTGCCGCCGTGACGCGGTGATGGGTCTGCTCGATCGATTTTTCATCCGGGACCAGATCGCCGAAATCGGCCAGGGAGAGGGTCGAAAGATCGGCCTCTTTTTCAAAGTTATAGCCCGTGCCGTATCGTTTCAATTGAAGACGGATTGCAGAAGGGCCTTCGGCCGCGCCGGCGCGTCCCCCTCCTTGGATCACCCCGGCGTCAGATGGAATGCCGAGCAGGCCGGCGAGCACCGGCTGTCCTTCATACGGCGGAAGAAGATGGCGGATACGGATATCTGTTTGATCGGTCGGCTTTTCGTAAAGCTGAATCTTGGCGGGCTGAACATGCGGGATCTTCATCGCCTTCATTATTGCAAATCAGTCGAAAGATGGCAAGAAGGAGCGGCGAAAAGATGCAAAAGATAATGCGTTTAGAGAACGGTTTAAACGGGGGGGAAAACAGGCGCAGGTTCTTTCTCTGGCTCTACTTTTTCTTCTGCTTGGGTGGTGAGCAGCTCTTCATAACGCTTCAGCACCTTTTCCGAATATTTGGTCGGAATCTCTTCTCCCGATTCAAGCCAGCGCGTGACGGCCGAGGGACCGTAGTTGTATGCCGCGAGGGCCAGGTTCAAATCACCGAACTTCAAGTAAAGCTCCCAGAGATAATGGATTCCGAGCTTGATGTTGACGAAGGGGTCCAAGAGGGGATCCTCTCCCTTCCAAACGATATTGTTCGTTTCGGCCAACTCTTTCGCCGTTGTGGGGATAATCTGCATGAGGCCGACCGCTCCTTTGGGCGAGGTCGACCAGTTATAAAAAGAGCTCTCCGTGGAGATGATCGCAATAATCAGTTCCGGATCAAATCCGTACCGATGGCTCTCCTCGTTGATGTAGATCGCCAGCGCTCGCTTCTTCTGCGGCGACAAACCGGTCTTGAAGTTGGATAAAATCTGCAAGACTTTTTTCTCGCGCGCTTTAAGAAGTACTTCGGGGGATTCGGTCGATGCTTTGGGCAAAGAGAAACGGAGCGGCAAAGAGGCCGTCTGGGAAAACTCAGCCGAAAAGGGATGGAGCAGAAAAAAGCCCAACGTCATGGTAAAAAAGAAAGGCTTCACATATTTTTTCGTTTTCTGAATCATGCGGGGCTACTTTACAAAAAATATCCCCCGCGAGTCAACCCCCTCCAAAGAGGGAATTGACAACCCTTGTCGGTATAGTCAAAAATGGAATGCAGAAATTCCATATTTTCTTTGAAAAATCAAGAACGAATCCTCTATTCGAGATTTTAAAGGAAGGCGGTTATTCTTCTCTTAAGGTAATAATCGTAACGGCATCTCCTCCTTCGAGGGGATCGCCGGGGCGGAATCGTGCGACATAAGGAGACGTTGATAAATATTCTCGGATCGCCCGCTTCAGCCGCCCGCTTCCATGCCCGTGGACCAGGCGTATCTCACGATCGCTTCCCAAGATCGCCCGATCTAGAAAACGCTCAAGAAGTTCCAGCGCTTCCTCCACCCGCTTTCCGATCAGATCGAGGGTCGATTGGCCTGAATCTACGAAGACGGAGGCCGACGGTTTCTCTTCTATTTTATCTTGTTGTCCATCAGGGATTCCTTCGATTGCATCGGTCGAGACGGAGAGAATCTGACTCCCCATCTGCACCCGCACTTTCCTTAATCCCGATGGGGGATCGAGTAGTGTTCCCTGTTTCCCCAAGGAGAGGACTTCGACACGCTGGCCGACCTGCAGCGGCACGGGTGCCGAGGCGGGGGTTTTCCGAACCTCCCCTCCGCCGGTCTTTTTTTCGATCTCGGTGAGAGCCGCCCTTCCTTTTTTGATCAGAGCCGGATCGCGTTTCTCTTTCAGAGACGCCATCAATGCTGCGATCTCCGATCGGGCCTCCGTCACCGCCTCAGCCACTTTTTGACGAACCTTTTTTTGAATCTCTTTCTCGCTCCTCTCCCATCGGGCGACCGCTTCTTTCTGAATTGCAGCCGCTTCTTCGGCCTCGGCTCGAAGCGTTTGCCACTTTCGGCGCTCTTCCTCCGCCCGCTGCCGCTCTCGCTCCAACTCGGCGATGATCCATTCCATCGCCGTCTCTTGAGGCCGGAGTTGCTCTTTCGCCCGCGCGAGAATCGCATCAGGTAATCCCAAGCGGGCCGCAATCTCCAGGGCGGCGCTCCGCCCCGGCGTCCCCAACACCAACCGATAGGTCGGAGCCAGTTGCTCCAGATCAAAGGCAAGACTCCCGTTTAAAAATCGGGGATCGGTCTGAGCCAATCCTTTGAGAGAGGGATAATGGGTCGTCGTCACGATTCGCATTCCCCGATCGGCCAGCTCCATCAAGATCGCCGCGGCGAGGGCCGCCCCCTCGGACGGATCGGTCGAGGTGATCAATTCATCGAGCAAGATCAGCGCGCCGTCCGGGGCGCTTTCAAGAATTTGCAACACCTTCTGAAGGTGAGCGGAGAAGCTCGACAGGTCGCGGGAGAGATCTTGATCATCTCCGATGTCGGCAATGATTGCAGGAAAGAGGGGAATCTCCGCCCCGTCTCGACAGGGAATCGGAAGACCGGCCCGGACCATCAATGCCAAAAGCCCGATGGTCTTCAAGAGAACAGTCTTCCCGCCGGTATTCGGTCCGGAGAGGATTAAGGCGCGCTGTTGCTCCTCGATCAGTATATCGTTGGGAACCACATTCCCCTTCCGAAGTAAGAGGAGGGGATGTCGGGCTTCAAGAAGTCGAACCGCCCCTCCTTCGTTGATCTGAGGGGAGATCGCCCCGATCCGGTGCGACAGCGCGGCGGAAGCGCGGATGAGATCGATCTCCGCAAGCGTCGCCAAGTTGCGTTGCAGCCGCTCCCCTTCGCGACCGACCTCTTCACTCAAAGCTCGTAAGATTCGCTCCACCTCGCGGGAGACCGCCAACTGGGCCACCCTCAGGCGGTTGTTCGATCCAACCAGTTCGCGGGGCTCAACGAAAGCGGTTGCGCCGCTGGCCGAGAGGTCATGGACCACCCCCCCCTCCTTGTTCTGGTCCGAGACTTTGAAGGGAAGAACGAAGCGTCCGTCCCGCTCGGTATAGTAAAACTCCTGAAGCAGCTTCTCATATCGAGGAGAGCGAAGCATTTTTTCGAGCTGATCGGTGATCATCTCACGCGCGCGGCTCGCCTCTGCGGTGAGGGCGCGCAGGGTCGGGGTTGCTCCCTCTTGAATCCGTCCTTCCGGATCGATCGCAGACGCAATCTTCCGTCGCAACCCTTCGAACGGCTCCAGTTGAATGGCAATCTGAAAAAGCCGAGGGGCCTCTTCTCTTTTTCGAATAAAGGAGGAGCGGACCGATTCGACCTGTTCGAGCAGATCGTGAATCGAGCGCAGCTCGGTCCCCTCCAATACCGCCCCTTTGGCGGCGCGGATAAAAAAAGGACGGGGATCAGCGAAAGTGGAGAGAGGAATATGGCTCCCTCCCTTCAGCATCAGAACCGCTTCCCAAACAACGGCAAGACGCTCTCGGACCGCCGCCGGCTCCTTCAGAAAAGGAAGGGTGCGGCAGCGCTCCGCCGCGACCGGCAACACGGTCTGGCGCGCGAGAAAATCAACCACCTCCGGCCAGCCGAGTGAAACCAATGTCTGTTCGTAAAGCGGGAGCGATTGCATGCGATTCATGATTCCTTTCTTATAGACACCGAGGTCGTCAAGTTGCTTAAATGAGAGCGACCCGGTACAATCGAGACTTCTCAGCGGGTCCTCCCGATCAAGGCGAACCTGCTGGCGGTAAATTATCATAAGGTTTGGAAAAGGGTCAATGTCGCTCAGCGCAAGACAGATCGGTCAGCTCCTTGCTGAAATCGGTGATGCGCTACGGGGTGGGGTTCTTCAGAAAATCGATCAGCCCCAACCGTGGAGTCTCGTCTTTGAGATCCACCAGCGACGGGAGCGACACCATCTCTACCTTTCGGCCCAGCGGCGCTTCTCTCGAATTCACCTCACCAACGAAAAACATCCCAACCCCTCTTCCCCTCCTCGGTTCTGCCAACTCTTGCGCGCCCACCTCCGTTGGAAACAGATCCTCTCTCTGGAACAGATTGGGAATGATCGGATCATCCGAATGACCTGCAATTGGCCGCAAAAGGAGCATTCAGAAGCGGCCTCGACCGCCGGAACGGTCTCTTTGATCGCGGAGTTGATCGGCCACGCGTCGAATTTCTTTCTCATCGATCATCGAGAAAATATTTTGGGCTCGCTTTTTCCCCCTTCGGCCGGACGCGCGCTCCAGGTCGGCCTTCCCTATCTTCCTCCGCCCCTCCATCCGACCGGCCTCTTCAAGGAGACGGCGATTCCTCTCGCTGAACCGGGTCCTTTTCAGTTCAACCGGTCGGTCGAGGCTTACTATCTTCTTCTGGAGAAGCAGGCGGCCGATGCGGAGGAGAGAAAACGCCTGCTCTCCCTGATCGACGGTGAAATTCGCCGCTGTCAACGAAAACTGAAACAGCTCGGCGTCGGCTTGGAAGAGGCGGGAAGGGCCGACCAGTATCGTCATCAGGGAGAGCTGTTGAAAGGAGCGCTCCACCGCATCCGGACAGGAATGCGCGAGATCATCATTCCCGACCCCGCCCAACAGACGGAAATCCGCATCCCCCTCGACCCGGCCCTCACCGCATCGGAAAACCTGGAACGACTCTTCAAAAGATATAAAAAAGCCCAAGCGGCGCAAGCAGCCCTTCAGGCCCAAGCGGAAAGGACGAAAAGGGGATTAGAAGCGCTGGAGAGGAATCGCGCGATTCTCCTCGAAGGGGGGACGATCGCGATGGCGGGAAAACCGCCTGTGCCGACGAGAAGAGAGAAAAATAAGCGGAGCGGTCCCCAGACCTTTCTCTCGGCCGATGATTGCGCGGTGATCGTCGGGAGAAATCATCTGGAAAACGAAGAGATCACCTTTCGCATGGCGCGGGGGAACGACTTCTGGTTTCACGCCCGCGGAGTTCCGGGATCCCACCTGATCGTCCGGGTGGAGCGGGGGAAAGCGCTTCCTTATCAAACCTTGCTCGATGCAGCGACCCTGGCGCTCCATTTCAGTGATGCAAGGAAGGAAGGCAAGGGGGATGTCGTTTATACACAACGAAAATATGTTCAGAAGCCGAAAGGAGGAAAGCCGGGAGCGGTCCTCGTCTCGCAGGAGAAAAATATCTACATTGAGATTGAACCGAAACGATTAGAGCGTCTCTTTGCAAACATGCTCTAATTATGGAAGGGGGCATCGACCCGATTTTAGCCCGATTTTCGGAAGACTATCCTTCAGACTCGGCATAGAGCGTCTTATATTCGGGAAGGTGCTCCTTAATTTTTAGCAGAATTTCATCCGGGTTAATCGGCTTGATGATGTAATCTTTGGCCCCCAATTTCAGACTGCGTATTCGAGAGGTCGGGTCGACTTTGGCGGAGATGACCAGCACCGGAATCTGGCTCATTTCCGGATCGGCCCGCATTCCCTCCAGCACGCCAAAGCCATCCAACTTCGGCATCATAATATCAAGGAGAACAAGGGCCGGCCTCTCTTGTTTTATTTTTTGAAGCCCTTCGACCCCGTCCCTGGCTTCAAAGGCGGCATACCCTCCCTCATTTAAGATCGCCGTCAAAATATGAATCGTATCTTGGTTATCATCGACAATCAGAATCTTCTTTGACAATGGATCATCCTCCCCCTTTAGGCCAATCCACTAAGGCGTTCGAGAGTTCATCCGCTTTAATCGCGGATGATCTCTTCATCATCACTAATCCGAACCACGACAAAACAAATGTCATTATTGTAAATAACAGGTCAACGGAATTCAAGGAAAATACATAAAGGTGATTATAAAAGATCTGGCACTAAACCACAGAGGTTTTGAACAGTTAAGTTGAAGATGTTTTTACTTCGATTGTTATAACGGAATTCCATTTCTTTTAGGTACAAGGGGAACTTTTCTTTGGAGACACCATGAAACTTGGCCAGGCGCTCCTTGGCATAGCTCCAGAAACCCTCCAGGCCATTGATGTAGACTTTACCGGAGGCAAATCGTTTTCCATGATCGACTCTCAGGTGCCGATAGCCGCAGAACATCAGTGCATCATAGCTTCTGAATTTATCGGTATAGACGATGGAGCCTCTTCGGACCGTTTTAACCGTCATATTCAACAGACTCTGGGCCGAGACGTCTCGGATGACCTCCACCTTGACGACCCCATTTCGCTCCAGAATACCAAAGACAGGCGTCTTCCCAGCGGCTCCACGCCCGCGCTTCCCTTTACGTCTGCCGCCAAAATAGGATTCATCCAATTCGATCTCCCCGGTCATGAGTAGATCCGCATCCAACTGGGCCAGAATCGAAAGCCGCAAGACAGTTATCGCCTTGAACACCGTAGGATAACTCAACCCGACCTGCTGGGCAATTCTTCGGGTGGAGAGCTCTACTTCAAAGAATTTGATGATCCACAACCATTTCTTAAATGGAATTCTGAGCCGATTAATCCATCTACCGGAGAAGTCATGAAACGTATAACCACATCGCCTGCAGCGGTAGCGCTTACCAACGATCCGATAGATCTTGCGGTTGCGACATCGTGTACAAAAAATACGGCCATTTTTCCAACACACTTTTTTAAAGAACAGTCGGGCTCGGTTCTCCGATTTCCCGACGAACTCAAAGCTCTCTAGCTTCATCGACACCACTATAAATCGGTGTCAGATCTTTTACAATTACCTACATAAATACCTGTAACACCTTGATTTGAATATATTAATGAACGGAGTTCCATTCCAAGGAAAGTCCCCTCCACGAATCAATCCCAAGAGGGGCTTGAAAAATATTTCGAAAAGAATAAGATAAGAAACGCTTCTTGGACAAGCGCGACAAATCGCCTGCCGATCAAGTACAATGACTTCGAACAGGATCCCTTCGGCTCATTTTGATAAGGAGAATACACGCGATGAATCTTAGATTTGAAAAGCTTCCGGGTCCCGTCTATCCGGCCTATCTCCACGTTGGAGATTACTCCATCGCCCTCGAACCGGAATTGATCCAGATCCTCAAAGAGAGCGTCCAATTCGATCAGGCCCGTTTTTTTGAATATCTGATTCAAAAAGTCGGAATCAACCGATACTTGAGAGAGATGATTCAGGGGGCGATTGCAAAAACGGAAGATCCGGCGCTTCTGGCGAAACAGTTACAACAGGAGTTACAAACGCTATAGCCTGCGCGCGTCTCATTCCCGTCCAGGGGCTACGATCGTGACTCGATCGGAACAAAAGGGAGATTTCTCGGTCCGGTATAGAGACATCGGGGACGAATCAGTCGGTTATGGTCATGCTGCTCGATGACGTGCGCCGACCAACCCGAGATCCGGCTACAGACGAAAAGCGGCGTATCGAACTCAATCGGGAGGCCAAGAAGGTAATAGGCCGACGCGGAGTAGAAATCGAGATTGGGATGAAGTCCTTTCTCCCGGCGCATCATCTCTTCGATTCGGCTCGAAAGCTCGAACCATTTCCGATCGTTCTTCTTCTCTCCTAATTCTTTTGAATATCGTTTAATGATATCGGATCGAACATCTCCCCCTTTCAAGACCCGATGTCCGAACCCCATGATCCGCTCCTTCCGGGTGAGCCGCGCATGGACGTATTGCTTCGCATTCTCGATGCCTCCGACCTCCAAGAGCATCTTCATCACCGCCTCGTTCGCCCCGCCGTGCAGCGGTCCCTTCAGTGATCCGATCGCCGACGTAATCCCCGAATGCATGTCGGAGAGAGAGGAGACGGTCACCCGCGCCGCGAAGGTCGAGGCATTGAATTCATGCTCGGCATAAAGAATCAAAGAGACATCCATCACCTTGGCCGAGAAAGGATCGGGCCGTTTTCCGGTCAGGAGATAGAGAATATTGGCCGCGTGGGAGAGAGAAGGGTCGGAGGGGGGCCATTCCCCCGTCCCATTTTTAAACGCCGCCAGAAGCGAGGGAATCTGGCCGATCAGCCGGGTTGCCTTTCGGACATTCGCTGCGTGATCGTTCGATCCGCGATCAGGATCTTCCAGTCCGAGAAATGAAACGGCGGTCCGAAGAAACTCCATCGGGTTGACCGTGGAAGGAACACTCTTCAGAAAGCGACGTGTCCCTTCCGGAAGGGTGCGCGATTGCGCCAGCACCTCCCTGAAATCGGAAAGCTCTTTTCGATTCGGCAGCTTCTCCATCAAAAGAAGATAAGCGACCTCTTCGAAAGAGGCCCGCTCGGCGAGATCTTCGATCCGATACCCCCGATAAAAAAGTCCGCCGGTCGTCTCTTCCACGTCGCAGATCGCCGACTCGCCGGCAAGAACCCCTTCCAACCCAGAATGAACCTGCTCCGTCGGCGGGGTCTCTTTATTTTGGTCGCCCATTCTTCCTCCGCTTCTTCTCCTTCATCGACGAAGCGATCTGCTGGTCGAGCCGCTCATAATCGGCGTATCGGATAACTTCATAGAGCTCGCGTCGGGTTTGCATCTGGCCGAGCAGCCCTCTGGCCGTCCCTTCCTTCTTCAACACGGCGAGGGTCTCCTCCATTGCCCGCGCCGCCGTTCGGAAAAGGGTCATCGGAAAGAGAATCAATCGGTATCCCATCTTCGAGAGATCGTCGGCGGAGAGGAGCGGGCTTTTGCCGAACTCGGTCATGTTGGCCAGCAGGGGAGCGTCGACCTTCTCCGCAAATTTCTGAAACTCCTCCGCCGTCTCCAGCGCCTCGGGGAAGATCACATCGGCCCCGGCATCGATGTAGCGGCGGGCCCGATCGATCGCATCGCGCAGGCCCGTGACCCCTCTGGCATCCGTTCGGGCGACGATCATGAAGTCGGGATCGCGCCGCGCCCGAATCGCCGCTTCAATTTTTTGAACCATCTCCTTGGCCGGAATCAACCGCTTCCCGGGGAGATGGCCGCACCGCTTCGGGAACTCCTGATCTTCAATCTGGATTCCGGCGACGCCGGTCGACTCGAACGTCTCGACCGCTCGGACCAAGTGGACCCCCTCGCCGAAGCCGGTATCGGCGTCGACGATCGCCGGGATCGTCACCGCCCGCGCGATATAGCCTGTCTGCGCCGCCACCTCCGCCAGGGAGAGAAGGCCGATGTCGGGAACCCCGGCGACGCCGTTCGCGAGACCGGCGCCGGAAATGTAGACCGCCTCGAAGCCGGCCCGCTCGATCAGCTCGGCCGAGAACGCATTGAAAGCCCCCGGCAGAATGATCGCGCGCTTCTCGATGATCTGTCGGAGCCGTCTTCCGGGGGAGCTCCCCCGAGAAGAAAACTTGTCGAGGTGATCTTTTGCCATCAACGCTTCCCACGCACTTTCAACGGGGCGAGGATCTCCCCCATCGACGTCACCTTCTCCAACGCCCACACCCGTCCGAGGATTTTTTCGATCTGACTTTTCGAGAGAAGGCGGCCTGCGAGCCTTCGGAATTTCTCCTCGATCTCCTCGTCGGTCATCGGATTTTTCGGATGGCCTCTCGGATGATCGACCCGCTCGACCTCATCCCTTCCGTTCACCCTCACTTCGACGATATTCGCAATCGCGTCGGGATAGGTCGCAGAGAGTTCGGGGTCGGAGAGAACGCGCACCTTCTGCATCAGCCGATGCAGCTTCGGGTCAACCAGACGGCGCGGTCCGAACTGCCGGAGGCTCATCTCTCCATCCATCAATGCCACCGCCACACAATAGGGAAGGGAGTGGTCGGCCGTCTCCCGCGTCTTCGGATGCCACTTCTCCGGATCGCGTCCGATAATCTCGTAAGAGACATCCGGTGTTCGGATCGTGATCGCCTCGATCGATTCGATCCCCCCTTCCAACCGGGAACGTAAGGCGAGCGCCGCTTGCACGGCGCTCTGCGCATGGTACTCGACCGGAAAATATTTGATGTAGGTCTCCATGATCTTGAAGGGACCGGCCGGATGGAGCGGCGGAAGATCAAACGGGCCGGAGACAATCTTCATGAATCCCTTCTCCCCTTCGAAGATCGGCGCCGGGCCGGTCATGCCCAGCCTCGCCAGCTCGACGGCAAAGAGGCCGTTGCGCGCCGCATTGGCGAAAGCGGCCGCTTTCCACATCGAGATCTCTCCAACGCGGGTCTGCCGAAGCGCCTGATTCGGTGTTCCAGTCAATCCGATCGCGTGGATTGTCTTCTCTTCCGAAAGCTTCCAGAGCTTCGCGGCGACCAATGCGCTGGAGAAAGCGCCATAGGTGACATGGTCCCAGCCGCGGGGACGCAAGGCGGCCGCGTCGCAGAGGCGGCACTGGATCTCATAGCCGAGCACGATCGCCTCGATCAGCGCCTTTCCACCGCGCCCCGCCGCTTCGGCCGCCGCGAGCGCGGCCGGTATGTTGTCGCTCGGATGCGCCGGCTCTTTGGAGAGATAAGTATCATTGTAGTCGAGATAGCGGACCGCAGTCCCATTGGCGAAGGCGGCGAGATCCTCGGTCGTGCGATGCGTCTCTCCCAGGAGAGTCGCTCCTGAGGAGAGTCGGACCGAGCGCGCCACTTTTCGGGCGATCTTGGCCGGCGCCTCTTGCCAGCCCCCCAACGCACAGCCGAGAGTATCGATGAGGCGGCGCTTGACCTCATGGATCACCTCCGCTGGAAGAGCGCGATAGGAAAGCGCTCGACTATAGTGCGCGAGCCGTTGTGCAAGGGTGGAACCGATTTCGTGATCGCCCGTCTGCGCCATCGCGTCTCCTCATTCATTCAGATGGTTTTAGTCTACAAACCTTTCCGGGAAGTGTCAATGCAACCGCGGGTTCGGTAGTGGGTCAGTTTGATTTTGTCATTCCCGAATGTCTCATCGGGAATCCGATATGGCTGACAGTTGTCAAGAGAAAAAGGTTCTCCTGCCCCCTGTGTTGAGGGGTTGTGAGTTTGTTGCTCTCTCCGGGATAAAGGCAGAGACGGGACCGATTGTGCGACGTTTGATCATTCTGATATTCGCGGGTTTGACCGCATGACTTCTCTTCGTCGCGCAGCGGCCTCGCTC